>Ga0182021_10005489_pt1 | contig 15021 bp, 18 predicted proteins | sample 612E3MmetaG_FD_120493 | JGI IMG/M metagenome (GOLD analysis project Ga0182021, IMG submission 120493) | Permafrost microbial communities from Stordalen Mire, Sweden - 612E3M metaG (Illumina Assembly) | ecosystem: Environmental > Terrestrial > Soil > Wetlands > Permafrost | place: Sweden... | reverse complement strand
TTCCAATGCCTTCGAATATTTATTTGCTCAAGGTTGTGTGGAAGGATGATCGTAGCATACGGTTCTTACCGATAAAAACATTCGAGATCTATCCGGGAGACCATCTCTTCGAACCGTTTGAAGACATCACCGATCGACGCTATCCTGGTGACGAGTATCGACGTGATTATGGTGACTTCCGTGTTTATCCGGAAAGAAATGAGATTGAATTTTTTGCAGCTCTCGTAGGAAACTATGATTTCTTTGGTTTTGGATTGCCTCTTGAGGCTGATTTGATTCCCGATAATCGTAGGCATGTTTTGAATCATTCTCTTGGACATGCTCTATGTGATCTGGTACCGGCACTGTTGGCAAAGCGTGGATTTCAGGTTGAAGGACTTGAGGTTGCGTCATTGTTTGAACGGTATAATACTGAGGGTCGGTCATTGATCAATAAGTTCGAAACTGAATCTCGTGAACCATATATAACCGTGGCAACATAATGGACGCTTGGGATTTTAATAGCACTAAGGAAGAGTTCTATGAGTTTTTATCGCAAGACTATGAACTCACTGTCGTTTATCGAAGTCTGAAAGCGACAGTGCAGGATAGCAATGTTTTTGGAATTGTCAGCAATGAAGTGGCAACGGATCCGACAGTGATAGCGAATACAACCTTGTATGGTGTCACGTACTCAAAACCCAGAGATAAGGTCAAAGACAAACTTGGTGTTGTTGAAGATGTTGATTTGATCGTGGTGTTATCGACAAAAGAACTCGACGATAAACACTTAACGATCGAACGAGAACGTGCTCTTATTGTTTTTGACGGTGTTGAGTTTGAAATCACAAGTGTGAAACCACAACCTGATATGTTTGGGTCATCCATTGCAATGGTTCTTGGATGTCAAAAGAGAAGGCCATTAAATGGATAGTTTTGAAGTGACATTGACTGGTGACTGGGCGAAGACGCAAAGGATAATGTCGTCAATGCCAAAGTTTATATCGGTGTTACGGAAACGAATTGTACAGGTTCTAGCAACTCGATACTATGATGCATTGAAACACCATCTTGAAAGTCAGGATTTGCCATTGGCTCCGCTTAATGATTGGTATCGCCAGTGGAAAGAGAAGCATGGTTTGGATTCAAGAATTCTGATCGCGACAGGTGAGCTGATGGATAATATCAAGATCTATGATATCGCAATTGGTAAAGCGTTTATTGGAATCAAAGGTGGCAAGCAACACAAAGGCGGAATTGATATGGCTTTGCTTGCGCTTCTTCATGAGTATGGTAGTGTGGAACGTGGAATGCCCGCGCGTCCATTATATCGATTATCGTTTGAGGAATTGAAATCTCAATTGAATACGGTTTTGCAAGCGGTTGTGAATGAAGTCAAGCAGGAAGTGTTTGTATGAGCGACCCTATCGACATGCTTAAAGTCAATACAGCGTTTATGGCTGCGTTTGCAAACGCTGCTGTTCGAGGCAACGTTCAGGCTAAAGCAAAATTCTTTAATCCGCAACCGAAAGAGAAGACATCTCCGGTTTATCCTGAGATTGTGATTCAACCATTTGCGCCGATTCCGGATGAGTTTGTGTGGGTTGACAAACTAAAGACATATAACGCAGCAGATAAAACTGTGACATCGACGTCGCCTCCAATACGAAGTCGTTTCCTATTTCAGGTTACGATGTGTTCGAATCGTTACGATGATTCTTTAGAGTTGTTGAAGTTTGGATTGACAGCATTTAGCAATGAAGAAGGTCAGCGTTGGATTACGATAGGTGGTCAGAACTTTGATGTCTACATTCAAAACATTGTTCCAGCTCCGGTTATTGCTGATGGTGTGTTTCAAGATGTGTTTACGTTTGAAGTGATTGTTCCGATGTCTCTCATGCCCGAAACAACTGCAAAGGCTATAACAGAGTTTACTGTTGGGTTAGGAGAAACCGGCGAGGGTTCAAATGATTCTGATTCAATGGATGATGCAATTATAATATTTCAGAATGAACAAACAGGATGATGCAAACAAAATATTTCAACAATGATTCAATCTTAAAGGAGGGTTCAATGACAGGTACGGTGTCACTAAAAAACAACAAAAGTGTTCTGCTTACAATTTGTTACAAAGAGAACAACGAGCCGAAATCATTGATATTGAAGCCGTATGAAATAGTTGACCATGTTGATGAGAAGATTTATGCAAGTCAACACTGCAAAGAACTGATCAAAGCCGGCGCTGTCTCAATCACGGCCAAACATGATTAATCGACAATAGGAGATGCATTATGAATACGATTGGTATATCTGTAGCAGAACGTGAATCAAACGATTCTGCAAAAGTAAATCCAAGTGACATCTTTGTTTTTGGTGGTTTGTTTACATCTCGTCGTGGCCCGGTAAGGGCGACGGTTCCGGTGTGCAGTCCAACCGAAGATATAAAGGTCTTTGGTGAGCTTGGGTCAAGTTATCTTGGTGGTTATATTCGCCGGGGTTTGTTAAAAAATTGCCAAGAATATGGTGCAAAGATTTATGGTAATCGAATTGTTGCTTCCGATGCTGCCGTTGCATCGTTGCAAACATCGTCGTGGCAATTCACATCGAGTGTTCTCGGTTATGATAGTCCGGGTGTTGATGGTAACAACACGTTTGTTCAAATACAAGCTTCTGCAGCGGATCCGACAGGTCATTGTGATGTTCTGGTGTTTTATCAAGGACCAAAAGATGATGCACCGGTATTAGTTGAAACATGGCAATATCTTACAAATACTACTGTCATGTCATCGATCAATGGTAATTCTTACTACATCAATGTTACTGTTGCCGGAACGACGCTTCCTACCGTTACTGACATAACTGCTTTAACGGGTGGCAGCGATGGAACGAGTAGTATCACGTTGACTGATTATGAGAATGCGTATCCACTGTTTAATGGCTTGCCGATTTCTGCAGTTATGAATTGTGATTTGCATGCTGTTGATGCTGCAATGTCCCTTCAAGATTATGTAGAAGGCCAGGCAAAAATGGTTGGTGTTATAGCCTCTCCGTATGGAATGTCGACAGCGACTCTTGCATCGAACTATTCTGCCCTTTTGAAAATTAAAAGTTTCTTGGCTGGTTATCGATCATGGGGAACGGTCAATGATGGTGACGGTGGAACTATTGACGTGCCCATGCTTGGGCATGCTCTTGGCGCTGGATGGGTTCGAAAATGTCGAGATCGAGGTGGTTTTCCGTGGATTGCACCTGCAGGTGAGACCACTGCATTACGTGATGTTTATGAACTCGAATTTCCGACATACGGAAGTGATGAGTTGTCTGCCCTCAATGCAACAGGATTCAATCCGGTTCAATATATCCCTGGTGCAGGAAACATTGTTCGTACGTCTCGTACGTTCTCCACGTTACGGAAATACTATTCGATTCACGTGCGTCGAATGACGAATTGGTTTATCTCGTCATTCCAAAACAGCTTCCTCTGGCTTGAACAAGAACCGGCAAACTCGAAGACACGAAGTCGTGTTTTTAATGAATTAACCTTCTTTGCTCAGGATTGTTGGGTAAATGGCGCATTCCGTGATCGCGGTGGTTACGATAACAATGTTCAAGTGAAATGTGACGATGAAAACAATACAGCGGCTATGGAAGATGCTGGACAATTAAAGGCTGATTTCACATTCCATCCGGTGGAAGCTATTGAGTCTGGAACGATCAATATATTTCAAACGCGCGATGATCTTAAAGTAACTGCAAATGAACCAGTTCCGTCCCAATCCGCACCCGCACCAAGTGCGATGCCATGTTAACTGAAAAATTAATCAGTCTCACCGGTGAGACTAAGGAGAAAGATTTATGGCACAAAATGATTTAATTCCTGTAAATGGGTGGACGATAACAAGTCTGCCCGGGCTTGTGAGCCCTGCATTTCACAAATTGCAAGGCCTTTCAAAAAAAACCGGCATTATGACGACAATCGATGCTGGAACCAATCGACAACTCAATTTCAGTGATGGGATTGAAGAATGTGGTCCAATTACGCTGTTGCGTACTCGCGATGGCTCCCCTGATGATGCTGCATTTGCCGCTTTCTTTGATAACACGCTGACAGGCAAAAAAGTAAATGGTGTTTTCACTCAGTATCGACATGGTAAAGAGGTTTTGAAAATTGCATTTACCGGATTAGTGTTTGGTGATTATTCGTTGACGGATTTCGATACGAATCAAAAAGGCGACAGTGCGAAGTCTGATCAAAAATATCAAGCGCACGTCGATCATTGGGAAGAAACATACACAGCCATTTCATAATAACAATGTATGCCGGTTAGCGATGGCCGGCATACTATTAAATAAAGGCAAAGGAGATGTTCATGAAAAAGGTGTTGCCTATCGGATTTGCATATCAAGGTGAGGATATTGCGACGTTTGAAGTCAACTTGATTGGTGGTTTTATGGAACGAGTAATTCACAATGAGCTCATGCGTCGTGAAAAACCTCAGACGTGGACCGCGAGTGTATTATCGGGTTTGTTGAATTCACTTGGTAGTAAAAGTGTTTCATATGATTTTGAGGAATCGAGTGGGAAACAGATTCCCGATATCGTTAAGTATATTCCGTTGCCTGATGCAGCCATGATTTTGGTTGCAGGACATTCGGAGACATTTGGTTCTGTTTTGAAGAACCAACAATGCCGATGTGCTCACTGCAAGAGGCTTAACATTATAGATATTGACCTTGGATCTCTGAAAATACCGGACAACAAAGGTGTTATTAGTTCGTTGACAGTCAAATTGAATCGAGGATGGCAAAGACGAATTGATAAAAACCTTATCGGTCAGAAAGAGTTGGGCTGGGAAGATAAGATATTCAAGGTCATGAATTTTGATGTGCCTACTGTTGGTACTGCGCTGAACAATGAGAGGATATATTCAGCTTCACGATTCCTTGATTTTCAGGTGAAGCTGGTGAATGACAATCTCACGAGCTTCAAGACCGAGGATGGTTTCGAAATTCCGCATGATATGTTTGAGTCATTGAAAGCAGGTAATGCGTTCTTTGCAGACCGTGGCGGTTTGTATGCCGATGACCGTATTCTTGTTCGTGATACAATCAACTCGCTTCCTCAGATTGATTTAACTTTCGAGACAATGTGCTGTGACTGCTCGTCCACCATTAAAACAGTATTGGATTATTCGTCTTTTTTTCCTTTGGTGAGTTAGGGTCAATACTCTTTCATGATGATTACACCTATGCGTTGGATGAACAGGAATATGTGATAGCGACGCATACCGGTTTTACTCAGAAAGAAATAATGATGATGACTCGCCCAAAACGGATACAGATGTTTGAACGCATCTTGAAAGATGTTGAAAATGAAAACGACTGGCGAAAGATACTTCTTGAAACAATCGCAAAAGCTGGTGGCGGAATAATCGGATAGATTATGGATGGTTTAAATCTAGGAATGGCAATCAATATAGCCGATGGAGCATCGGTTAATGCCAATAAAATAAATACGGCGTTAGAAAAGTTGATCAATTTGGCTGACACACTCACCAAGGATTCAAAGACAACCGGTTCTGCTGTCGACAAGATGGGTCGTGATTTCCTTGCAACTGAACATAATGCGCAGAAAACAACTCAGGCCGTGCGAAATTTTGGAAATGAATTAGGACATCATCATCAGCACTTAATTGACTTTCGGGCCGGTGTCGTTCGGTTGTTTCCTTATGTTACCGTCCTTGGCGGCATCTACATGATAAAGCGTGGAATTTCCGAGATTCTTGAAACATCAAAGAACGTTGAATATGCGGCAAGGAATATGCAAGCTGGGACTGGTTATACCAATGCAGAGATGTCGATGATTTTGAAACAGTATAATGACATGTCAATTGGTGGTATGGTCAGCATGCAACGTCTTGTTGATTCTGCGTATGATTTGACTACAACGCTTCCCATGGCTGCGGAAAAGGTAAAAGGATTCACACAGGCTGTTGTTGATTATTCTCAAGCAACACAATCAGATGTAAAAGAAAATGGTTTAACCATTCTGAGATTGGTATCGCAATATGGCCGTCCTATCACTGATGCTACACAAATGTTTGATCAGATGGCGATGGCGTTAAACAGAACCAGCATTAGAGCAAATAGAATAACTGAGGAATTGAAGATGGTGGGAACGGAAGCATCGACAATGGGTGTTCCGTTCAATCAGTTGTTGGCTATGCTTGGCAGGGCTGATCTCTATTATGGTGCGGAAGGTGCGACACGATTAAGGATGTTGTTTCAGATGTTGTCGCAGAATCTTCCTTACCATACGAAGATGCTGCAACAGTATGGTTTAACATTCCAAGACCTGGACATCAAGTCACATGGATTCTTTAACGTTATGAAAAAGTTACAGGGAATACCCTATGGCGATATGAGCAGATTGGTCGGTGGTTACAGTGCAGGTTTATTGGTGAGAATGTCCTCACGGAAAGATCTTAGTCAGATGCTTTCTGATGCCGAGAGCTTTACACCTGAGAAAACCAAGGGCAGGGCAAAGATGATGGAAGAGATTCAATTGAACTCGCTTGAAGGTCAGGTTTCCAATCTCCAAAATCGTTGGGATTCGTTCAAACGAACTCTTGGTGGAACGCTTGAAGGTCCTTTGCTTGATTCTATGAAGGGTATTGGGAAGTTTATTACCTACCTCGATCAAAATTTTGAGAAAAGTCGTGCCGGTTGGAAAGCTGTATGGACGTCGATGACAGGATTTGCACATTCAATTTTTGGAGTCGTTGGAAAAATGTTTGATTCTGTCCTTCGATTTGCCGGGTTGGTCTCTGATTCACAGGAACAAGCAAGATCGAATATGCAGAATCATTTGATACCGTTCCTTGTGTTTATTGAAGAAGTGAAGATCAGAGCCGGAACGTTCTTTACGGGATTCGGTGAAGGTGCTATGGATGCTTTTAGTACTGCAAAAACAGCAGCGGAGCCATTTCTTAAATTAATCGGTTGGTTTTTTAATTTACTTCCTGGTGGAACCGATAATCTTCGATCATTCGGTCAGATTCTTGGATTTCTTTCAGGTATATGGTTATCTCTCAAGATAGCTACTGAGGCCTGTACTGCTGCGCAGTGGTTGTTTAATGTCGCTGCTGACGCTAACCCGATTGGTGCGATTGTTGGTGCAGTGATAGCTCTTATTTATGTGTTAGCGACAAATTGGGATGATATTGTTCATGCATTCAAAAGAGGATTAAGTTCTGTTCTTGGTGTTATTGATCTCATTGTCAATAACCTTGCAGCAGTATTTAGTCCAAGTCAATGGATACAGTATCTTGCGACTGGTGTATGGCAACCTAATCAGGTAAGTAAACTGCAAAGTATTATCGGAAAAGATTTTGATCGTACCGGAACATGGGAAGGAGGAAATACCGTTACGCATCCTGATAGTGTCACGACTAGTAGTGGAAAAACTTACAACGTCAGTAAAGAAGTTGGTGGAACCGAGTCCATTCGCTCGTATGCAACTATGCTGGCATCCCATGCTAAACGTGACGGAGATGGTAAGTATCATTTTGCAGGTGGAATTACAATTATTTCACAAAACGGAGATCCGAAAGATATAGCTGCCAAGATTGTTGATGAGATCACAAAGCAACTTGCGGAAAAGGAGAAGCGCTAATGAGTACTTCGTCAATGTCTATTCGTGGAATGCTTGCCAATCCTGATGCTGGATTGTTTTTCCGATTTCAGTTCAATCCGCATGAAATCACCACAGATAAACCTGTAAAATATGATGCGCTTTCTCCTGCTGGTTGGGATAGGCCGATATTGCAGTATGTGAACAATGGGGAGCAAACGATTGAGTTTGATGTTATGGCGGATGCGACGCCTGCTTCTGGCGCTGTCAATCTTGTACGTCCGTATGGTGTTCTTGATGTGATAGCGGTATTGGAAACTTTCAAGTTACCGCAATCATTTTCTGCAGCGTCGGCGATTCGTAATGGTATTTCATTATCGACTTTGGTTCCGAATAGATCAATGCGCCGGTTTACGCAACCACCTGATTGTTACTTTGTCTATGGACTCAAGTGGGCTAAATGTAAACTTGTGAGTGCTCCCATACGAGAAGGGTTGTATACGAAAGCACTGATTCCCCAAAGAATGTTTACAAAAATCAAGCTTATTGTTATTGAAGACGGATGGATGGCGGATGCTGCCGATGCAGAACGTCGGGTTCTGTCTATTCTTGGTTCGTCGATCACGACGGGTTTGGCAACCATGAAAAACGGAATATAATGTGATTGGACTTCCTGTTGATATGTTGACTGCAGATGACGGAACTCAGTACCCGGGCATTCGTCATCCACTCTCGTCATCGAAAACTGTTTCGTATGTCTTGACGTATGATGATGTCAATACAATACAGTTTCAGCATCCGCTTGAATGTATTGCACAACAATTATGGGGGAACGCCAGATATTGGTTTACGATTGCGGACTTAAATCCTCTGCGTGAACCCAGCTCATGGCAAGTTGGAGAAACAATATTGTTGCCTACTGAAAATCCGATGACACTTATAAGGAATCAAGCATGAGCAGTGTAAGAAGTGCATGGTTTAGGATAGAGATCAAAGATAAAAATAATCAATGGCAAGATGTCACTGATAATGTAGCTGGAAGAATTGAGCTTGAAGAAACTGCGGAGCTCCTTGATAAGTTGTCTTTTACTTTAGTGAGTACCGATGAGCAAAGTGTGATGAGATTTATGGATGGGCTTGCTCAAGGAGACGAAGTATCGTTCTGGCTCGGATATGTTGATGGTATCAGGTTTTTGAATGATTCCAATGAAATGTTTTCAGGTAGGATTGGAAAGTTATTGCCACAGTTTTCTGCTACCGGCCGTCCATCACTCAAAGTTATTGTTTATGATCCGGGATGGCTTTTGACAAAAAGCAAACCGTCAATGCCACGAACGTTTGGTACGAAGCAACGCGCAAAACAGATGACGCGCGAAGACATCGTGAAGTTTGTATGTCAACCGTATCTTGATAATAAATCTCTTTCTAGTGTTGTTGTTAAAATACCTTCAAAATATTCTGGAGTTGCATCGAATGGAAAGGGAGAGGTGATACAGCAAAATCAGGGAGAGAATGATTGGAAATTCTTAAAACGTTTGGCACATGGTGATAACAAAGAATATAATTCGAAGTTTAATGGATGTGATTGTGTTGTTTATGTCCAAACCGTAAACAACAAACCCATCCTTTTCTTCGTACCGGAAGAAGATCTGACATCGGTTACATCGAGTATTGGATTAGTGTATCCGATGGAGGGTACTGAAATTATTGTTGATCAAGATCCAACGTCGGTTTCCGGTAAAATGATTATGGATGCAGAGATCGATGACAATCCGGATATTCACGCTGATGAACCTTTGATAGAGGTTCCAGCTGATGCGTTTACAAATGACGATGAATTGAAAAACGAAGTTCTTCAAAATGGGGGTACCGTTCCCATGTCTATGGAAGAATTCTATGACTCGTTTACAATTAACACCGATTTGATTCAACAGGATGAGAACAGCAATACAGGCATTGCCAAAACAAGTCTCATGAGTCAGGCTATGGGTATGTACGACGGTTCATTCTCATGGAAAGATGTCAGTAAGTATGTTACCTATGTTTGTGCGGTAAAACCTGCAGGAAAAACAAGTACGCAAACAGACGTACCCTCTATTATAAAGGATGATTTGAAGGATCCCATTAGAGCCAGAGAGAATATTCAGAATGCGTTGAATAGGGCAATTAAAAAGAGGAATAGTGCCGGTATAGTAATGACTGCATCTCTCATTGAGGGCAATTTTAACATTCGGCCACGAATGGTTTATTCCGTCGAGAATCTTGGCGGAAAGTATAGTTCAAGTGACAAGATCAGGTGGTTTGCGGAGACCGTTACGCATACGATCGATGGAAACAAGTATACACAAAAGGTGAAATTAACCTTGTAAAGTTTTTTTTGTCTTTCTATATTCAATATAATAAACGATATGCAATAATGTTCTATAAAGTATATAAGACGATTTTAAAACGCCTTAATTAACAAACCACAACTCTTATGTATCTGGCAAAAATCGCGGTTGATGAATATGAAATGGATACTCAGAAAATGGGTTGGCTTCGTGTGTGGTATAAGCGTGAGTTGCGCTGGGCGATGCCCAAGATGCGATTCGGTGCATTTGAAATGCCTACCAAAGAATGGCTTGCAAAATATGGTAACTGTCTTGGCGTATGGATTGTGGGGCAAAAAACTTACGATGAACGTGAACACGAAGCGTATTTGGTTTGGGATGGATTTTCATTTTTCGAAGGTAAGGTTCCTGCAGAGGCACTTGCAAACTATCCGTATGTGAGATTGTTCTTTACAGAAAATTGGAAGATGAGTTTTGATGATACGGTGAATGCAAATGTATTCAAGCTCATGCATACGGATGGCACATCTATAGTAATTGATCGAACAAAAGATGCCGAGAACGTGACAATCAATGACAGCAAACTTGGCAACAGCCAAACATGGTCGAAGTCGGGAATGTCGTGGTTAGATTCTTTTGGCAACACAATTCAAACGAGTAGTGTCGGTGTTAAAATAAATGGTCAGTTTGTGGTGTTGCAACCAACATTAGATTGGATACTTAACAATGCCTCAGCATTCGTCATGGGCAATCTTGGAGTGCCGGCGCCAATCCTTCCCAATGTTACGGCATTGGCAAATGAAGGCGTTGAAAACAAAACGGGATTTATTTCGAATCGTGGTAGTCAGGCAGGATAGTCTATGGCATTAAGTGCAGCTCGCGCAGCAGATAGTGCGCTGGAAAACTTTTTTGATAATGGAATAAAACCGGCTTTGGTAGATGCCGGAGTGCCTATGGATAAAATAAATCAGATGCGAAGTAATGTTAGCAGTCTGATATCTGCGGTATGTTCTGCTATTGTTCAAGAAATAACTGATAACGCAGAAACGGGTGTGAGTGATGCAGTTAATACTATCCTCTCTGCAATTGAAAGTGGTATCACGGTTCCACAAGATGGCGGCGCGTCATTAAAGGCAACCATTGTTGCTGCCTTACCTCCAACAGTATCAAGTAAAATATCATGATTTTAAGTTATCCGTTTAATATTGGTCCTACTGGATTGTCTATCACTGACGAGGGAGTTGATTCACAGCTCTCAATGTTGTTTAACACGCATCCCGGTGTAAGATTGTTTTATCCGGACTATGGTATAAGTGTCATGGGACTTGAACAGGAACTTTTACATGATGGGCAAAGTCCGGATCGAACATTGTTTGTTGTTTCCGTGTCCGGTAAAATAGCAAAATACATTCCGGGTGTTTTATTGTCCAATATGTCGTTCTCGCAAGGTGACACTGAAAACGATCTTGATGTCTCTATCAATTATATCTATCAGGGAGATGCGGAGGAGTTTGTATGGCAACCAACTTCAAGTTTAGCATAACAGATTTAAGCTATGATTCCTTGGTTGCGACGTGTCAATCGTTAGCAACGACCTATTTCCCGACATGGGATTTTGGCAATGCCAATGATCTTGGTCGTTTTGTTCTAGAGTTGTATTTGCATGCTCTTGAAAAAGCATTATGGCTTGTCAATCGTTGGTGTGGTGAGTTTAACCTTTTGACGGCCACAGAGCGACGAAATGTTGAGAATCGGGCGCGAACACTTGGTTACAACATCCAAGAACTGAGTGCCAGTACTGGTACGGTTGTGGTCTTGTTTCCGGTTGCTACGGTCGATAAAAGTGTTGCTGCTAATTCGATACGTTTAACATGCACCGGTGATGATGGGTATCCTGTCTATTTTGAGAACCGTAGTGCTTTCACATTGCCAGCGGGAACGACTCGAGTACAACTTACCTATGATGAAGGTAAGACAGTTTCTCAGAATGCAACTGGGACTGGTGAAAAATATCAATCCGTGATAATGACAAAAGATAGCATTATTGACGGATCCGTAAAGGTCTCTGTGGATGGTGTTGCATGGTTGGAAGTTGAATCGCTTGCTGGTAGTTCTTCCACGGACACCGTGTTTGTGGTAGAACGTTATGGTGATAGTGGAGTTGAAGTTATCTTTGGTGATGGTGTCATGGGTGCCATTCCTGCTAATGATGTTGATATAAATATCTCTGCTCGAACGGGTGGTGGTGTCAGAGGAAACATTGCTGCAAACACAGCTTTAACTGTTGATTCGGCTCCCTATGCTCTTACAATTGTGTCCAATACTGCGTTCCTAGGTGGAACGGATCTTCAAGAACTGGATACGATTCGCTTACTTGCTCCAATTCATCGTCGTTCGTACAACAGATTATGCACCATTTCAGATGTTGCGGCTTTTGCACAAGGTATCAGTGGTGTGGGCAGAGTTTCGGTAATGGTTTCGGGTACGAATGTGTATATCCGTGTAGTGCCTACTGATTGTGGTATTCCGTCCGATGCGTTATTGGCAACAGTCAATAGCACAATTGCTCCGTTATTGCTCATGGGCTACAACCTCTTTGTATTTGCACCTTGCTACAAGGGTGTCGTGGTTACGGTGACGGGTGTGGCACAAGATGGATTGGTAGCTGACAATGTTAAAACGTCTGTGATCAATGCAATAAATGCCCGCTTGAATTCTATGGCTGTTGATGACGATGGAAACTATCTGAATAATTTCGGTGGACTCTTAACAACAGATGATCTTGTTTTTGCCATTCGAGATGAAGGGTCTTTAAAGCATGGGTTCGATCTTTCGTCACCGATTGATAACGTGAGCTTTGATACAAGTCAAATTGTATCTGCAGGAGCGAGTACGATCAACGTAACGGTGACAGGGGGAACAACACTTGTATCATTTTTGGATAGAGTCGGCTCATGATAATCGACGACAACACAAAAAAATATTTGAATATTTTCACCGCAGCCAAACAAGCATTTATGAATGCTGTGAAGAGTATTATTTGGCTTGATGATGTTCGCCGGTGTCCTGCATCTGCATTGCAATATCACTTCTTGGAAAATGGTCTTGTGTATCCAGAATTTCCGGAAGCAACGGATGACATCAAACGGAACATTCTGCTCAATAGTGAACGCATACACGCATCCCGTTATACGATTGTGGGTCTGAAATATTATCTAAGTTTTTTTGTGAACATCAATGTTGTGGTTACGGTTTCGACAAAAAAGATATTGCAACTTGGATTGCCATTGCTTGGATTGCCGAATGCGGCGATGCTGGCTACTGTTGGCAATGCAAATGATCAGTGTTGTTATTTGTACGCGAATATGCAGTATAAGGTGACGATCACATTTGGAAGCAATGTCTCTGAAGCCATGAAAGAATGGTTTCAAAACACCCTTAAATATGAAATTCCATTCGGTGATGCTGATAATAGTTCTATGAACATAATCTTTGCTACGGAATAAGGAGAGCTTGATGAGTACAAGTCCATTACGAGAAACGTCTGCAGTTTTTGATGAATCAGTATTAAAAGTAGAGTTTTTACAGTTACCAGCACAGATACCGGATTTTTCATTAAATCTAAACACTGAGGCGTTGTTGTATCGCTTTGGACTGTTTATGAAAAACATCATTGGTCCGGCCCGTATATCTGGATTTAATGTTCATGATGGCGATGCAACTCACATACAAGTGGATGCTGGCCTTTATCTTTACAGCAACCATATTGTTCGATTGAATTCTCCGGTATTGATCGATGGATCTGGTTTCAATAATGGTGTTGTCTATGTTCACATCGCTATTGCGAAAATGACGGGGGACACAAACCCCGATATTGTCAATATCAATCCACCGCTTTCGCCATCATCTTTAGAGGGACCGGCGCAATATCGGTATACATCTAGTATTTGTGTTGGTGCTATGGTTCCCGTGGATACCGCTACGGATGTCTATTTTCAGATTGCAACCTATCTTTATACCCATCCTGGTTTCAGTATTTCTGGCCAACGTTCTGTTATTACCGCACTTGGTGGTTTTGATTTATCCACATTTCAGTTGAAGGAGGTTGGCAAGGATCTATCAACGAATGATTATACTACTGCAGAAAAGAATCTTGTTGCAACGATTCCGAATAAAGCCAATTCAACTGATGTAACGACACAGATTACGAACGCAGTAAATGGAATTGTCAATGCGGCGCCTTCACAGCTTGATACGATTAAAGAGTTGGCTGATGCACTTGGTGATGATGCTAATTATGCGGCTACAGTTACGGCTGCTTTGGGAGCAAGACCGCTAACAACGGCTATTTCCGGAATGGTTCGTAGTGCTGTTCTTACCGGTGTTTCGTTTGTTTCCAGTAATGTTATCACTGCTGCTGATTCTGTTCTATCTGCGTTTGGCAAGTTGCAGGCACAGATCAATACTCTAACGACAGCGATTCTGAATACTGTTCTTACTGGTGTTTCATTTACAACCAGTGCTTCAATTGTTGCAACGGATTCCATTGTATTGGCATTTGGCAAGTTGCAGGCACAGATCAACTCAATCTTTTCTGCTCTTAGTGCTCTCAGTACTACGAGTAATGTGACTTTTAACTCGGTTAGTGCAAAAAATATTGTACAAGTTCTCTATGATAGCACCCAGACAGCGGGAACAAATCTTGGTAATGTGGCACCGGCCATATCTGAATGGCAAGCACAAGATAATACTGAGGAGCAAAAGGTTCGTGGGAAATTTGTATATAAGGCAGGAATGAATACCATTGTGGCATATTTAAAATGCAGGGTCTCGACTGCCGGTTGGAGTGCGTATCCACAATTATGGACTGATGGTTCTGGAAACTATGAAACTGTCGACACTCCGCCTGAAGGTTCTCCCGGGGTAATTTCTTCAACGTATGTAGATGTTGTTATAACTACAGATTTATCTGGTCTCACTCCAAATACAGTACATGATTGGTCTGTATCGTTGCACACTAATGGTGGTATGACAGGTTATATGAAAGATTTGGTTGTAACCCTTGAATCCTAATTTTAA
>Ga0182021_10005488_pt1 | contig 15021 bp, 13 predicted proteins | sample 612E3MmetaG_FD_120493 | JGI IMG/M metagenome (GOLD analysis project Ga0182021, IMG submission 120493) | Permafrost microbial communities from Stordalen Mire, Sweden - 612E3M metaG (Illumina Assembly) | ecosystem: Environmental > Terrestrial > Soil > Wetlands > Permafrost | place: Sweden... | reverse complement strand
CAGGCGCGCGTTCTCGCGGCCCTGTCCGATGCGCTCGCCCTCGAAGCCGAACCACGCGCCCGATTTCTCGACCACGTCGCATTCGGCGGCCAGGTCGACCAGGTCGCCCTCCCGGCTGATGCCCTCGCCATAGAGAATGTCGAACTCCACCTCGCGAAACGGCGGCGCCATCTTGTTCTTGACGACCTTCACCCGCGTCCTGTTACCCACCACCTTTTCGCCATCCTTCAGCGCACCGACGCGCCTGATGTCGAGGCGTACGCTGGCGTAAAACTTGAGCGCGTTTCCGCCGGTGGTGGTCTCGGGGTTGCCAAACATCACGCCGATCTTCATGCGAATCTGGTTTATGAAGATCACCAGGGTGTGCGACTTGGAGATGGTGCCGGTCAGCTTGCGCAGGGCCTGGCTCATCAAGCGCGCCTGCAGACCCATGTGCGAATCGCCCATCTCGCCTTCCAGCTCCGCACGTGGGGTCAGCGCTGCGACTGAATCCACCACCACCACGTCGACCGCCCCGGAGCGCACCAGCATTTCAGTAATATCGAGCGCCTGCTCGCCGCAATCCGGCTGCGACACCAGGAGGTCGTCGGTGCGCACGCCCAAGCGGCGCGCATAGGAAACGTCCAGCGCATGTTCGGCGTCGACGAACGCGCAGATGCCGCCCAGCTTCTGCGCCTGCGCCACCACGTGCAGCGCCAGCGTGGTCTTGCCGGATGACTCGGGACCGTAGATCTCGACCACCCGGCCGCGCGGCAACCCGCCGACCCCGAGCGCCATGTCCAGCCCGAGCGAGCCGGTCGGAACGACGCGCACCTCGGGCGCGGGGATCTCATCGCCCAGGCGCATGATGCTGCCCTTGCCGAACTGCTTCTCGATGGTAGACACGGCCAGCTCGATGGCCTTGTCGCGGGCCGGATCCCGTTCACGCGCGGTCGGCGCAGGCTTGGCAGATTCGGGCTTTGTGTGTTCGTCTTTCTTTTCTGGCGAAACCATACGAGTCTCCTGCATCACTGAGAGTGGCGGCGCGCGAGATCGAGAGCGAAATAGGCCGCTGCCCGCCGAATGCTCTGGCGATCGCCGCTGAAAAGTTTGCTAACAGCCTTGGTGGACTTGGCGCTGGCCAGGGCAAGGCAGACGGTGCCCACCGGTTTTTCGCTTGTGCCCGACGCGGATGGGTCGCGCTCTTTCGCCGGACCTGCGACGCCGGTGATGGACACCGCGATGGCGGCGCCGGTCACGCGCCTCGCGCCTTCGGCCATCTCCTTGGCACAGGGCTCGCTGACCGCCCCGGACTCGGCGATGGTGGCGGCTTTCACACCCAGGACATTGACCTTGACGTCGTTGGAGTAGGCCACCACGCTGCCCAGGAAGAAGTCGCTGGCGCCGGGTTCGGCCGTGATCATCTGTCCGGCCTCACCGCCGGTACACGACTCGGCCAGAGCCAGGGTGGTTCCGGCGGCGCGCAAGCTTTGACCCACGACCATGGGAAAGTTTTCGCCGTCTACGCCGTAGATCCCGGGGCCAATGCGTTTGCGCAAGTCACGATCCACTTGCTCCAGCAGCTCTTGGTTCTTGTCCGTGTCAGGCCCACGGATCACCACCTTGACGTGGTTCTCGGGCGCGTCGGTGCGAAAGTGCAGGGTCGCACGGGGGATGTTCTCCAGCAGCTTGGCTAGGCGGTGATCGATGTGCGATTCGCCCATGCCGTAGACGTGCCAGGTGCGCACAGCTGCACCAGGCACTCCCTGCGCGGCCATGTGGGCCCGCAGCCTGGGCGCCACATGGTCGAGATAGATCCGCTCCATCTCCCGCGGGATGCCGGGGAGAAAGTACACCGCATGGCCCGCCATGCGAACCAAGAATCCCGGCGCGATTCCGGCCTCATTGGGCAGCGCCTCGGCGCCGCGGGGCACGCGCACCTGGCGCAGGTTGTTGGGCGTCAGCTCGAAGCCATGCGCGGCAAAGCGTTTCTTCATCGCCTCCAGCGAAGCGCTGTGCGGCTCCGCCTCGACCCCCAACAGGTCAGCCACTACGTCCACTGTGCGATCGTCCTCGGTCGGACCCAATCCCCCGGTCACCACGACAACCGCAGCGCGCTGCGCCAGTTCTTGCAGAGCACGCTGCATCGCCGCGGCCTGGTCAGCCACGACCCGCTGCTCGCAAACCTCCAAGCCCGCATCGAACAGGCGTTCGGAAAGAAAGGTCGCATTGGTGTTGCGGATCTCGCCGCGCAGAACCTCGTCCCCGATGGCCAAAATGGCCGCAATGTGCGGCGCCACGAGGGATGGCGCCGACGCATGAGCGTCGGAGGAATGGGCAGCTGCTGGTCTTGCGGGTGCAGGCTTCTTGCTTGCAGGTTTATGGGCCGCAGCCCTGCGCCCCTTGCCCAACGGAGGGATAGACATTCGTTCAGTACCTTATCCACCGGACGACAGACCGTCAACTACGGAAAACGCTTCTCGTCAGGATGACCGCGCTCCGAGGTTGACAGGAGCGACGGACAACGCTCAACTGTACCCGTTGACTATGCACATCCGCTATGCTGCCAAGACCGATCCCGGGCTGAAACGCAACCACAACGAAGACTACTTCTGTCTAATCGAGGACGAGCAGCTCTTCTTGGTCGCGGACGGAATGGGGGGCCACGCCAGTGGCGAAGTGGCCTCGAAGATGGCCGCAGACGCCATCCGCGAGTTCTTCGCCCGTTCCAAGGACGACGACGCCACCTGGCCCTACAAGATGGAACGGGCGCTGTCGTACCTGGAGAACCGCCTGGTGGTGGCCATCAAGCATGCCAACAGAAAGATCCATGAAGCCGCCACCCGTGACGTGCGCATGACCGGCATGGGTACCACCGTGGTCATCGGTCAGATCTGCGAAGACAAGTTCTACATCGCCCACGTCGGAGATTCGCGCTGCTATCGCGTGCGCGACGGCGTGGTGGAACAGATGACCCGCGATCATTCGCTGCTCGAGGACTACAAGGACGCCCGGCCGGGCATGACCGAGGACGAGCAGAAGAAATTCCCGCATCGAAACGTGATCACGCGTGCCCTGGGCATGAAAGACACGGTCCAGGTAGACATCTCGGCCGCCGACGTCAAAGACGGCGACATCTTCCTGCTGTGCTCGGATGGACTGTCGGGCCCGGTGGAACCGCCCACCATGCGCGACCTGCTCAAGGTGGGAGTTGACCTGGACGACGCCGCCCACAAACTGGTTGCCGCCGCCAACGATGCTGGCGGCCCGGACAACATCACGGTGCTAGTTCTTGAGTGCCGGATGAACTAGCTGCCGCTGGTAGGTCGATTACAAATCGCGCTCCCCTCGCCGCCTCCGGGTCCTGTTCCAGCGTGCCGCCGTAGCTTTCCACGATCGATCGCGAGATCGAAAGCCCGAGCCCGGTGCCCTGGCCAGGCGGCTTGGTGGTGAAGAAGGGGTCGAATACCTTGCGACGAAGCTCGCGTGCGATGCCCGGCCCCTCGTCACCGACGGCAATGCGCACCCGCCCGGCCACGCTCTCGCAGGTGACAGCCACCTGACCCTTACCATCCATCGCATCGGCCGCGTTTAGAAGAAGGTTGACCAGAACCTGGGTCATGCGTCCCTGCGACACCATGACCGCGGGCCATGAACTTCCTTCCGGCGTGACGGTGATGCGCACCTCCCGAAAACGCGCCTGCGGAGCCAGGAGTGCCTGCGCCGAACGCACCACGAGAAGGGGATCGATGAGCGACGGCTCCTCGTGGCTGGGGCGCGAGTACTCGAGCAGGTCGCGTATGATGCGATTGATCCGCTGGGTTTCGGCCTTGACCCGGTCCAAGGCATCACGCCGTTCCGCATCGGGCAAACGGCCCGCGCTGGCCGCATCCGCGCGCAGGATGTCGACATAGCCTAAGATCGCGGCCAAAGGATTGCCGATCTCGTGTGCCACTCCTGCCGCCAGTTGCCCGACCGACGCGAGCTTCTCGGAACGAATCAGCTGCTCGCGCTGGGTCGCCAGCGACGAGGTCATCTGGTTGAAGGCGCGCGCCAACGCGCTCAGCTCGGACGGACCGGACAGATCGATGTGCTGGTCCCAATCGCCCACCCCGACCTGGGCGGTGGCCCGCTCCATCTCGCGCAAGGGCCGAACCACCATCTGGGTGAGCACGAAGTAGCCCAAGGACAGGACCAGCAATGCATCAGCGCAGACCAGGCCCAAAAGCAGCCAGCCCGAACGCCGCAACACCACCTGTACCGGGGCTGGCGCATCCAGCACCGCGCGGGCTGCACCCACGACTCGCCCCTTGACCTCGATGCCCGCATACGCCAACAACTGCGTGGCGCCGTCCCCAGGTGAATTGCGGTACTGCAGCACCGGCGGGATCCCAGCCACCACACTGTTCGCAATCGGCGGATCCACGTCGCGGGCCGAGCGCGGCGGCCAGGCAGCGATGACGCTGTGATCGGCGGACAGCACGGAAAACCCGATGCCCCCTGATCGTTCCGACAATGAAGACAGCGCCGCCTGCAGCTGCTCGCGACTTTCATACGAGGCTATCTCACCATGGCGGTCCACAAGTGCCGACGCCATCCTCGCCGCGGCAGATGCCAAGGTCACCGCCTCGGTCTCGCGATGAGCCCGCAGGGTGTTGCCTGCGGCCCACAGGGCGAGAAACCCGGTGGTCAGGATCGCAATGAGCGTGACGGCGGCCAGGCCGAGCAAGATCTGCGCTCGCAGGCCGAGCCGGATCCTGCGCCTGTTGTCGGGGATGGCGACGCCTTGCTTGGTCACGCTGGCATCCACGATAGCACTGGAAGCTCCGGAACCGGGACCGGAACCGGCGAGGGCGCGCGCGAAGCGTGCGGGGTGGGCAGGGTGGGCGGCGGGTCCCGAAGTCCCCGAAGGGGAAACTGGATCCGGATCCGGTTCCGGCCGCCGGATCCGGATCCGGCCACCGGCCCCGGATCCACCACCGAAATAGACTCCCAGCGCCGCGCAACTTGCTAGAATAGATAACCTCATGGCCCCGAGCGCCACCCCGCCAACCACCGAGCCAGTCAAGTTCGACGAGATCCTTGCGCGCCTGCGCGTGCTGGTCGAACGCTTGGAAGGCGGCAACCTCCCTCTCGAAGAGGGGCTGGGGTGCTTCGAAGAAGGCATGCGCCTTTGCGGCCGCGGCGCCCAGCTGCTCGACCAAGCGGAGAAGCGTGTCGAAGTCCTCTTGGCCACAGGCGACGGCCTGCGTACCGCGCCCCTCGCACCGCCACCCGATCGAGAAGACAACGAGTGAGCACCTTCGATCTGGAATCCTGGCTGTGCATGCGGCGTGCTGAGATCGATGCTCTGCTCGCCACGCGGTTGGCTGCTCTGCCGCCGGCTGACGATCCGGGCCGCCTGGTGGAATCCATGCGTTACTCCTTGCTCGCGCCGGGTAAGCGGCTGCGTCCGCTGCTCGTGCTGGCCGCGGCCGAGGCCGTGGGCCGCGATCCTGACGAACCGCTACGCCTGGCTGCCGCGGCGGTGGAACTGGTTCATTGCTACTCGCTCGTCCACGACGACCTGCCCGCCATGGATGATGATGATTTCCGGCGCGGACAGCCCACCAATCACAAGGTGTTTGGCGAGGCCACTGCCATCCTGGCCGGGGACGCCTTGTTGACTCTGGCATTTCAATGGCTGGCGGTTGCGGGCACGGCGGCCGCGACCGCAACCGGCGAGCCTCTCGTCGCGCAGCGCACCCTGCGCGCCATCGTGGCGCTGGCCAAGGCGGCCGGCATGTCGGGCATGGTGCGAGGCCAGGCGCGAGACTTGGCAGAAACGCAGCAGCAATCGCTACACTCCGTCGAACGTCTTGCGGCCGAAAAGACCGGCGCGTTGTTCCGAGCTGCCCTGGAGGTGGGCGCGGCCTTGGCTGATGCCAGTCCAGCGCAGATGGAGGCGCTGATCCGATTCGGGGAGAACTACGGCATAGCGTTTCAGCACGCCGACGATCTTGCCGACAAGGAGCATGTGAGCACGCAAGCCGAGGCTCGCCAGCGCCTGCAAACGCTCACGCAGACGGCGCTTGACGCTCTTTCCACATTTGATAAACGTGCCGAACCGCTGCGTGCCCTGGCCCGCCACCTTGCCGCTGGCTAGCACTCTGGTATTAGCATCCATGAGGAACCCAACGTGACCTGGGACGACGTCACACGCGTGGAGGACAAGCCCCCGGACTCGGTCGAGAATCCGTCGAAGCGCGACTGCGCCTGTCTCATCGTGCTGGCCGGCAGCGCGATGGGCGAGATGTACAAGCTCACCCGCGAGCGAACCGTCATTGGCCGTGGGCAGAAGGCCCAGGTGCGTATGCTGGACGACGGAGTGTCCCGCGAACACTGTGAGATCCTCATGAACGGCGCCAAGGCGGTCTTGCACGATCTCGGATCCACCAACGGCACCTTCTGCCGAGGCGCACGTATCGACCGCCAGGACTTGGAGGATGGGGACAAGATCCTCGTGGGTTCCGGGACGGTTCTCAAATTCACCTACCACGACAGCTTGGACGAGACCTTCCAGCGCCAGATGTACGAATCGGCCCTGCGCGATGATTTGACCAAGGCTTTCAACAAGAAGTACTTCACCGACCGCGTGGAGAGCGAGTTCGCCTATTCTTTCCGGCAGAAGACCTCACTCGCGCTGGTGACCTTCGATGTGGACCACTTCAAAGACGTCAACGACAGCTACGGCCACCCAGCGGGCGACTACGTCTTGGCCGAGATGGCCCTGGCCGTGCAGGGCGTGGTGCGCGTAGAGGACGTGTTCGCTCGCGTGGGCGGTGAGGAATTCTCCATCATTTGTCGAGGCGCCGACATTGTCCAGGGCCGCATCATCGCCGAACGCGTGCGGCAAACCGTGTCCAGCCATTCCTTTGTCTTCGCCGGCAAGAAGATCCCTATCACCGTCAGCGCCGGGGTCGCCGTGATCCAGGATCCCCGCATCGTGGACGCCCAAGGTTTCGTGGCAGCGGCCGACCATGCCCTGTACGAGGCCAAGCGCACGGGACGAGATCGCGTCTGCTTGTGGCGGTAGCGTGATGAGTTTCGTGACTCTTCTCGACCCCCAGCTGGCCGCCTACGTCGTCATCGCGCTTGTCCCGAACCTTCTCATTATTCTGTGGGCGATGGCGCGTTTGAGCCACGACTTGCGCCTGCTCAAGCAGAAGAACGCCATGCTGGAAGACGACATCAATCTGCTCGACCAAAGCATCAGCAACCTCCCGCTCGAGTTCCAAGCCATTCGTCAGATCGAGAACCGCAAAGCTGGACTGCCTGAAAGGGCGGGCACCCCGCCGCCCGCCAAGGCGCCGTAGTCGTCAACAGTGTTCACGCAAAAACACTCGAGTGCGGCTCTCGCGCTCTTTCTCCTGCCCTGCACCGCCCTGGCCGTCGAACCGTCCGAGGGCGAAGAGGCTGCGCCTGAGGCGCGTGGCGAGGAAGCCGTTCCAGCGACGGCCCACGCCCCGGTCGCGTTCGACAAGCGCTGGCTTGAACCATTCTTCGCCGCTGGACCGACTCGCGCGGGAGCCGATCTCTTTCGCGATGGCGATTTCGCGGCAGCCGCGCAGAAGCTGGCTGGCGCGCTGGCTGCCATGCCCGCGCACGCGCCCCAGCGCAATCAGACCCGCTTTCTTCTCGCCTTGTCGCACATGAACCTCAATGCCTGGCAGGCCGCCGGCGATCTCTTCGAGGACCTATGGTCCAGCTACCCTGCGCTGGCTTCCTATCACGCCTACTATGCCGCCCGCTGCCGACTGCGCCGAGGCGATCCCGAGGGTGCGCTCACCTGGGTGGCGCGTGTGCCGGCGCACACGGTGCCCGAAGCTGAAGCGGTGTTGGTCAAGCTTGATGCCTTGATCGCGAGAAAGCGCTGGTCGGAGGTGGAAAGCGAGGCCAAGACTTTTCTCGATCGCTTCCCGTCCGGACCGCGCCGGGCCGAGGCAAAATTCCACCTGACCGAAGCCATGCAGCAGTTGCAGCGCCCGGCAGAAGAAATCGCCGCAGCCCTGCGGCGCATCTGGGCCGAGGCCCCGACGGAAACTTGGGCCACGCGGGCCGACGAGAATTTGCAGACTCTGGCCAACTCGGCGCCACCTGCGCAAAAGACCACGCTGCTCAGCCACAGCGCCGAGGAATGGGTCACGCGGGGCATGGGCCTTTTCGACAAGAACCAGAACCCCGGCGCCGAGGCGGCCTTTACCGCGGCCTTGACCGCACTGGGGCTGGATGCTGCCACCGAGTGCGTGGCGCGATTTCACCGCGCCCAATCGGTGTGGAAGCAACGCCAGCGCCCGCGCGCAGCGCCGCTCTTCGCCGAAGCCGAGAGCGCGTGCCAGCGAGCGCAGAACCGTGATCTGGTCGTGCGATCGCTCTATCAGGGTGCGCGTTGCTTGGCTTCGGCCAGCGAGCGTGACAAAGCCCTCGGTCTCTACGCCCGAATCGAGTCGGAGTTCCCCGAGCACCGTCTCGCGGACGACGCCCGCTTGCGTGCGGCCGAGGTGCTGACAGATGCGGGCGACGACGATGGCGCCGAGCAACACCTACGCGATCTGCCTGACCGCTATCCCAAGGGCGATGTGGCGGGCGAGGCTTTGTGGCGTCTGGCCTTCGCTGCCTGGCGCGCGGGCGATTGGAAGAAGTCTCTGCAATGGCTGGACGAGGACGTGCGCCGTTTCCCGCGCGAGGAAATCTACTTCGCCGCTGGCCGAGCCCATTACTGGCGAGGTCGCATCTTTGAAAAGCAAGGCGCCCCCAACCAGGCCCAGCAAGCCTACGCGCGCGCGGTGCGAGAGTATCCCCTTTCCGTGTATGCGCTGTTCGCGCTCGAACGCATGCGCCACCATTTTCCCAAGGCGCGCGCCGATCTCCTGCGCGAGTTGCGACCGGTGCTGGCGAGCCAGCAAAAGCCATCGCTGTGGGACTTTCGCCCCCAGCCGCTGTTTGCCGAACCGGGCTTCCTGCGCGCGGTGGAATTGGCCCGCCTGGGTCTGGGCAGCGACGCCCGCCGCGAACTGGCCCGTCTCGGCTTGGCGGTTCTTGACCACGCGCCGGAAGCGCAAGCCGCCGCAAAAACCCAGGGGCGAGAAGACGCCTACTGGATCACCGCGATCCTTCTCGACCGGGGCCGGCTGTGGAGCGCCTCACACACCATTCCTCGCAACACGCTGACGGCGTACCGTTGGTCGTATCCCACTGATGCGCGCCACGATGCCGAGTGGCGCCTGGCGTACCCGCGGGCTTTCCCTGAACTGGTGAGCAAGAACAGCAAGGCCAACCGCGTGCCCGAGGCCCTGCAGCTGGCCATCATGCGCGAGGAGAGCGCGTTTTTCCCAAAGGCAGAGTCCTTTGCCAACGCCCTGGGACTGACCCAGATGCTGGTGCGCACGGCTCAGCGTTTCGCCAAGGAACGCGTGACCCGCGAGTTCTTGCTCGACCCTTCCAAGAATCTGGAAGTGGGATCGCGCTTCCTGGCGTTTCTGCTGGACCACTTCAACGGCACCCTGCCCTTGAGCATCGCCGGATACAACGCAGGAGAGGCTGCCGTGGATCGTTGGCTACGCGAGCGCAGCAGCTTGGAACTGGACGAGTTTCTCGAGACGATTCCCTACGACGAAACCCGCAACTACAGCAAACGCGTGCTGGCCTCGGTGTTTGCGTATTCCTGGCTCTACCAGCACGACCACCCCGTGCCCGCGCTTTCCTTCTCGCTGCCCAAATCCGAAGCCAAGAAGCAGAAGTAGTTAGCTAGTTTTTCACCACAGAGAGCACAGAGGCCACAGAGCCTGACCGGAAATAGAAGGGTTGGGTTCCGGCCGGTCCGAACCCTTTCTTCCTATCCGGCCTCTGTGTTCTCTGTGCTCTCTGTGGTGAAAACAGCTAGCTAATTCTTCTTGCGGCGGCCGAAGAGGCCGCGCTTCTCCGACGCGGGTTCGACTTTTTCGCCACCCGCGGCGGCAAAGGCGCGCAGGGATTCCTCCTGCTCGTGCGAGAGCGACGCGGGCACCACCAGTCGCAGGTGCACGATCAAGTCGCCGCGGCCGCGTTCCTGCAGGTGAGGCAAGCCCTTTCCCCGCAAGACCACCGTCGCGCCTGGCTGCGTCCCCGGCGCCAGTGTGACGTCAACTTCGCCGTCCAGCGACGGGGCTTTCACGGTTGTCCCCAGGGCTGCCTGAGGAAAGGAAATCGCGACTTCGGTGTGCAGATCGGCGCCGTCGCGCTCAAAGCGCTCATCGTCGGCGACCCGGATGTGCACGTACAGGTTGCCCGCACGCCCACCCCCCGGCGCCCCTTCACCCCGGCCGGCCAGCCGCAGAGTGGAACCGTCCTCCACGCCCTGGGGCACGTTGACTTGCAGATTCTCCTCGACGACACGCAGGCCGCTCCCGCTGCACGAGGGACAGGGCTTGCGTGCCACCGAGCCCTCGCCGCGACACGCGGGACAGGTGGAGGAGATCATCAAGAAGCCCTGCGCGTGCACGACCTGGCCGCGCCCCCGACACTGAGGACACGCCTCGCGCGAGGTGCCCGGCGCGGCGCCCGATCCCTCGCACTCCGTGCAAGCGGCGCGCCGTTGCACCCTGACTTCCTTGGCCGCTCCGGTCGCCACCTCGGCCAAGCTCAACTGAACCTGGGTCTCGATGTCGGCCCCACGCCCGCCGCCACGACCCGGGCCGCCGCCAAATCCGCCGCCAAAAAGATCGCCGAAGATGTCGGAGAAGGCCGAAAAGATGTCGCCCACGTTGCTGAACCCACCGCCGAATCCGCCCCCACGCGGACCGTCGTGGCCGTAGCGATCGTAGAGCGCGCGCTTTTCTGGGTCAGACAGAACCTGATAGGCCTCCGACGCGTCTTTGAAGCGCGCCTCGGACTCCTTGTCGCCGAGATTGCGGTCTGGATGCAGTTCGAGGGCCAGCTTGCGGTAGGCCCGCTTCAGCTCGGACGCATCCGCCTGCCGGGATACGCCGAGCACCTGGTAGTAGTCTGGTTTTTCACTCACGGGATGACTGCCTAGCGTACTCGAAAACCATTTCGCCGCCAGAGGCGGCGCGCGGCCAGCCAGGCGCGTCGGCAACGGCATTCGTCAGATTGATCGTCTTGCGGTTCTTCACGTCTTGTCGGCAGCCGCATGATACTGAATACTGGCCTTGGTGCTGTATCAGTTTGTCGTCGCTTTGTCTGCTCGCAATCGCCCTCGCGCGCGGCGACCGGGCCAGGAGTAGTCGCGCTTGCCCCGCCGCTTTCCCGACGACCCGGCAGCTTGGCAGGCAGTCGAGACGACTTATCTCTTCCGCAAGCCGCCCTGGCTGGTGCTGCGCCATGAGCATTTCCGCCTGCCCACGGGGCGTGAGATTCCCGATTACTGGATCTCCGAGTATCCGCCCTGGGTCAACGTGGTCGCTGTGACCGAAGCTGATCAAGTGGTCTTGATTCGACAGTACCGTCCTGGCCTAGGCGAGGTGCATTTCGAGATCCCAGCCGGGGTTGTCGACCCGGGCGAGGATATCGAGGTCGCGGCCCGGCGCGAGCTGGCCGAGGAAACCGGGTACGGCGGCGGTAGCTGGTCGCGGTTGACCCGCCTCTCGGCCAACCCCGCCCTGCAAAACAACATCACGACGTCCTATCTCGCCGAGGGAGTCGTCCCCGTGGGGCGCTCCCACCCTGAGGTGACCGAGGATCTGCGCGTTCACCTGGTGCCGTTGGCCGCAATCCGCGGTCTCATCGACAGCGGCGACATGATCCAGGCGCTGCACGCCGCGCCCCTGCTGCTCTATCTCCTGCGCCGACGCGCCTGAGCTTGGGATAGGGTGTCCAGTGCGTCGGGGAAGCCGGCCCCGGTCTCGGCCTCATGGCTGACAGTCCGTCACCTGGAGATTGGTGTGGCCCTGCGCTGATGTCAGGTCTTTGCAATAGAACCCGGAGAGCACGACCTCACCAGAGGTGGGGTCAAAACGCCACCCCTGCGTGCCGGTGGCGTCGAACGGCACGTGCTGCTGGTTGCTGGCAATCGACACCTGAGTTGGATCGTTCGACGTTAATTTCAAGGAAAACCGACACAAGTTCGCCTCCACCGAAGTCATGATAGCTTCCAAGCTGTCGCTCAAGTCCTTGTCGTTTGCTGCCACCGCGAGCTGCGACGGATTGCCGGGAAAGTTGGACGAATTGGCATCAGCGATGCTGGCAAGACAGTCCGGGGTGTGCCCGTCGCTGTTGAGCGCCACGATGAACGTCTGCACTCCAAGATTCTTCCCCAGACTCGAAGCCTCATTTTGCGCCTGGCTGCAAGGGGAACTACCAGGGGCGACGTAGCCCGCACAACTCGGACCCTTGTCGGTGACCAGCAGCACGAACTGGAAGGAGTGGTCCTGCGACGACTGGAAGTCGAAGTAGTCATGGCATCGTTTCAGTGCATCGTAGGAAGGTGAATCATCCCCCGCACTCGCGCAACCCGCGTCGCCTGATCCACATGTGAGCTGGTCCCCCAGGCTGGAGTGATAGGGCTGAAGCGAAGGCCAGTCCGCACAGCATGCCTGCCCACCGCAGTCTGCTAGCGAGGGGAACTGCTCGACGCTGAACCGAATGCTGGGATGAGCAGCCGTCGATGCCACGATGGCCTGTCTGGCTGCCAGCCACTTGGTGGAAGAACTGAACGCCTCGCTCTGCATCGACGTGGAGCGGTCGAGGGCAATGATCATCTCGACTGAGTTTGACTGAACGTAGAAGTGTCGAGAGCTAGCACATTGGTCTGGATAGTTCGACCCGTTCTTGTCACTGGGGCTGGACTGGTCGACGGACGCGTCCGCGGCTTGCGCCCCACCGGTCTCGGCGGAGTCGCCCCCGGCATCACCAGCCGGCCCGGGCAGCCCGACACCATACGTATACCTGCACGACAGCCCGATGAGGATCAGCAGCCATGAGGTATTCGCCAGCCGGCTGACTCGCGCTACCCCTATCGCCATCACGGTGCTCCGCGCACTCTCGCGGCTAGCTTGGCCACCTCGTCGCGACGCTCGCTATTCGGATAGCGCGCCAAGAAAGCCTCAGCCTCGGTAAGCGCCGCAGCCTTGTCACCGAGCTTGGCCAGAGTTTCCAAGATCGACAGGTCCGCCTCAGCCCGCAGCAACCCGCTGGGGAAGCGCGTGCGGTAGGCGCCCCACGCAGCGACCGCCGCCCGAGGTCGGTGCAGGCCATCACGCAAGACGCGGCCCATCTCGTACGCAGCATTCTCGGCTGCTGGCCCCCCACCCTTCGCACAGTGACTCAGCATAGCCAGGGCGTCTTCCGGGCGGCCCTCCCTGATCGCCGACCGGGCGTCGGTCAGTTCCATGCTCGCCGGGCCGTTTTCGACCGGCGCGGGACTGTCCGCAAGAGAAGAGGTACGCCGCGAGAACGCGCCCGCCAGCGACGGCCGGTGCTCGACTGCCGGGGGCGCAAGCCCGCGCATCGGTCCAGCCCACGAATCCCCCTCGACCAGGCGAACCGAACGAGCCCCACGCCACACCTCAACCACACCTTCATCAACGTCCACAGAAACTCGATCGTCGCCCACGCCCACGTGGAACTTGGTCCCCACCACGGTGATGACATACGGCCCGGCGGAAACCGCAAACCTCGTACCCGGTGCCTGATGAGGAACCTGGAACCTGGCCTGGCCGCGCTCGACCAAAGGCCGGCGTTCCGCATCCCAGCTCAGCACAGAATCAGCATCGAGCTCAACGCCGACGCCACCGACCAGCGCCACACGGGCCTTCTCACCTCGACCAGTGCGCACGGGCGCAGCAGACGCTCCCGGGGACACAACCCGAGCAGCGTCAGTACGAGGCTGTGATACCGACGCAGTCGCCGAAGGCGCCCGCTTGGACACGACCGGCGCATGGGTCGGACGCGTGGCCGGGACCATCCGCAGGATAGCCACCACGCCGATGGCGACCAAGGCCCCGGTGAGGGCCGGGAGCGCCAACGCCCTCGCCCGCCGCAGCGGCCGATCTTGGCCCGCCGGCAATCCTTCCACGCGAGCCCAGACGCGACGCCGCGCCACCTCGTCACCGATGCGCCGACGCGCGGCTTCGATGGTCTCGCTCAGCCATCTCTCTGTGTCGTCCGTTCTCTGTGTAGGCGACTTCATCTCGTAATCCTCCGCGCCGCCCTGACGAGTTCCGCCCGGGCGTGGCGCAGCCGGGACCAGACCGTGTTGGGAGGACATCCCATGACCTGGGCGATTTCATTCACGCCCAATCCTTCGATCTCGAAGAGTACCAGCACCATCCGCTTCTTGGGTGACAGCTTGGCCAGCAGCCGATCGAGCAACCGCAACTCGGATGCCTTTTCGGCCGGGTCGGGTTGGGGCTCGGGCTCGGGCTCGGCCTCCTGCCAGGGTAGAAGCGACAGAAAAGAACGCATGCGTCGCCGCCGGCCCAGGTGGGAGGCATGGCGAGCGGCAATGCGATAGATCCAAGTCGATAGCTGGGCCTCCCCACGAAAACTCTTCAGCCCACGGTAGATCGCGACGAACACGTCCTGGGCCGCATCCTCGCGCTCCTCCAGAGGCACACCAAGCGCACTCACGAAACGAAACACCGGCTGCGAGTAGCGTTCATAGAGCGTCCGCCACGCAAGAGTGTCCCCCTTGCGAACACGTTCAACCAGCGCCTGGTCTTCGGCGAGAGGCCTCGGTCGCGGACTCTCTGCTGGATTCTGTTGGTTCATGTTCACCGGCGACGCAACGGGTTCTGCCAAGCCTCTATTCTGGATGGTTAGTGCTCTTGGTGCAGCGCCTTCGTCACCGAAGCGACATGCCAAAGGCTAGCCCCGCGTCACCGAAGACGCCAGGAGTCGAAAACACGGTTTGCCCGTTGGCGGTCCGGTCGTAGTACCTATAACGCCATCCAGCAACGGCGACGTCGAAGAACAGACGGGCGAAAAGGCGTTTGCCCAAGGCTACCTGCATGCCTCCGGTGAGCGCGCCTGCAGCCACAAAGCGATAATCCCAATGCGCATTCGTCT
>Ga0182021_10005487_pt1 | contig 15022 bp, 15 predicted proteins | sample 612E3MmetaG_FD_120493 | JGI IMG/M metagenome (GOLD analysis project Ga0182021, IMG submission 120493) | Permafrost microbial communities from Stordalen Mire, Sweden - 612E3M metaG (Illumina Assembly) | ecosystem: Environmental > Terrestrial > Soil > Wetlands > Permafrost | place: Sweden... | reverse complement strand
GGGCACGGGCCTGCACCTGTTCGAAGCCGAGTTCCCGGATCGGTTCATCGACGTCGGCATCGCCGAGCAGCACGCTGTGGCCCTGTCGGCGGGAATGGCTTTGGCCGGGGAGCGGCCGGTCGTGGCCCTGTATTCCACGTTCTTGCAGCGCGCCTTCGACCAGGAAGTCCACGACGTCTGCCAGAACGATCTCCCGGTCGTGATTGCGGTGGACCGGGCAGGACTCGTCGGCGAGGACGGCACGAGCCATCAAGGCATGTTCACGATCCCGAGCCAGATGATGCTGCCGCACATGGTCATCGCCAGCCCCAAGGATGAGCAGGAACTGCGTTCGATGGTCCGGACCGCGTTCGCGCAGGAGCACCCGTTTGCGCTGCACTACCCGCGCGACCCCGGCTTTGGAGTTCCCGTCGTCGAGCCGAAGGTTCTGCCGGTTGGCATCGGCGAGGTGCTCAGGGAAGGCCGGCAGATCGTCATCGTCGGCTTCGGGCCCATCGTCGAGCGAGGCCGGCAGGCCGCCGATCTTCTCGAGGCGGAAGGCTGGTCGGTTGGGCTGGTCAACGCCCGTTTCGCCAAACCGCTTGATCGCCAGCTGATCCTCGACGCCGCGCGCGGCAAGACACTCCTGGTGACGCTCGAAGAGAGCGTCGTCACCGGTGGTTTCGGGGCCGGCGTGCTCGCGCTGGTCGAGGATGCGCGGCTTTCGGATCCGGCCTACCGCGACGTCGCCGTCCGGATCATCGGCATCCCGGCGGAGATCTTTGTGGAACACGGATCCGTCGACAAGCTGCGCCAGCTGCTGAGGCTCGACGCGGCGGGCATCGCCGAGCAGATCAGGGAGACACTGGTGCGGCTGCGTGCGGTCCCGGGTGGAACCGGGCTGCCGGCGGCACCCGCGGTTCCGGCCACCTCGCGATCCAGAGTCCGCACCGACTGACTTCGATGCGACGAAGGCGCGTGCCGGTTGAGCACGAGATGATCCGGGTGTGACAGGATTGATGCATGAGTGCAGCCTCAGACCGACCGACTCGTCAGCGCCTCGACCAGCTTCTCGTTGAGCGTGGTCTGGCCGAGACTCGCACGCGCGCCCAGGCCCTCATCCTCGGCGGCCACGTGCGCACCGGCGAGGGAGCCACTTCCCGCACGGACCGCAAGCCGGGCGATCTCGTCGAGACCAAGATCGCCCTGGAAGTAGAGGCGCCGCCGCCGTTCGTCTCTCGCGGCGGGCTCAAGCTCCGCGCCGCCTTCGACGCCTTCGGAGTGGAGCCGGTGGGGTTGGTCTGCCTGGACGTGGGTTCATCCACGGGCGGCTTCACGGACCTGATGCTGCAACGCGACGCGGCAAAGGTGTATTCGGTGGATGTGGGCCGGGGTCAGCTGGCTGAGGCGCTCCGCCACGACCCGCGCGTCATCTCCATGGAACGGACGAATGCCCGCGCCCTCGGCCCCGGTGTCTTGCCCGAACCCGTGGACATGGCCGTGGTGGACGTCTCGTTCATTTCGCTGGACCGCATTCTCGGTCCCGTGGCCCTGTGCTTCGGTCCCCGCGGCGGGCAGATCGTGTGCCTGGTGAAGCCGCAGTTCGAGGCCGGCCGCAAGCAGGTTCGAGATGGCGTCGTCCGCGATCCGCAGATCCACCGCCAGACCCTGGAGACCGTCGCCAGATACGCTCTCGGCATCGGGCTGAAGCTTCGCAACGCCGTCGCTTCGCCGCTTACCGGTCCGGCGGGGAACCGCGAGTTCTTCCTCGAGTTGGAGGTCCCGGCCGGTTTCGTGGTGTCGAACGCAGGCCCCGCCGACCTCCCGGCTGAGTGGGAGGCCAAGTTCGTGGAGCTTGCCGGGGCATGAAGCTGGACCGCATCGGTTTCGCCTACAACCCCACCAAGGAGGCGGCGCTCGAGCTGCGCGAGCGAGCCGAGGGCTGGTGCCAGATGCGCGGGATCGCCCATTGGGCGGCTCCGGCGGGCGAGTTGCGGGCCCTCGTAGATGCGCTGCCGGGTACCGGCGCACTTGTCGTTCTCGGCGGCGATGGCACGTTCCTGCGGGCTGCGCGCGCGGTCGCCGAAGTGGATGTTCCGCTGCTCGGCGTCAATCTGGGCAAGGTCGGCTTCCTCTCCAAGGTGGAGACGAACGGCCTCGAGTCCGTGCTGGCTCAGCTCGTGGCCGGCGACATCGACATCGAGAACCGAATGGCCATCGAGGCCACGGTGGACCCGGGCGGGCGCGGCGAGACCACCGAGACCTTCTTCGCGCTCCACGAGATTGCCGTCGCGCGGGGCGCCCTGGCGCGAGTGTGCCGGCTCGAGGTTGAGATTGGGCCATCGCACCTGGCGACATTCACGGCCGATGGTCTCGTCATATCGAGCCCGACCGGTTCCACGGCCTACTCGTTCTCGGCCGGCGGACCGATCGTCGATCCTTCGAGCCGGAACCTGGTCGTTACGCCCATCGCCGGCTACCTGACTGCCATCAGGTCGGTCGTGGTGAGCCCGCGGCACACGGTCCGATGCCGCGTGGCCGACGCTTACGACGTGCTGATGAGCGTGGACGGACGTGAGGATCGACGCCTTGCCATAGGCGACGTTGTCTCCGTCTGCGAGATGAGCCGGCCGATCCGCCTGATCGAGCCGCGCGGCGCCGTCCCGTTCTGGGACTTGCTTCGCCAGAAGTCCGAGCTGCTGCCGTCATGACGGATGCGGCCGAGGCGGAGGTCACCGAAGAGTCGGCGCTCACCGAGGAGTCGTCGCCGGAAGCGGATGGCGCGGTTGCGCCGATGGCCGCCGGGCGGCTGGCCGAGCTGAGCGTCCGCGACCTGGCCCTCATCGAGCGGCTGCGAATCTCATTCGAGCCGGGACTGAATGTCCTCACGGGTGAGACCGGCGCCGGCAAGAGCCTGCTGATCGACGCTCTCGGTCTCGCCGTTGGAGCTCGCGCCGACACGTCACTCGTTCGCCACGGCTCGGACACCGCTCGAGTCGAGGCGCTCTTCGACCGGCTGCCCGAACCGCTGATCTGCGTGCGCGAGGTGTCGGCCGCGGGCCGCTCGACTGCTCGCATCGACGACGAGGCGGCTACTGCCGCGCGGCTGGTCGAAGTCGCGGGACGCCTCGTCGAAATCCACGGCCAGCATGATCAGCAGCGTCTGCTCGATGAGCGATGGCAGCGCGAGCTCCTGGACGCCTTCGGTCGTCTCGAGAGTGGGCGCGCGGCCGTGGCTCAGGCCGTGGCGGCGTGGCGGTCGAATCAAGCCGTCCTGGCGGAACTCGCCCTGGACCCGCGCGAACTGGCCCGACGCCTGGAACTGCAGGAGCATCAGGCCGGCGAAATCGACGGAGCAAACCTGCGCGTCGGCGAGGCCGCGGAGATCGGGGCGAAGCTCGCCGCGGCTCAGCACGCCGAGGCAATCGCCCGCGGCAGCGTCGAAATCCACGAGGCTCTGGCCGGGGAGGGGAGTGGCGCTCGCGAAGCCACTGCCCAGGCCGCTCAGCGCGCTCGCGAGCTAGCCCGCCTGGACGAGCGCTACGCGCCCGTGGCCGAGCGGCTGCTTGGTCTGGCCGCGGAGCTGGAAGATGCCGCCTCGGAGGCGAGCGCCCTGTCGGAGAGCGTGGAGCACGATCTGTCCGCCATCGCGGCGATGGAGGAGCGCCTCTCGCTGATCTACTCGCTGGAGCGCAAGTACGGCGAGAGTGAAGCCGCGGTGATCGCCTACGGCGTGCGAGCTGCCGTTGAGGCAGACCGGCTTCGTGCCCTGGAGGCGTCGCGTGAGACGCGTCAGGCGGAGGCTCAGCGGCTCCTCATCGAAGTCGGCAAGGCCGGAGAGCAATTGTCACGAGACCGTGCAGCTGCCGCAGGTCGTCTCTCGGAAGCCGTGGAGGCGGCCCTCGGCGGATTGGGGTTCCGCCAGACGACATTCACGGTCACGGTCACTCGCCGCAACGCTGGGCCGGCGGAACCGGCCGTCGAAGTGGACGGTCAGCGTCTCGCCTTCGACACCACGGGGCTCGACGCCGTCGCCTTCCTCATCGCGCCGAACCCGGGCGAGCCCGCTCGGCCGCTCGCTCGGATCGCCTCAGGCGGGGAGCTGTCGCGCGTGGCCCTCGCAATCAAGCAGATTCTGGCCGAGGCGGACAAGACGCCGACGCTGGTCTTCGATGAGATCGACACGGGCATCGGCGGCCGCAGCGCGGAGCCGGTGGGCAGATCCCTCTGGGAGCTGGCCCGAACCCACCAGGTCCTGTGCGTCACTCACCTGGGTCAGATAGCCGCATATGCCGACGCCCAGTTCCGTATCGAGAAGACGCAGCGGGACGGTCGAACCGTGACCGACGTGCGGCGTGTGGAGGGCTCGGAACGGATAGGCGAGCTGGCCCAGATGCTGGCGGGCTCGGAGGGCGGAGCTGCGGCCCGCGCGAGCGCCGAGGAGCTGATGGAGCGGGCGGAGGCCTGGCGGCAGACGGCCGGGCAGCGCTGACATGGCCGGCTCGACCGCGGATGGGTCGGCGGGCAGGCCTCAACGTCTCGCGGCTGCGATCGAAGACTTCCTGATGCATCTCCGCGTGGAGCGGGGTCTGGCGGACGCGACCCTTGCCGCCTACAGAACCGATCTGCTGGACTTCGCCGCCAGCCGGGGAGCGGCGGCCGGCTGGGACGCCTCGGTGGAGACTCCCGTCCACTATTTGGCGATGCTCGGGTCGCCGGGGCGCGGCCGCCGTGTCGCGCTGCGGGCATCGACGCTTCGGCGCCGCGCCGCGTCCATCCGCGGCTTCTACCGCTTCTGCTACGCGGAAGGGCTCATCGATACGGACCTGGCCGGCCGTTTCGACATCCCGCGCCAATCGCGCCTGCTCCCCGAAGTACTCACCGTCGAGGAAGTGGAACGGCTTCTCGCCGAGAAGGGGGATGCGTCAGCCACCGACATTCGGGACCGGGCACTGCTCGAATTGCTATACGCCTCGGGCTTGCGGATCTCGGAGGCTGTGGGGCTCGACCTGGATGACCTCGATCTCGACGAAGCGCTGGTCCGGGTCGTGGGCAAGGGCGATCGGGAGCGGCAGGTTCCGGTCGGCGAGGTGGCCGTCGCGTGGCTGCGCCGCTACACGGCGGATGCTCGACCGGGGTTGCTCGGGCCGGCGGCGCGCGATTGGCATCACGGCGGCCCGGTCTTCGTGTCGGTTCGGGGCGAACGGCTGGATCGCCGCCGCGCCTGGGAGATGCTGGTGGCCGCCGCGCGGTCGGCCGGTCTCAAGCGCGGGATCAGTCCACACACTCTGCGCCACTCTTTTGCGACGCATCTGCTCGAAGGCGGGGCCGACCTGCGCATCGTTCAGGAATTGCTTGGACATGCGAGCATCAACACGACACAGTTGTACACGCATCTGACTGGCGAACGGATCAAAGACGTATATGCTCGTGCCCATCCACGAGCGTGACGCAAGATGAGATGCCCGCAGGTGGACGGGCACTGAAGGAGAAGACGATGAGCTACGCGGAAACGTTGCTGGCAAAGGACGAACGGATCGTCTACGAGGGCCGACAGCACTGGCTGGCGCCGCTCGCCGACAGCCTGAGGCCGATTGTTCTGGTCCTGGTTGGGTTGCTGCTGTTCGTCTTCCAGGTCAATGTCAATCCACACGACGTCCTCTCTACGGTGTGGACGGCGATCACAGTCGTCTTCCTGCTCGTAGGATTCGTCTGGATCGGCATCATCTACGCCTCGTGGCGGGCGCAGGGTTTCATCGTGACGACTCGTCGCGTCCTCAAGGTCGAGGGTCTGTTCGACAAGAAGACCGGCGACAGCTCCCTCGACAAGATCAACGACGCAGTTCTCAAGCAGGGCATCTGGGCCCGCATCTTCCACTACGGCGACCTCGACATCCTTACGGCGAATGAGAACGAGATCGACCACTACCAGATGCTGGCTCACGTCGTCGACTTCAAGAAGGCCATGCTCAATGCCAAGAACGAGCTGGAAGACGGCCATCGCGGCTCAGTCGCGCCGGCCGCGGTCTCATCGCCGGTTTCCACCGGCGCTTCCAAGTCATCCAGCACGGACGACGTGACGGCCACTCTCTCCAAGCTCGCCGACTTGCGCGACAAGGGCGCCATCACCCCGGCCGAATACGAGCAGAAGAAGGCGGAGCTGCTCGGCCGACTCTAGACGACAGCGCCGGACGGACGTCGCGCTGGTCGCGGCGTCCGTTTCCGGGACTGGTCAGGAATCGAGGATCAGGTTGAATTCCCAGAGTCTGGCCGAGGCCGTCATATGGATTGCCCTATTCCTGCTCATCAGCGGGCCGGTCCACGAGTGCGCGCACGCATTCGTGGCCTGGAAGCTCGGGGACGGAACGGCCAAGCTTTTCGGGCGCGTCAGCCTTGATCCGATCCGGCATTTCGACCCGATCGGCGGAACTCTGCTGATCGTAAGTGTGATGCTCAGCGCCATATCGAACGGCGCGGCGATTGGCTTCGGTTGGGCCAAGCCGACGCCGGTGAATCCCTACAACCTCCGGGGTCGATACGCCGACTCGATGGTCGCACTTGCCGGGCCTCTCTCGAACCTGGCTCTCGCCGCCGTGTTTGCCTTCGGGTTTCGGATCCTGTGGGCGAATGGCATCTTCCCCGACAACACCTCGGCCGTGCGCATGGTTCAGCTCGTCTTCCTCAAGGGCGTCGAGTTGAACGTAGTCCTTCTTCTCTTCAACTTGATTCCCATCGCGCCGCTCGATGGGTCGCATGTCTTGCTCGACTTCCTCGAGCCGAGGATTGCCCAGGACGTTCGCGCCTTCATGAATCAATACGGCATGATGCTGCTGATCGTGGTCGTGATCTTCGCCGGTCAGATCATCATCCCGCTTCTGGTTCCGATCGTGAACCTTCTCATCGGCGTGCCTGGATTCCTGCGTACTTGAGGACTTTGGAGCGCGGTTGGTGGTCGGCCAAGGTTCATCGGGCGTGGACCTACCTTCACGCCCCAGTGACTGCCGGAGAGCGTGGGGAACTGGCTTCCTGGCTTAGCCCGGCGCAGGTCGCCCTATTCGATACGATGCCGGCGGGCGACCGGCGCCACGGCCTGGATGTCGTTGCGCACCTGCGCGACACCGCCGCCGCTGAGCCCGATCTTCTCGTGGCAGGTCTGCTCCACGACTGTGGCAAAGGGCCTGCCGTGCGGTTGGCGCACCGGGTAGCCTGGTCTCTCGGCCAGCATTACGGCGCATGGATCTGGCGCGCCGCCGGCCACGTACCGACCTTCAAGACGGGATTGGCCCGATTGCGCGACCATTCACAACGTTCCGCGGAGCTGGCTGCGGCAGCCGGCTGCACAGCGCGGACGATCGAGTTGATACGGAACCAGGAGACACCCACGGACGACGCCGGACGGCTTCTATTCGCTGCCGACGAGGCCAACTGATGACTTTCACGGCATCGGCCCGGCCAACGGCCGGGCCGAGCGCCCGTATCGGTGCCATGCCGAGGCCGGGCCCCGCTCCGGAGGTCGGCTTCGACGCCGGGCTCGCCGACAGCGTGACCCACGTCCGCCTCGAGGATTTCGACGGACCGCTCGCGCTTCTGCTCGCGGTGATTGAGGCGCGCCAGCTGGACGTGCTGACGGTGCCGCTCGGCGCCCTGGCAGAGGCGTACCTGGACGCGCTGGCGACCCTGGAGGGCGATCGGCTCGGTAACGTGTCTGCCTTCGTGGCCGTCGCCGCACAGCTGATCCTGATCAAGAGCCGGGCAATCCTGCCACGGCCGCCCAAGATGTCGGCGATTGCGCTGGACGACGAGCCCGATCCCGAGGCGGAGCTGCGGGCCAGGCTGCTCGAGTACAAGCGTTTCCGCGATGCCGGAGCTGCCCTGGGGGAGCGGCTGGACATCTGGCGCCTCTTTCGCAGAGACGCGGAAGTGGCCGCGAGCGCGGGCAAGGCGGGTGCAAGGCCGCCCGAACGTCCGCCGCTCCCGCCGAGCGTCCTCGCCCGCGCCCTGACGCGCCTGGCCACTGTCGTTCCAGTCGCGGCGGCGCCGGCCGAGATCATGACTCGGACGATTACCCTGGCCGAGAGGACTGCGATCATCCGGGAGGCGTTGAGGGGCTCGGATACGGTGGTGCTTCAGGATCTGCTCGGCGGCGTTCATGACCGTGTCGTCGTCGCCATCACCTTCCTGGCAATGTTGGAATTGTCCAAGCGGCGTGAGATAACCCTCGAGCAGGCCGAGCCCTGGGGGCCCATCATTGCCCGCCGCATGGTCGAAAGCCCGGACGCGGGCTCAGACGACGAGATAGACGAAAGCCTGGGGTCCTTCGCTTGAGTCCAGATACAGACGAGACATTCTTCGCGGCCGAGGAATTGGCCGACGGCTCGGCGGTCGAGCTGGAGATCGACGTGGAGGTCGAGCTCGCCTCCGACCCGGGCGGCACCGGCATCGCCGCCGTAGCCGCCCAGCCCGGAGAGTTGACGGAAGCGCAGCTCGAGGCACTGCTGTTCGTAGCCGAGAAGCCGCTTACGCGCGCCGAGATCGCCGGCCTTGCCGGCGTTGACCGCGAGACGGTGGACGCCCGGATCGGCGACCTGCAGTACAGCCTGGGCGAGCGCGGCATCAGGCTCGTGGAGTCCGGTGAGCGCGTTGAACTGGCCACGTCGCCGGACGCGGGACGACTGATTGCGCGGTACGTGGGCGCCGATGCGCCACGCCTCTCGGGTCCATCGCTGGAGACGCTGGCGATCGTTGCGTATCGCCAGCCATGCACCCGGGCCACGATCGAGCGTATCCGCGGAGTGGACTCGGATTACACCCTCCGAACGTTGCTGCACCGCCGGCTGGTCGTGGAGCTGGGCAGGTCCGAGGCACCGGGCCGGCCGATCCTGTTCGGCACGGGCTTCGACTTTCTCGAGCGGTTCGGCATGACGAGCCTGGACCAGCTGCCGCCACTCGAGGCGGCTGTCGCCGAGCGGCTGTTCGTGGATCCCGAGGAGCTTGAGGGCGCCGGCGCCGGCGCCGAGGCCGACTCTACCGGAGTCACCGGAGTCACCGGAGTCACCGGAGCCGGTGAGGCCCCGGCCGAGGCTGCCGACGATGTCCGGCCGGAGGCCGACTAGTGACCCGCGAACGGATCCAGAAGGTCATCGCCAACGCCGGCATAGCCTCGCGTCGGAGCGCCGAGGAACTCATTCGAGCCGGCAGGGTTGCCGTGGACGGCCGCTCCGCGATCATCGGCGAGCAGGTGGATCCAACGCTGCAGCACGTCGAAGTGGACGGGCGAGTTCTGCCGGCAGTTGCCGCCAAGCGCTCCTACTGGGCGCTCAACAAGCCTGCGGGTGTCGTCTCGACGGTTCGTGACCGGCACGCCGACCGAACGGTGATGGAGCTTCTGCCGCCGGAGGCCAGACGCACGGCTCGCCTCTATCCGGTTGGGCGGCTCGATGAGGAGTCCGAGGGGCTGCTGCTCTTCACCGACGACGGCACCTGGGCGGATCTGCTGCTCCATCCCCGCTACGGCGTTGAGCGTGAGTACGTGGTTGGCCTCGACCGTTCCGTGACGAAGGCCCAGAAGCTGGCACTCCGCAACGGCATCGCGTTGGAGGAGGGCACCGCCCGCATCGATCACCTCGACGACGTGACGACGGCACAGATCCGGAACCTGATGCTCCTTCTCGAGCCACCCTATCCGGAGTTGCGCTGGTATCGGGTCGTGCTGGCGCAGGGCTGGAAGCGCCAGATCAGGCGGATGTTCGACGCAATCGACATGCCGGTCCGACGACTCGTGCGGGTCAGAGTCGGGAGCCTGAAGCTGACCGACCTGAGTGCCGGCCAGGCGCGACGCCTGACCCACCAGGAGATGACCCAACTGGCCTCGTGCGCGCGGGCCACCACGACCACGCGGCCCGAGAGGCCCGATCGGCCGGTCAATGCGGCCAGGCCACGGTATCCTGCGAGCCGTGACCAGAGACCTCAGCGCTAACCACCGTTCCGATCAAGCGGCCGGATCCCGCAATGCGCTCGTCATCGCGATCGACGGCCCCAGCTCCAGCGGCAAGAGCACCGTCGGTGCCGAAGCCGCGAGGCGGTTGCGCTATCGCTTCTGCGACACGGGACTCCTATATCGCGCCGTGGCCTGGCTGGCTCTCGACCGCGGCGTCGCCCCGGCGGATGTCGCCGGTCTCGTTCCGCTGGCCGGGGAGGTGGCACTCGTGGCCGACTCGCGCGGCCGGCTGCGCCACATCCACGCCGATGGCCGCGACGTCACGCGCCAGGTGCGCGGCGCGGCCGTGGATCGGGCCGTATCCGCGTATGCGAAAGTCCCAGAGTTGCGCGCAGCCCTCGTGACCCGCCAGAGAGACATGGCCGCGGCCGGCGGGATCATCATGGCCGGCCGCGACATCGGGACGGTCATCCTGCCCAACGCCGACGTCAAGATCTACCTCAATGCATCCGCCGAAGAGCGTGCCCGCCGCCGCGCCGTTCAACGCCGCACGACAGACGAGACCGAGGCAGGCCAGATACTCGAGGACCTGCGCCGGCGCGACTCGATAGACTCCAACCGCGAGACGGCCCCGCTTCGGACTGCCCCGGACGCGTTCATCATCAACACCGACGGCAACTCCTTCGACCAGACCGTGGCTGCGGTCATGGGCGCAATCGCCGAAGCCCAGGATGGCAGCCGTGGCGCGTAGCAAGCTGGCGCGCTTCCCGCGTTTCAGCGGCGCCGTACTCCGTATCGCTGCCGCGCTTTTCGCCAGGGTCAAGGTGGAAGGCCTAGAGAACCTGCCCGAGTCAGGACCGGCGCTGGTGATCTGCAACCACTGCTCCAACGCCGACGGGATGCTGCTGATGGGCTTCATCGTCCCGACGATGGGCCGGCCGATGCGGTGGCTCGGCAAGGAGGAGGCCCTGCGCTGGCCCGTCTTCGGATGGGGAATGCGCCAGAACGGCGTCATGGGTGTCCGGCGCGGCGCGGGCGACCTCGAGGCCTTCAAGCTGGCCAAGGGCGTTCTCGACGACGGCAACGTCCTGACGATCTTCCCTGAGGGCACGCGTTCCCCGACCGGCGCCCTTCAGGCGGCCAAGGAGGGGGCAACGGTTCTGGCGGTGAGGAGCGGTGCCCCGATCCTGCCGATCGCGATCACCGGCTCACACAAGTTCTGGCCGAAGGGCAAGCTGCTGCCCCGCCTGCGCCGGCGAATGACGGTGAGGGTAGGGGAGACCTTTACGGTGTCGATGCCCAAGGGCGCCGACCGCCGCGAGTCGCTCCGTCTGGCGACCGCAGAGCTGATGAGCCACATCGCCGCGATGCTCCCGCCCGAGCAGCAAGGCGTCTACGGCGAGACGCCCGAGGCGGGCGCCGGGTCCTCGGCCCCGCAGGTGTGATACTGAAGCGCAATGGGTAACGTTCGAGAGGTCCGGATCGCGCGGCGCACAGGGTTCTGCTATGGGGTCCGCGAGGCGATCGACAGGGCAAAGGAGTCGGCGGCCGCCGGCAAGCAGACCCACACCCTGGGCCAGGTCGTGCACAACGAGGGCGTGATCGCGCAGCTCCAGGCCCAGGGCATCGAGACCGTCGACACGCTGGATGAAGTGATGTCGGGCACGGCGGTCGTCATCCGCGCCCACGGCGTGCGCCCCGATGTCCTCACCCGGGCCGAGTCCCGCGGCCTCGACGTCATCGACGGCACCTGCACGTGGGTGATCCAGGAGCAGCGCGAGATCAAGAAGCTCGTCGACGAGGGCTACTCGATCGTTCTGCTCGGGACGCCGCGGCACCCGGAGATCGTGGGCCTGCTGGGATTTGCTCCGGACGCGCTCGTCGTCGACGAAGAGGAAGACTGGGAGCAGATACCGCGCCGCAAGAAGATGGCGTTGCTCAGTCAGAGTACACAACCGCCCTGGAAGTTCGAGAAGCTCGCCGCCTTCATGGTGGGCCGGTGCCACGAACTGAAGATCGTCAACACCGTCTGCCCGGTCACGATCAGGCGCCAGGAGGACACGATCGAGGCCGCTCGCGGGGTGGATCTGATGATCGTCGTCGGCGGCCGGTCCAGCGCCAACACCAAGGAGCTGACTCGCCTGTGCGGGATCGTCGGCACCCGCGCCCTCCAGATCGAGTCCGAGGAAGACCTCACCGATGCGTCGGCTTTCGAGGGCGTGTCGGTGGTCGGCGTTACCGGCGGGACTTCCACTCCTATCGAGGACTTGCGGTGTGTCGCAGAGCGGATTCTGAGGGTGGCGGGCACGCCTCAGGCCGCGGCAAGGGCAGAAGAACTCGCCACGGCCGCCCTCGCGGCGGCGGCCACGCCGGCCGGACGGACGACCTCTCTGCCGTAGATCGAGGCCGGGTAGGGTCATTCGCGTCGCTATGGCCCATAATCCCCCGGTGACCCCACTTCCCATCGTTGCTATCGTCGGACGCCCAAACGTCGGCAAGAGCACTCTGTTCAACCGGATCGTTGGCCACCGCACGGCCATCGTCGAGGATCGCGCTCGAACCACCCGCGACCGAATCTACGGCGACGCCGACTGGAACGGCCGCCGCTTCATCGTGGTGGACACGGGCGGACTGGAAGTCCATCCCGGCGATCCCATCGAAGAAAAGGTCCAGGAACAGGCCCGGCTGGCCATCCGCGAAGCGGATCTGATCGTCTTCGTCGTCGACTCGATCGCCGGCCTGACCCCGTCGGATCACGAAGCCGCGGACCTGCTCAGAACGGCGAAGGCGCCGGTGCTTGTGGCGGCCAACAAGTCGGACAACGACAAGCGAGAGCTCGAAGCCGCCGAGTTCTTCTCCCTCGGCTGGGAGGAAACCTATCCGATCAGCGCCGCGCACGGCCGCGGCGTGGCGGATCTGCTCGACGCGATCGTGTGGGCCCTTCCGCCCGAGAGCGAGAAAGAGATCGCCCGCAAGCGGCGTGCCGCGGAAGCCGACGAGTGGGCCAAGGACATGGCCGCCGGCAGGCTGTCGCAGATCCTCGACGGCGACGACGCGGCGATCGAAATGGCAGCGGAGGGCGAGACCGACCTCGACTTCGACGACGAGGAACAGTCGGTATCGATCGCCCTGGTCGGCCGACCGAACGTGGGCAAGTCGAGCCTGCTGAATGCGCTGCTCGGCGAGGATCGCTCGATCGTCAGCGACATTCCGGGCACGACGCGCGACGCTATCGATACTCACCTCACGTGGGGCAGAAGCGAGATCGTGATCATCGACACGGCCGGCATCAAGCGGCCGGGCAAGGTTTCGCGAGGTGCCGCGGCGGAGCGCTACTCCACCCTTCGGGCTCTTCGCGCAGTCGAGCGGGCCGACGTCGCAGTTCTCGTCATCGACGCCTTCGAAGGCCTCACCGCTCAGGACGCGCATGTCGCGGGCTTCGTTTCCGAAGAAGGCCGCGGCCTCGTCATCGCCCTCAACAAGTGGGACCTGCTCGAGGAGAAGACCGGCAAGACCTTCGACGAGTATGTCGACTCGATGCGGCGCCAGGTTCCGTTCCTGGACTTTGCGCCGTTCGTGTCGATCAGCGCCAAGACCGGCCAGCGCGTTGGGCGCGTTCTGGAGCTCGCCGTCGACGTCTGGGGCGAGCGCCGCAAGCGCATCCCGACACCTGAGCTCAACCGCATCATCCGCGCCGCGTCGCTGCGGCAGGCTCCGCCAGCCGGGAAGCTCGGGCCGCCCAAGATCTTCTACGCGACGCAGGTCGCAGTGGCGCCGCCGACATTTGTCTTCTTCGCCCGCCACGCCTCGCAGATCCACTTCAGCTACAAGCGATTCCTCGAGAATCAGATTCGAGCCGAGTTCGGCTTCGACGGCACGCCTCTGAAGCTGGTCTTCCGCGAGCGAGCCAGCGGCCGGACCCCTCAACTCGAGGGCCGGGGCAGGGGAGGGCGCGCGGCTCCGAGGCCGCATCCATCCGGTCCCGACAAGCCCGCAGTCCGCCCCTCCGTGGCAAAGGCGCCCGAACGCAAGGGCACGAGCGGCTCCAAGCGGAGCATCGTAGGCAAGCGGAACCCAAGGCAGGCGTAGGGGAGCGGCCGCATCGCCGGCAAGTGCCCTGTCGACCGGCAAGTGCCCGTCGACGCGTCTGGTATCCTTCCTCTCGATCGGGGCGTGGCGCAGCCTGGTAGCGCACCTGAATGGGGTTCAGGAGGCCGAGCGTTCGAATCGCTCCGCCCCGACCAAATCTCTGAACGTAGAACGGCCCTCGGAGGCGACTCCGGGGGCTTTCGATTCGCGCAGGTCGGCGGCGACTCGGCCGACCAGGGGCGGGACTCGCGACTCGATGGACAGCCCTTTCGCCACTTCCTCGCGCCAACCGCCATAATCCGGGCATGAGCCAGGAGATGCGATGACAAGCCAGTGCCCGCGTTGCGCGGCGCCTCGTCTGGGCGACAACCCCTTCTGTCACCAGTGCGGGTTCGACTTCCGCTATTCAGGCGGGCCTGCAATGCCGCCGCAGCAGTCGCTCCCGCCGCAGCAGCCGCTCTACGGGACTCCCCAGCAGCCGCTATACGGCGCCCCGCCGCAACAGCCCTACGGAGTGCCGCCGTCTCCCTACTACTACCAGCCCCAGTACCCGCCTCAGCAGGCTCCGGCATACCAACCGCCCAACCAGTGGGGTTCGCCCTGGCAGGCTCCACAGGCGCCCGTCACGCCGCCTCCGGCCCTCCAGGCGCCTGCGCAAACGCCGCCCACGGCTTCGGACCTGTCGGCTGAGACTGCGCCCGTCACGCCCGCCACGGACCAGGCGACTCCGGACCAATCGTCCGCATGGCAGCCCCAGACGGCCCCGAGCGTCTGCCTCCGCTGCTATGCCCCTCTTCACCCCGGCTACTCGCACTGTGCCAATTGCGGCTTCGACAACAGCACCGCCTGGTCCGCCACCGCTCCGGCCACGTCCACGAGAGTGCCGCCGATGGCATACGCTCTGGCGCTCCTGGGCGCCGGGCTCATCGTCGTCGCCGCAGCACTCGCCTTCGTGGCCCAGCAATAGGCCGAGTCTGCCGCGGCATGTCGCCTCGCGCACGCCGGAATTGGCCTCGG
>Ga0182021_10005484_pt1 | contig 15025 bp, 14 predicted proteins | sample 612E3MmetaG_FD_120493 | JGI IMG/M metagenome (GOLD analysis project Ga0182021, IMG submission 120493) | Permafrost microbial communities from Stordalen Mire, Sweden - 612E3M metaG (Illumina Assembly) | ecosystem: Environmental > Terrestrial > Soil > Wetlands > Permafrost | place: Sweden... | reverse complement strand
CTTTTTAATATCATATTTCCAATAAAAACAACAATATAGCATAACTTGTTCCATTTTTTGCCGGATCGGAAAATTTTATGAAAATTACATTGAATGCAAGAGAAATTCTTATTAACTTAATAACAGATGAGGTACCTTTTACATTTAAAATCGAGCAGGAAGAATTGAATTTCATAAGATTAAAAACAATAAAATTTTTATCCCTGGCTTTTATAATTTTGTTATCAACTAATTTATTCAGTTTTTCTTTGAACGATTGCCAGTCAGTTGAAAAAAAATCCTGTTGCTGTAAGAGTCAGATTTCAGACTCGAAAAGTATAGAAAAGGAAAAGTTTATGAAGAATTGCGTGAAAAGTTTCAGAGGCTGCAGTGATTTTAAAATAGAAGCAAAAGTTGAAAGCTTTATTTTGCCTGAGAAACAAGTCTCTACCTCGTTAATTCCGGAAATAGCAGTTATACAGAAACAAAGTATATTAATCAACAATTCGATTCCGGACATTCGAAGGCAAAAACTTGCACCGGATAAATATATAGAACATCGTAATTTGCGTATTTAAAAACTATATAGTGAATTTAATAATTCACGGATTACAGTTTTTTTATAAATAGTTTTTGAAAATTTAATATAAGATAGAAACATGAAAAAAATAATTTTTATAGTAGTATTATTCGTTGTAGCCGCACTTTTTACAACATATTCTTTTAGTTCAAATACTGCAGGTTCCGGGTCAAAAGATTCGACAAAATGCAAAATGAACAAGTCCGATTGCAAAATGAGTAAGTCCGACTGCAAAATGGGTAGCGAAGGATGCAAAATGGACAAAGCAGATTGCAAAATGGGAAGTGAAAAATGTAAGATGGATACCTCGAAATGCAATAACTCAGGCGGTGAAAAATGTACGGGTCACAAAGATTGCAAAAAGAACACTTCAGGCGGAATGAAATCCCGGACATTAGATAGCTTGAAAATCTGTCCGGTTTCAGGTGAAACCATAGATGGTGCTGAAGGTGCTCCTGTTACTTATACATATCTTGGAAAAGAATATACATTCTGCTGTGCGGGATGCGTAGCGAAATTCAAAGCAGAGCCAATGAATTATATCAAAGAAGAACTGACTTGCCCCGTAATGGGTGAAGCCGCATCAAAAGATGTCAGCACTGTTGTAGACGGTGTTAAGTATTATTTCTGCTGTGCCGGATGTATTTCGAAATTTGAAAAAAATCCGGATAAATATTTAAAAAAATAATTTTCTCATAATATCCTCCAAAAAAAGGGGGCGCGAATCCCATTCGCGTCCCCTTTTACTTTTTAATCCGGGCATAATGTTTTGTAAATATTTTTCCGGTACTTATTGAATACCATAACATTAATATTTTATCTTTGAATTAAATTTAATAAATTCAATAAATTATATTTTGTAATTATAATTTCAAAATTTGGGGATCGATTCTTCTACATTAGAAAAACGGCTGAGAGAAATAACTCTTGTAGTTGTTGATGTTGATGGTACTCTTACTAATAACAGGGATGAAATTGGAATGTTAACAAAAGAGTATGTGAAGAAACTCAGTGAAAAAGGGGTTAGATTTACATTTGCAACACAAAAAATTTTTTCCTCTGTAGTTCATCATGCCAGAGAGCTTGGGCTTGAAGTTCCTTTTATCTCTGCCAATGGAAGATTAATAAGTGATGCCGATAATAAAATTTTATTAGAAAGTTACATTCGGCCGCACCATATTATTAAAGCCATTAAACTCGCAAAATATTATAATGCTAAAATTGCATTATGCAATAATAATGAAATCGTATATACAGAAGAAAATTCCGCAATAACAAATCTTCCGCACAGAATCGGAACTAATTTCAAGCTTGTTGACAGGCTTGAGAATCATGTAAATAATATAGTAGAAATTATAATTGTAGGATATGACAGAAAAATCATCAGGTATATTCATAAGAGAATGCGTTTTCCATTCGGATGGTTTGTGAAGTCAAACTATTTCCGGCTTTCGTCCAGTTCGGGAATGTACAATCTCGATATCAGAAAGGCAGGAATTGATAAAAAAACCTCCCTTGTAATTCTTGCACGTTCACTTAATCTAACGAAAAAAGATATTGCAGTAATTGGTGATTGGTATAATGATCTGGAATTATTTAGTTTTGGCGGCCTGAATGTTGCTTTGAAGAATGCTGTTGCAAGGTTAAAGTATCTTGCTGATTATGTAATTCCAAAAACAAATAATGAAGATGGAGTAGGAGAATTTTTGAAGCTTTTATATGATGTTAAGTTTAAAAAAAATTAACTTTTATCGATAATTTTTTGTTATTTTTTTAACAGTATTTTTCTTTTATAATAGTTTGTTCTAGAAAATATTTTATCTTTTCTCTTTAATTTTAGCATGAAAAAATATTTACTTGATTACAACTTAAAAGTTCGTTTACCTCTGATTCTTTTTGTTGCAGTTTTAGCATTTACAGTAAATTATTATGCTTCTTATGCAGAAAGAAATGGTATAGGCTATTCTCCGGAACAGCCTATAGCATTTTCTCATACTCTGCACGCCGGAACGATGCAGATTGATTGCAAGTATTGTCATATAGGGGCAGATAAATCCCGTATAGCGAGTGTTCCATCAACCGATATATGCATGAATTGCCATTCGCTTGCAAGAAAAGACAGACCGGAAATAATCAAGCTTACAAAATTTTACGATGATAATAAACCTATACCCTGGAAAAGAGTGCACAAGGTTCCGGACTTTGTCTATTTCAGTCATGCAGTTCACGTTGACAAAGGAATTGATTGCATAAATTGCCATGGTGATATAAAAAAAATGGATGTTGTAGGACAGGTGAACTCATTCACTATGGGTACCTGTCTTGATTGCCATAGAAATCCGGATAAAAAAATTCAAAACTTCAGGGATCTTCCGAATTTAAAGAAAGGTCCTGAATATTGTGCGGCTTGTCACAGATAATAATAAAAATTTTATGAATAATTTAAATACGGTATTTTTAAAAAAATTAAAAAGAAAAAATTTTATTTTGTTTGCAGCAGCTTCTGTTATTGCTGCTTATACGCTAATTAAAACACCCTTCAAATTTCTTTTTTCTTCGAATAAAGAACAATTTGATTCAGGTAAAGAAAATTCTCTGAAAGTTACCTTAAATCCAAAAGCAATTAGCAGGAATTCAAAAGTATAATTATGGACGATAAAAATAAGAAGGATATAAATTTTTGGAGAGGTTTTGCAGAATTGCATAATGATATTGCATTTGAAAAAGCGAAAAAATTTGAGTTTGAGGATGAAAATGCAGATGTATTAGATTTAAATAAATCAAAAGGAATTTCACGCCGAAAGTTTTTAGCCCTATTAAGTGCTTCTGCGGCTTTTGCTGCAGCAAGTTGTACAAATTACAGGAATAAAGGGGAAATAATACCTTATAATAAAAAACCCGAAGAGTTAACCATTGGAAATTCGCTTTATTATGCTTCTACTTGTAATGTATGTCCGCATTCCTGCGGAATTCTGGTTAAAACAAGTGAAGGAAGACCTATAAAAATAGATGGTAATCCGGACCATCCTGTAAGTAAAGGGAAATTATGCTCTCGTGGTCAGGCAAATATTTTGAATCTCTATGACCCGGAAAAGCTTAAAGAACCTCAGTTCAGCGAAAACAGGACTAAATCCAGCAACTTAAAATGGACTGATGCAGATGATAAAATCATAGACCATTTAAAATATTGTACTTATTCCGGAAAAGAAATTGCGATTATAACTAATACTATTACATCACCTTCATTTAAGAAAGTATTGGATGATTTTTCAAAAACTTATCCCGGAACAAAGATTTATTCTTATGAGCTTTATAATAATGGCAATTATAAAAACGCGTTTAAGAAATCTTACAATACGGACTCTCTTCCTGTCGTTAAATGGGAAAATGCTAAAGTTATTCTGGCTCTTGAATCAGACTTTCTTGCAACCGATGGAAATAAAGTCGAACAGGTAAGGCTATATACTCAGAACCGTGAAGTAGTAGCGAATGCAAGTTTTAATAAACTTTATTCAGTTGAAGGAGCTGTATCATTAACAGGTCTGAATGCTGATTACAGAATAAGACTCAGAACAGATGCTATAGAAGAATTTGTCCTTTCACTTTTAAATGAAATACTATACAAAAGAAAAATATCCCGTTATACAAGCGATGTAAATTTGCAAAATGTTTTAAAGAATTATTCCCTTGATGATTTTATCAAAAAATATAATCTCAAGAAAAAAGTTATAGATAATCTTGTAAAAGATTTAACAGAAAATCAGGGGGCATCTTATATTTCTGCAGGATTAAAACTGCCTGAGTCTACTCACATCGCAGTAAATTTCCTGAATGAAGTGCTGGGAAATTCTAAACTTTATTCGACCGAAAGTATTCAACAGGAAATAATTCCGCTTTCATCCTCGTCTGAAATTGAAACTTTGGTTGCAAATCTGCAGTCCGGTAAAGTCGGAGCGGTCATACATTTAGATTCAAATCCTGTCTTTCATTTTTCTGATGATTATAAGTATGAAGAGTTAATTAAAAACGTTCCTTTAGTAATTACATTGACGGAGTCGATTTCTGAATCAGCAGTTGCCGGTAATTATATACTGCCCATAAATCACACCCTGGAATCCTGGGGCGATTATAAAACACGAACCGGTTATTACAGTCTGCAGCAGCCTGTTATTGCACCACTTTATAACACACGGCAAAAAGAATCTATACTATTGACATGGATAGGTGGAAATAAAGATATTTATAATGAAGATTTATATATAAATTACCTGAAGGATAATTGGGAAAAGAACATTTATCCGGCAATGAATATTGCAATTTCATTTAAAGAATTCTGGGTATCTGCTTTACACGATGGCGTAATTAAGACAAATGAAAATCCTTCACCAAAATATAATTTTATTGCTGATACTTTTATTTCTGCGGCAGGAGCAAGTAAATTTAAGGTATCAAAAGATTTTGTAGTGATTTTAAATAACAGTCATTTTATTGGTGATGGGAAATTCGTCAATAATGGCTGGCTGCAGGAATTACCCCATCCGGTTTCAAAAATTGTATGGGATAACTATGCTGCCATATCTCCCGGAACAGCAAAAGAACTAAATCTCAAATCGAATGATAAAATAGAGTTGACCGCCGGCGGGAAAAAAATAACTGCTCCGGTTTTTATCCAACCCGGATTTACTGATAATGTTGTTGCAATTGAACTCGGTTATGGCAGAACGAAAGCCGGAAAAATTGGAGATAACATAGGTGTTAATTCGATAAAACTAATTTCGAAAACCCCCGCTTTTTCAAGCTGGATTTATACAGATGGAAAAATTTCTAAGTCAGGTGGAACATATGAACTTGTCTCGACTCAGGAGCATTATCCGATAGACGACGAAAGATACAAAGATATTCATCTGAAGAGACACATCATTCAGGAAGGTACTTTCGAGGAGTATAAAAAAGACCCGCATTTTTTGAAAAAAGAAAGTGATGGAAAGGCACAACCGGATCTTTATCCTGAGTTTAAATATACTAGCGTAAAATGGGCAATGGCAATAGATTTGAATAAATGTATAGGATGTGCGGAATGTGTAGCATCCTGTAATATTGAAAATAATGTACCTGTTGTAGGTAAAGACCAGGTACAGGTTGGCAGGGAAATGCACTGGATAAGAATAGACCGATATTATTCTGGTACATCGGAAGAACCTGCCGCAAGTTTTCAGCCGATGCTTTGTCAGCATTGTGATGAAGCACCTTGTGAAAATGTTTGCCCGGTATCAGCTACTTCTCACACCACTGACGGTCTGAACGGAATGGCATATAACAGGTGTGTAGGAACAAGATATTGTTCCAACAATTGTCCTTATAAAGTAAGAAGATTTAACTTCTTTAATTTCCGTGATAGAGTCGGGGATGGATATTATGAAAGTGATTCTTTAACACTGCTTAACAATCCCGAAGTTACTGTCCGTTCTCGCGGAGTAATGGAGAAATGCTCATTTTGTGTTCAGAGAATAATGAAAGCAAGACAAGATGCCACAACTGAAAATAGAGATCTTAAAGGCTCAGATGTAAAGACTGCTTGCCAGGAAGCCTGCCCGGCAAATGCAATTAAGTTTGGCGATATGAATGATAAAGAATCCGAATTGAGTAAATACAGAGAACACGAATTAGGATATACTGTTCTCGAAGAAATAAAAGTAAAACCAAATGTAACATACATTGCTAAACTTAGAAATATTAATAAAGATAAACCGGAGGGATAAAGTTTGAGTTTTGATCCTACATATACAAAAGAGTTACCCTTAGTATCTGAAAGGGCTTCGTTTCCTGAATTGGATGATGTAGTATTCAAGCCTACAGAATCTAAGCCGACCAGGAAATGGTTCTTTGCAATAGGAATTAGCGGAACAGCAGCTCTGATTGGCGCAATATGCCTTGGATATACATTTTATTATGGCATCGGAATGTGGGGGAATAACGTCCCTGTTGGATGGGGTTTTGATATTACTAATTTTGTATTCTGGATTGGTATAGGTCACGCCGGAACTCTGATATCGGCTATACTTTATTTATTCAGGCAAAAATGGCGTACAGGCATTGCAAGATTTGCAGAAGCAATGACAATTTTCGCTGTAATGACGGCAGGTATATTTCCTTTGATACACGTAGGAAGACCCTGGCTTGCGGGATATTTATTTCCTTATCCAAATCAAAATGGAGTATGGGTTAATTTTAATTCACCTCTTCTCTGGGATGTTTTTGCCGTTTCCACTTATTTTGTTGTATCTTTCTTATTCTGGGGATTGGGTTTAATACCCGACCTTGCAAATTTAAGGTCAAGAACCAAAAGCGGTATAAAGAAATTTTTCTATACGATACTAAGCTTTGGGTGGAGAAATTCAAACAGGCATTGGCGGCATTATGAAAGAGCATACCTGATTCTTGCCGGTCTATCAACTCCGCTGGTATTATCAGTTCATACTATAGTAAGTTTTGATTTTGCTGTGGCTGTTTTACCGGGATGGCATTCTACAATATTTCCTCCTTATTTCGTAGCAGGAGCAATTTTCTCCGGTTTTGGTATGGTTGCAACGGTTCTGATAGTTGTTCGTAAAGTGTTTGATATGGAACATATTATTACTATTAACCATCTCGATAATATGAACAAAATACTTCTTGCTACCGGTTCAATGGTTGGATATGCATATGCAATGGAATTCTTCATGGCGTGGTACAGTGGAAATCCTATTGAACAATTTGTATTCATAAATAGAGCATTTGGTCCATATGCCTGGGCTTACTGGATTATGATTTCCTGCAATGTATTATTTCCGCAGCTTTTCTGGTTCAAAAAAATCAGGCGAAAGATTCCTGTTGTAATGACAATTGTACTACTGGTTAATGTTGGAATGTGGTTTGAGAGATACGTTATAATTGTAACTTCTTTGCACCGCGACTTCTTACCATCAAGCTGGGGTATGTATGCACCGACAATGTATGATTTGGGAATCCTGCTAGGAAGTTTCGGAATGTTTTTCACGCTTGTGTTTCTTTTTATCAGGGTTCTTCCTGCAATATCTCTTACAGAGCTTAAAGCAGTTACATTTGGTGCGCAGCCTCATCATTATACTCATAACGAAATTGATAATAAGAATTAATAATGTTTAAAAATTTAAAACATAAGTTTCAGGAAATTGATAAAGATTTGGGAATAGACCCGAGGTCTGATAAACTTTATGCAGTAACAGCGTTATTTGATAACCCTGTTAAAATTGTGGCGGCAGCAGAAAAAGTTGTATCTGAAGGTTATACAAAATTTGATGTTAATACTCCCTATCCGATTCACGGTCTGAGCGACACTATGAAATTAAAACCGACTAAACTTGGCTCATTTGTTTTCGTATTCGGAGCATTAGGAACACTTAGTGCATTGTTAATGATTGGGTATATGGCAGGAATTGATTATAAAAGCATTATCGGCGGTAAACCTTTTTTTGCATTACCCCCGTCCCTTCCTATCACATTTGAACTGACAGTCCTTTTCGGAGGTATTTCCACTCTTGGATTGATGTTATTTTTCTTTAACAAGTTGCCGTGGATAAATAACCCTTTGATGGATACTGAATATATGAAGCGTGTATCAACTGACCGATATGGAATAATGATTCAGTCCGATGATGAGAAATTCAATATAAATGAAGTTGTGAAAATGTTTGAAGGTCTTGGAAGTGTTCAGATAAGTTATGTTAATTATTTTGAAACCGAAGAAGATAAAGTTAAAACTCCGATATTTAATGGAAAATTTATTGCTCTTCTTATTTCTGTTTTTGTAATTGTTTCAGTTGTTACATATTTATCTTTAAACGTAATGATATATAATGTACCCTTTGACTGGATGTGGGAGCAGGCTAAAATTAAACCTCAAACCTCAAGCACATTCTTTGCAGATGGAAGGGGAATGAGAAATCCCGTTCCGGGCACAGTTGCAAGGGGACATTTGCCATATTTGTATAAAGGTATGCCGGATTCATCAGTTAAATTTACCGCAAATCCTTTACCTGTTACTCCTGAAATACTCGAAAAAGGTAAGAGCAGATTTAATACTTATTGTTCACCCTGCCACGGTTATTATGGAAAAGGTGATAGCCGGTTGAACGGACAATTTCCAAATCCACCGAGTCTTCATTCTGATAAAGTCAGGAACTGGCAGGATGGTAATATATTTCATGTGGTTATGAATGGACAAAATGTTATGCCAAGTTACGCAAAACAAATTTCAAGTGATGATATATGGGCAATAATACATTATATCAGGGCATTGCAAAGGTCACAAAATGCAAAAGATTCTGACTTGGAAGTAAAATAATATAGGGAAATAATTTAAAAAGATTTTTATAAGATATTTATGGATTATCAAAAAAAAGAGTTACCAAAGAAAATTTCAACAATCGGTTTTGCTTTAACCATTGTCGGAGGTTTGCTCATTATTCTGTCTTTTATTTTCCATACTGAGAGAGCGCTGTATAATTATCTTATAATGTTTATGTTCATAGCAAGTATTGGTCTGGGTTCTCTCGCATTTGTTGCAATCGAATATATGGCAGGAGCTATCTGGAGCACTCCTTTCAGAAGGATTGCGGAATTTCTTTCTGCCCCGATCCCGCTTCTTTTATTACTGGTCATCCCGATTATTCTGGGTGCGAATACTTTATATCACTGGACCAATTCCAACATTGCTGTAAATGATCCTGTTCTGCAGGGAAAATCCCCATATTTGAATTTAAATTTTTTCATTATTAGAATTGCTATTTATATCTTTATCTGGATTCTTTTTTATTATTTAATTAACAGAAATTCGAAGCTGCAGGATACAAATAACGATGTAAAATATACTAAAAATAATATTAAACTCTCGGTTGCTTTCGCACCTGTTTTTATAATCACTCTCACTTTTGCAGCTATAGATTTAATGATGAGCCTGGAACCTCATTGGTACTCCACAATTTACGGAGTTTATTATTTTGCAGGAACATTGGTTGCAGGTATAGCATCGTTTGGTTTGGTTACTGTATTTACTCTTGAAGGGAAATTTTTTGATTCAAGGATTAACAATAAACATTTACACAGTGTTGGAATATTACTTTTTGCTTTTAATATATTCTGGGCTTATATTGCGTTTTCTCAATATCTTTTAATTTGGTATGCAAATTTACCTGAAGAAAATTATTGGTTTCTTAACAGAATGAACGGAAGCTGGGTATATCTTTCTCTCGGGATGGTGTTTATCCATTTTATTATTCCATTTCTTGTATTAATACCAAGTTATGCAAAAACGAATTTAAGGACATTAAAGGTGATGAGTATCTGGTTATTAGCTGCTCATTATCTGGACTTGTACTGGCTCGTAATGCCAACATATGACAAAAGCGGTATCGTGTTTGGATGGGTAGAACTTGGTTTCCCCGTAGCAGCAGTTGGTATTATAATGCTCTTGTTTAAATTAAAATCCAGAAATAATAATTTGATGCCGGTTGGTGATCCGAAACTTGAGGGCGGTATCAACCTTACACTTTATCCGGATTTATCAATTGACTAAAATTGTTATAGTATATGAAAGTTAATTTCAATTGATTTTATTAAAATGAAAAGTTTTCTAAAATATTACGGAATTTTTTATATTGTGGTTCTGATTCTTATCATTAGTCTCGGAACAATGTATCTAGATAAGATAAGAGTAATTACAGAATCAAAATTTGTTCCTTTTGTACCCGATACTTTAAAAATTACCCCCGAACTTATTACTGTAAAAGGTACAATCACTCCTCCCGTGGATGTTAATGCTGAAAGTAAATCAACTCCTGAAAAAATTACTAAGGGGAAAACTATATTCGAAACAAATTGTGTCAGCTGTCATGGAACAGAAGGTAAAGGCGATGGTGTAGCCGGAAAAACTCTAAATCCTCCCCCCAGAAATTTTACAGTTTTGACCGGATGGAAAAATGGAAATAAAATATCTCAGATGTTTAAAACTTTAAGTGAAGGTATTCCGGGAAGTTCAATGGCACAGTTTGTAAATCTTACCCCGGAAGATAGATTTTCAGTGATTCATTATGTCAGGACTTTCAATAACGATTTTCCGAAAGATAGTCCGGAAGATTTAAAAGCTCTTGATATACAATATTCCTTATCCGCCGGAGTTAAACAGCCAAATCAGATTCCGGTTTCATCAGCAATTAAAATTTTAGTAAATGAAAATTCAGCAAAAAATGAGAAAATTAATGCTCTCATTGAAAAGATAAAAAATGATAAATCAGAAAAGGGTGCCGAAATATTTCGAAATATCACATTAGATATGAATAGAGCGTTATTAAGTTTACTTTCATTCGGGAAGTGGAATGAAAATGAGACGCAATTTGTTAATTTTATAGGAGTAAATCCCATTCAGAAAGGATTTTCATCAGAAGCCATATCACTTCAAAAAGAAGAAGTAAGTTTGGTTTTCCGTTATTTACAAAAATTATTAATACATTAAAGTGAAAACAAAGATTTTTATTTTTTTAATATTAATATTTTCATTTTCATATTTCTTTGAAAGTGAAAGTGTTTACGCAAATCAAAATGATAAACCCAAATCACAGGTTGGAATTGATGAGAAATTAGGACAGACTATATCCGATGATATAACTCTGATTGATGAGTCAGGAAATTCAGTAAAACTAAAAGATATTATTGATAACTCCAAACCTGTTATATTAAGTCTGGTATATTTTCGCTGTCCGGGTATATGTAGTCCGTTGCTTTCAGGTGTAGCCGAGGTGATTGGTAAAATGGATTTGGTTGCCGGTCATGATTATAAAATTGTTACAGTGAGCTTTGACCCTACAGAAAATTACATTATGGCTGCAGAAAAAAAGAAAAATTACTTTAAAATAATCAGAAATAAAATTATTCCCTCCGATGCCTGGGTATTTTATACTGCTGATAGTGAAAATATAGCCCGTCTGACGGATGCAGTTGGTTTCAGATATATTAAACAGGGAGAGGATTTTATTCACAGCGGAGTGCTCACAATGTTGTCTCCGAATGGAAAAGTTGTAAGGTATCTTTATGGAACTGATTTTAATCCGTTCGATATGAAAATGGCAATTATTGAAGCATCAGAAGGAAAAGTAGGTTCTACGATTGCAAAAGTTATGACTCTATGCTTCAGTTATGACCCTGAAGGTAGAAAATATGCTTTAAACATAACCCGGATTGCAGGAGGAGGTGTAATTTTATTCATACTTGGATTCGTAATTTTTCTAAGGGTTATGAAGAAAAAAGATTTAAAGAATAAAAATTCGGATAATATTCAAAATAAAGAGAATTAAATTTATGTCAAACGGTGTAATTGTACAGAATCCGACTGCTGAATCTTTTTATGACTATAAAGGCACACATTCAGGCATTCTTTCCTGGCTGCTTTCTACCGATCATAAAAGAATTGGGCTCATGTACCTTGCTGCTATGATTACTTTCTTTTTTACGGCAATGACAATAGGCTTTTTTATGAGACTCGAAATGCTTGCTCCGGGAGGGGCAATCATGTCAGCTCAAACTTATAATTCATTATTTACTCTTCATGGAGTGATAATGATTTTCCTGTTTATAATTCCCGGTTTACCTGCTGTTTTCGGAAATTTCTTTTTGCCGATTATGTTGGGTGCCAAGGATGTTTCTTTTCCCAGGTTGAATTTACTTTCCTGGTACTTATATATGATTGGTGCAGTTCTTGCCATTGTATCAATGTATACTGCCGGTGGATTTATTGATACGGGTTGGACATTTTATGTACCTTATAGTCTTAGAACTTCGAGCAATGTCTCTCTTGCAGTTTTCGCTGTTTTTATTATCGGATTCTCCTCAATTCTTACAGGCTTAAATTTTATTACAACGATCCATAGGATGCGTGCGCCCGGTATGGGCTGGTTTAAAATGCCGCTATTCGCCTGGGGACTTTATGCAACAGCCTGGATACAAGTCCTTGCTACTCCTATAATTGGCATTACTTTGTTACTTATAATTCTTGAAAGATTTTTCGGAATTGGAATATTCGATCCGGCACTTGGAGGTGACCCTCTTCTTTATCAGCATATGTTCTGGATTTATTCGCATCCTGCAGTCTATATTATGATATTACCTGCCATGGGATTAGTTTCTGAAATTATTCCTACATTTTCAAAGAAAAACATTTTCGGATATGGCCCTATTGCAATGTCAAGTCTTGCAATTGCCTTCGTCGGATATCTTGTATGGGGGCATCATATGTTTTCGAGCGGAATAAGTGATACGTCCAGAGTAATATTTTCTCTTCTTACTTTTCTTGTAGCAATACCTTCGGGAGTAAAAATATTCAATTGGGTTGCGACTATGTATAAAGGTTCAATTGATGTAAGGCCGCCGATGCTTTTCGTTCTTTTTTTCATTGTCGTTTTCTCGATAGGAGGTTTAACAGGTCTTGTACTCGGCGCATTGAATACAGATATTCATCTTACGGATACCTATTTCGTAGTCGCACACTTTCATTATGTAATGTTCGGCGGAATGGGTACTCTATTCTTTGCCGGTCTTCATTACTGGTTTCCGAAAATGTTTGGTAAAATGTATAATGAAAAAATCGCAAAGATAGCAGGATGGATATTTATTATAGGATTCAATGGCTTATATTTCCCGATGTTTCTGATGGGTTATCTTGGAATGCCAAGAAGATATTATGATTATTTACCTCAGTTCAAACCATATCATATCATAGCGACAATTGGTTCCTGGATTATGATATCCGGGATATTGCTAATGTTTGGAAATTTAATAAGCGCTTTTAAACGAGGTTCAAAAGCACCTATGAATCCATGGGGAGGTACTACTCTTGAGTGGACAATATCTTCACCCCCTCCATTGGAAAATTTTGATAAAATTCCTGTCATAACAAAAGGTCCGTATGACAGATCATAGATATTCTATTAGAAAAATTACTGAATAAATTTTAAATCATGAATCAAGAGCCGGAAATAGTGTTGGAAACCCACGCTGAACCCCATACGCACCGCGATGATATGGGCTCTAAGATGGGTATGTGGTTATTTCTGTTTACAGAATTGCTTTTATTCGGAGGGATGTTTTTATTATATGCTTCTTACAGGTATATGTATAGTGCCGCATTTACTGCTGCTGCTCTGCATCTTGACCCCGTCGTTGGAACAGTAAACACTATAATCCTTCTTACTAGCAGTCTCACCGTTGTAATAGCTATAATCGCACTTCAGAAAAATCAGATAAGATTTTCAAAATTAATGCTGGGGTTTACGTTTCTGTGCGGAATAGCATTTTTAGTAAACAAGTTTTTTGAATGGTCAACAAAATTTCAACATGGAATTTATCCAAAAGGACCCGCCCTTGCAGATATGTCTAACGGAGAATCTGTATTCTTTGGTTTATATTTTGTGATGACAGGGCTGCATGGTTTACATGTAATTGTAGGGCTTATATTTTTTAGTTTCATTTATTATTTTATTTATAAGGAAAAAATCACGGCAACAAATTTCCAGAAATTCGAAAATGCAGGATTGTACTGGCACCTTGTTGATATAATCTGGATATTTTTATTTCCGTTATTTTATTTAATTCATTAATTTTTTATGGATACTAATACTGAAATAAATACAGAACACAGTCATACGTCAGGTTATGGTTTGTATATCTCGGTGTGGTTAGGACTGGTTGGATTAACGGTAATCACAGTTGCATTGGCAGGGATTAATCTCGCCGGACTTGCCGTTTCGGTTGCACTGGCTATTGCATTAATCAAAGCAGGTATGGTTGCCAACTATTTTATGCATGTTAAATTTGATAATAAAGTTTTTAAGATTTTTATTTCCGTCTGCATCGTGATTTTTTTAACTATGATTATTTTAACTTTTTTTGATTTAACATACAGAACTCCGGTAAAATGAGACAAAACATAATAAATCAAACCGATACAACATTTTTCTTTATCGTAGCAGTATCAGTATTCCTTCTGCTGGGAGTTACGGTTACGATGATCTATTTTGTAATTAAATATAATAAAAAAAGGAATCCTGTTCCTACTTCAAATATAACCGGAAATACTTTGCTGGAAGTTTTATGGACTGTTATTCCAACTTTGCTTGTGCTTGTTATGTTCTTCTTTGGCTATTCCGGGTTTAAATATATGAGAAATCCTCCTCCTGATGCTATGCTGGTTAAGGTGACTGCAAGAATGTGGCAATGGAGTTATGAATATGAAAATGGGAAAAAAAGCGACACTCTTTTTATCCCTGTAAATAAACCCGTCAAAGTGGAACTTAATTCTGTCGATGTGAATCATAGTTTTTACCTGAAAGATTTCAGGGTAAAGGAAGATGTAATTCCCGGGCGAACAAATTACTTGTGGTTTTTACCGGAAAACGAAGG
>Ga0182021_10005483_pt1 | contig 15026 bp, 9 predicted proteins | sample 612E3MmetaG_FD_120493 | JGI IMG/M metagenome (GOLD analysis project Ga0182021, IMG submission 120493) | Permafrost microbial communities from Stordalen Mire, Sweden - 612E3M metaG (Illumina Assembly) | ecosystem: Environmental > Terrestrial > Soil > Wetlands > Permafrost | place: Sweden... | reverse complement strand
TGATCTATGGCAATATTGGAACGCCATTGTTGCGGGAACTTGAAATTTGGATCTGTTACAGCAAGCTCAAATGAGGATGCAGGTGCACCTGTTACACTCGTCGGCTTGTACGCATCGGGATTTGGATTGAAGGGATAAGCGGTCGTATTTGTTTGCTGTACTAATCCCGTCAGCACGCCGGTATTTCCGATCTGATTGGAAATCCAAACGTACGCTGGCTTCCCGGTAAAGATGCCGCTTCCACCGCGTACTTGAGTTGTTCGATCGCCGAAGACATCCCAGTTGAATCCAAACCGCGGCGAGAAGAGAATACTTGGATCTGGAAGTTTACCGGTGTTATACTGTACGGCGTTTCCATTTTCATCTCTAAACGTCATCGTGTCTGCAACCGCATTGTCGAATCCTGTGGCACCAAAACTTGGAATATCAAAACGCAATCCCAACGTAACTTTCAAGTCTTTGGTAACTTGAATTTCATCCTGCGCATAAGCACCCCAGTAATAGACATCCAACGGCTGCGTTGGCTTTTCCATACCGGGAATATTATTGTAACGAACTTGAAACATATTCAATTTGGCCGGCTTGTAACCAGCGACAGGGTTGAGATAGTTATTTGCATCCGCATAAAAATCCGCAAGAGAATTATATACATAGACGCTTTGTTTTCCCGGGAAAAACACATTCTCGGAATGATATTTCTCACCTGCTACACCGAACGTGAATACATGAGCGCCGAGATCCCATGTGAAGTTATCCTGGATCTGATAACTTCCGTACCGGAGCTCATTGTTTGGAGTAAACGGTTCAGACCCGAACGATGTGTACACCGTGCTGCCTTGGAGTATATCGACAAACGGGAAGAGCTGATTTATTGCGCCACGGCTTTCGTCGCTGTAGCTATACCCGATGATCAAATTGTTGGACATATTGTTTTTGACAATTGAGTTCCATTCGCCAACGATGGAATAATCGTTTTCACCAATCGTATAGTTCGAACCGGCAAAGTTTAACCCGAAATTGCCACTCACCGTCGCCGATCCACGTCGATTGCCGTAGCCGAGTGAACTAGAATTTGATACGAGAACGTCGGTCGTTGATTCCAGACGATTGTACCGCAACACAAACTTATTATTTTCGTCCAGGTTGAAATCAAGTTTGGCAAGGTACCGTTTTCCGGGTGTGCTAAAATTATAACCTTGATACGGTCCGGGATTATAACCGAATTTGGTACTGAGGAAGGTTGACAGCGAATCCAATGAACCTGCCGTGACACGGGTCATATTTCCCGTAGCAGCTGCATTGCCGGGATTAGCTGTAAAATAAGTTCCGGGCTGGGTAGTTTTATCTTCATCATAATTGACGAAAAAGAATAATTTATTTTTTATGATCGGACCGCCCAGACTGAGTGTCACTTTATTGTAGTCGAAGGTTCCGGGATTAAATGTGGTTGCATCTGCATGGGTACCGACGTAACTATCGTTGCGCTTTGCATAGACAAAGGTACCAGTAAAAGAATTTGTTCCGCTCTTGGTCACCGTGTTCATAGCGGCGCCGACGAAATTTCCCTGGCGAACATCGTAGGGTGCAATATTCACCTGTACCTGTTCGATTGCATCGAGTGAAATAGGCGTGACACCCGTGCGTTCACCAACTTGACCTTGAAGTCCAAAGGAGTTGTTGAAGTACGCGCCATCGACAGTCGTATTGTTATACCGGCTATCCTGGCCGATATAAGAATCTCCACCGTAACTCGTGTTGAGTCTCGATTCCGGTGTCAACCGAATGAAGTCTTGGATCTTTCCGGTAATGGTTGGGAGTATCGTAAGTGTCTGCCGATCCAAACTTGTGCCGGCTCCGGTTCTGCTCGCATTCATCACTGTATTTCTTTCGCCGGTGATAATTTCGTCTGCAGTCTGGATTGTTTCCTCTTTTAAAGTAAAACTTAAGTCTGTTGTCTGCGAAACGACAACGTACATATTTTCGTGGGTGACCTTTCTATACCCGATAAACGATGCGGATACAGTATACGGTCCGCCCACACGTATGTTCGGAATAATGTAACTTCCGTTTTCCCGCGTGCTCGTTCCGTACGTTGTGCCGCTGGGAGTATGAACGGCAATAATATTTACTCCCGGCATTTCTTCTCCCGTCGAGCTTACAACACGACCGGCAATAGCGCCGGTTGTAATGCCCTGTGCAAACAAAGAAGAAATACTTGTGCATAGGAATATAAGTACCATCATGACGCATAACATGGTATTGCTGAACTTCATGAGAACCTCCTGTGGTTTAGTGGTGATGGATGAATGAAGAATGTTGAGATACCTTGAACATTCAAGAGAAGAATGACACATCTGCAGTAGCATAGTACAGTTGGTATCCCTGTTCTATAGTGAACGAGCAAAAAATCAGATTGTGTAGCAAAAATGTACTCTCGTCTTGAAATCGAGAATCCTGTGCAGCTTTTATCTATCTGTGCTCACACGCACCGGATCATTGATGGCCTGACACCGCGGCTTTGCAAATGATGGCAGCCACAATAAACACCGGAACACTATATTCTTTTATCAAAATTATGCTAAACCTAAGTAACATTATCAAAAAAAACAAGTAATGATTACAGAAATTTTTTCCAATTTAGAAGGGCACTGTTCCATGAAAATTGATCAATAAATAAAGGGGAAATGAGCTGGTAAGGGTATCGGTGAAACTATGGACCGCTATAGAAAGCCAATTCAAAAATATTTATTAACGCATGAATACTGAATACACAATCTCTCCAGCCAGCAGAAATAACACGATAGAAGAAACTATGACAAAGCGCCAATCTCGTTCTATTGCAAAACCAAAGACCGCGGTGATGACACGAAGAATTGGTGTGAACATAAGCACGACAAGCCCAGAGAACATTAAGGTCACTGGATCAAAGGTAAAAGAAAATATACGTTCCACGAGATTACCAAGGGAAGGATTTATCAAAAGCGGCACAAGAGATGATGGATACAGTGTCGCAACGAGCAATCCCAAAATCATCAAACTTGCACTCACGCATACACCGAGCCGTAGTACCCGGCTTGTCCAGCGTTCCGCATCGTGTTGAGTATTGCGTGAGATAGAAATGAAGTCAGGCATTATTTCATCTTAAAAATAATTGAACGGATATCCCAAGCAGTGCAAGAGCAAAAACCCACATTAATGCGTTGCTGTGAATTTTTCGACTAATATGAATACCCGTCATCGAGCCCGCAAGCACGCCAAGTGCTGCGGTCGAGGCAATGAAAGGATTTATATGTCCATGTGCAAAATAAATAAATGCACTCGCCGCCCCCGTCACACCAATCATGAAATTACTTGTAGCAGTTGCCGCTTTCATCGGAATGCCGGAAATAATATGCATCGCAGGCACTTTAAATATTCCTCCGCCAACTCCGAGTAATCCGGATACGTTACCGGCTACAAGCGAAACACACATTGCGGCCGGAACTTTCTTTACCGTATACAGCACCGATTCTCCAGTAGCCTCGTCCACAAACATTCCGGGAAGAACACCATTCGTGTAGACAGTCTCCTTACCCTTGTGCTGACGTGCGCGCCAAATCATAATGGCGGCAACGAAAAACAGAAGTCCGGAAAAGAGTTTTGTTAGAACATGTGAGCTCAAAGTGTTTGCAGTAATTCCGCCGAGTATTGCACCGGTGACAGTGGCAATTTCCAGAAGCATTCCAAGACGCATGTTGACGATGCGGCGTTCAAGATTTATTGCGGCGCCGGCGCTCGACGTCGCAATGACGGCAATAATACTGGTAGCAATTGCCTGATGCATGGGAATGCCAAGAACAATAACGAGAAATGGAATGAGCAAAACGCCGCCGCCCAGCCCAAGTAATGCACCAAATGTGCCGGCAACGAATCCACCGGCGAGAAGATAGATAAATAAGAGTATCGACAAGAAAATTCCGTGCAGTACGTGAGTGATAACACTACGATGGTACGAAAAAGAAGCATGAGTTTCAAACGAGAAATTTTCGATTACCCATTCCTCACAACACATAAGTCGATTCCCCAATAAAATATTTTTATGTAATGGAGTTCATTTCTTCTAAAGAATTCTTATTTTAAGCCAAGACGTAACTTGTTTTTTGTATAACAAACCTCGCCATCCATCTAGTTGGAGGGAATTAGAGATGACGAACGATAGATCATTCAAAGATATGCTGTGGCATGAAAACAATATATTGTTCACTTCCATTGTCTTTGAGGAGTTGCCATGGCTCTTGAAGTTGTAAAATTTTCCTATCTCAGCGAGTTCGTCAATTTACCAGTATTAAGAATTAGTGATAATAAACGAATCGGCAAACTGGTAGATCTTGCTGCAACCACAATGCAGGTTTATCCGCGCGTAACCGGGCTGATGGTCCGAACAAACCGTGGTAAACCGCCAATCTACATTCCGTGGAGCAACGTCAAACGAATGGTGTTTAAAGAACACATTGCAGTGGAGTATCCTGCAGTCGGTGTAGAGCAGCAAGCAAAAGCGGCAGAGAATGAAATTCTCATATGTAAAACCTTCTTGGACAAACAAATTATATCAACAGAAGGATATAAAATCGTTCGTGTGAACGATCTGCAGCTGTTGATTGAAGACAAGGCAAAAGAAAGCACCAACCTCTGGGTCGTGCACATCGATATCGGCTTCAAGGGAATTTTGCGTAGGATAGGAATTTTACGTCTTGTAAACGCTGCATTTCGCTGGGTGACAGATCGCGATATCAAAGATGAATTTGTTTCTTGGAAATATGTTCAGCCGACAGCCACCTCTTCTGTATATGCCTCAGTACAATTGAAAACGGACGCATCGAAATTGTCGGAGATTCATCCCGCCGATCTTGCAGATATCTTAGAAGATCTCGGCACCGACGAACGTATTGCTCTTATCGAGTCACTTGATAATTTTACCGCCGCTCAGACGCTTCAAGAAATGCAATTCAAAAATCGTTTGCAGATTGTAGAATCGATGGAACCGGTAAAACTGGCGCCGATTATCAACGACATGCAAATGGACGAAGCCGTAGACCTGCTGGAAGCCTGCGATACACAGAAACGTCAAGCGGTGTATGCGATTCTGACACCGGAAAAAGTAACAGAGTTGAAAGAACTTTCCATTCTTTCCATTTACAGTGTTGGCAGCATTATGAACACCGACTTCGTTGCCGCCAAACCGACAGAGACTGCAGGGATGGTGCTAAAACGAATTATTGTTGAATGTGAGAAGTCAGAGATGTATCGATATGCATACGTACTTGATAATGACGAACGGCTTCTCGGTGTAGTAAGTTTACGTAATCTCCTTCTGAGTGACGCAGATCTCCTGATTGCCGACATTATGATTGAACAGGCTATTTCGGTACAAATTGATACGCGTATTCGGCGTGTGGCAAAGCTGTTCTTCAAATATAACTTTGAAGCAATTCCTGTTGTCGATGACAATGATAAACTTCAAGGGCTTGTATCTTTCCGCGATGCCCTTGCATCTGTATTCCCCGAAATCAAGGAAGAGGAAACGGTGTGAGATGAACTTCTTCAAACGCATTAAAGATAATCCTGCTTTGCGTCAGATGATAATTTTCATGAGTATCCTCGGACCAGGAATTGTAACCGGCAGCGTTGATAACGATGCCGGTGGAATTACAACGTACTCCGTTGCCGGCGCTCTGTACGGTTACAAACTGCTCTGGACACTTATACCTTCGTTCATTGCACTGTTAGCCGTACAGGAAATGAATGCACGCATGGGTATTGTCACAGGCAAAGGCCTGGCAGATTTGATACGAGAAAGTTTCGGTGTGCGCATCACGTTCTATATTTTTATTTTTCTTTTAATTGCCGATGTGGGAAATACTGCAACAGAGTTTGCCGGTGTCGCAGGCAGTATGAATATTTTCGGTGTAAGCAAATATATTTCGGTTCCACTTGCAGCCATCGCGGTATGGGTGCTTGTGCTGAAAGGCAACTATAAATTTGCTGAAAGAGTGTTTCTGCTTTTCAGCGTATTCTTGCTTTCATACGTTGTATCAGCTGTTCTTGCCGGACCGGATTGGAAAGTAATTGGAACAGCACTGGTTACACCGACAATTCAATTCAACCGCGAATATATCGTCACGGTCCTTGGTATCATCGGTACGACGGTGGCGCCATGGATGCAGTTTTACATGCAATCAGCAGTAATTGAAAAGGGACTGAAAATCAGCGATTACAAATACACATTGTGGGATGTTGTGCTCGGATGCATTGCCACCATTGTTGTTGCCTTCTTTATTGTTGTGGCGTGTGCGGCAACACTGCATGTAAACGGTGTCACAATCAATGAAGCTGCGGACGCTGCAATGGCGCTGCAACCGTTAGCGGGCGTATTGGCAGGTCAATTGTTTGCGTTTGGATTATTTGTTGCATCGATTTTCTCGGCAGCGATTCTTCCACTGGCAACAGCGTTTTATGTCTGCGAAGCATTCGGATTCGAAGCAGGGATAGACAAAAAATTCAGTGAGGCACCACAATTTTACGCACTCTTTACTATTATTATTCTTATCGGTGCGGGTATTATTATGATTCCTGGTGCGCCATTGATTGCAATAACTATTTGGACGCAAGTGCTGAATGCGATCCTGCTTCCCATCGTGCTTGTGTGTATGATGATCCTTGTGAATAATAAAGAAATTATGGAAGAGTATACCAATAACCGACTGCAAAATATAATCGGTTGGACAACGACAGTAATCTTAATAATACTCAGTGCCTTCCTGCTTTTCTCGGGTATAGGCGTTGGTTGAAAGAAAAAACGGTTGATATAAAAGGTAGACAACGTGAATAAATAAGAGAAGATATTTAATAGTAATATTGCCGGTTATTGCAATTGAAGCGCTATACTCTACAGGAATGTAAAATGAAAACACTTTTTCTTCTTTTCTTCACACTCTCGCTATCTTTAGCGCAGAATTACGAACATAATTTTACTAACGCCACTATGCGTGTAGATTATTATCACCTTGGTACAAAAGGACAAGAACAAATCACACTGGACAAAGTGTACGAAGAAAACACCTGGCCCGGCAGCAAGATAAATTTACTCGATACACTTAACCTCGGTGATTGTTTTGTGAAGGTGAGTGATCTTCAAACCAACATGCTTCTTTATTCACGCGGCTATTCAACTGTATTTGGTGAATGGCAGACAACGGAAGACGCCTTGAATGGAACATGGCGAACATTTCATGAAACGGTTCGGTTTCCATTTCCGCAACGAAAAGTGGTGGTTAGTTTTATGCGACGCGATAAATTTGTTGCAGTAGGCGAGACGATGGCTTTTCGAGAGGTTGTCTCTTTCGTCGTTGATCCAAATTCACCGACCGCGATTCATCGGGAAAAACGGCAGAGCCCATTCAAAATTTTCGACGTGATGATTCATGGTCCAATTGAAAAAAAAGTAGACATCCTTATTCTCGGTGATGGCTATGCAAAAGAGGACATAGAGAAATTTAGGAAGGATGCACAGCATTTTACAGAGCAACTCTTTTCGTATCAACCATTCAAAAAGCATAAAAATGATTTTAATGTGCGTGCAATGGAGGTGATCTCAGATGATTCGGGTATCGACAAGCCCGATCAGAATGTCTGGAAACATACCGCTCTTGGCACAATGTACAACACGTTCGGATCTGCCCGCTATGTGCTGACAGAAGAGAATAGAGCAATGCGTGATATTGCCGATACAGCGCCCTATGATTTTATTACAATTCTTGTCAACGACGACCGTTATGGCGGCGGTGGGATCTTTAATCTTTACACAACATGTTTTACGAAACCGGTTAAAGCTGGACAAGAATGGGAAATGGACTATGTCTATGTACACGAGTTTGGCCATTGTTTCGGCGGATTAGGTGATGAATATTACAGTTCACAAGTTTCGTATGTTGATTTCTATCCGAAGGGTGTTGAACCCTGGGAACCAAATGTAACACGGACCAATACAAAAGATAATTTAAAATGGCGTAATTTAATGATATTAGACACACCGGTTCCAACGCCATGGCAGAAAGCGAAGTACGACAGCATTGAGACATTACGAGGCAAATTAGATCGACTTGCTTTCGATTACTATGAAAAGCGTGAGGGATTAATGAAAAGTGCAAACGACATTCTTAAAGATCCTCATTGGATTGGAATTGTAGGCGCGTTTGAAGGATCGGGTTATACATCGAAAGACCTGTATCGCCCTGCCCTTGATTGCAAGATGTTTGCACTGAACCCGGTGGACTTTGATCCAGTTTGTGCAGCAGCGATTGAACGTATGATAGAAATGTACATCAAGTAATATATGGACATAGTGCTAAAGTTGGAGCCACAATAATCATTCAACTGTTGATATCGCAAGAAAGTTAATAGATGAGAACAAATCCTATTGCACTTATTACTGGCGCTTCAAGTGGTCTTGGATTAGAGTTCGCAAAGCTTTTTGCGCGTGAGAGCCATGATCTTGCCCTTGTTGCCCGCAGCCATGACAAACTCAAAACCATTGCTGAAGAATTACAGCAAATGTATGGCGTGCAGGTAAAATTCTATACTAAAGATTTGTCTATTTCTTCAGCACCCGAAGAAATTTTTGAAGCCCTTCAAAGCGAGGGAGGAAATATCGATGTTCTTGTCAACAATGCTGGTTTCGGATGGCGCGGAGAGTTCGCACACATGGAACTTACCGATGCCCTCGAAATGATTCAGGTAAACATCACAACACTTACTCACCTCACGCGTCTCTTTCTTCCCGGAATGATCGAACGAAGGCGAGGAAAAATATTAAATGTAGCATCAACCGCCGCATTTCAACCGGGCCCAATGATGGCGACGTACTATGCGTCAAAAGCTTATGTAGTAAGTTTCTCAGAAGCACTATCGGAAGAATTGATGGGAACGGGTATAACGGTCACAGCGTTTTGTCCTGGACCGACAGCCACAAACTTTGGACAAAGAGCCGGTTTTGCAAATGAAAAAATCTTTGGCGGTATGTTCTCAATGGATTCACACACCGTTGCACTGGATGGGTACAAGGGCTTGATGAAAGGAAAACCGCTTGTTGTCTCCGGCTGGAAAAATTGGCTTGGGGTTCAGCTTGTCCGATTTATACCGCGACCGCTTCCTGCAAAGCTTGTAAAAAAAGTTCAGCAAAAGAGAGGGGCTTGAGAAACACTACCGATAACATATGTTCACAACCTGCACGATAAAAACTATATTGATTCAATAATATTCTAAGCACTGATTGAATTGCGGTTATCTGATTTTCGTTGAAGTTTTTCCTACCTTACATAAACGCATCGATCTATTGCCACTTGATAAAATATTGACTTCATGCCATATGCAGGTGAATTAAGTGCTCTTATAACAGCTATAATGTGGATGGGAAGTGCTCTTGCATTTGCCGCAGCAACAGTACGCGTCGGTTCTGTGTATGTGAATGTGGTGCGGCTTGTTGCCGCGGTTGTTTTCTTGTCGGTGACTATTGTTGTTTTCGGCATTCCGGTGAAGGTCTCTGCTGTTCAGGTACTATTTCTTTCGCTGAGCGGTTTTGTAGGGTTTGTTTTCGGTGATACGTTTCTCTTCAAATCGTACGAATATAATGATGCTCGTATCGGTTCGTTAATAATGTCAGCGGCTCCGGCAATGACAGCGCTGATGGCGTTCCTTTTCCTGAAGGAAACACTTTCATTCACCGGGATGCTTGGTATGACCATCACACTTGCTGGTATTGCGCTGGTTGTGTTAGAGCGCAAGGAACCATCAACACACACCATTCCTATCTCTATGATAGGAATGGTGTATGCTTTATTGGGGGCAATAGGTCAGGCGGGTGGAATGATTTTAGCAAAAGGTGCCTTTGCATATGGACATATCAACGGATTTGTTGCGACGCTTATTCGAGCATTTTCCGCCACCCTGGTATTGGCACCAATGAATTATTTTGCGGGCCGATTTACAGAGCCCACACAAATATTCTCGAATGACCGAAAAGCATTTCGTTTCACCCTGCTTGGTTCATTTCTTGGTCCTTATCTTGGCGTTACATTCAGTCTTATTGCAATCTCACTTACCGATGTAGCAATCGCTGCAACAATTATTGCGCTTGTTCCTATCATGATGTTGCCGACGGTCTGGGTTCTGTTTCGCGAGAAACTTTCTTGGCGTGCTGTCGTTGGAGCGTGTGTAGCAGTTGCTGGAGTTGGAATCCTATTTCTTCGGTAAATCTGTCGGTAGAAACTGAGATAAAATATCCCCCAGCTTTTCGTTGTTTTTTGAAAGAAAACCTTCGCGTAGTTTTCCTGCACATTCTGGACAAACACCATGACTAAAGGTTGCTTCGGACTTCTCTGTAATGTACCGTTCCAATCCCTTCCAATAGCCTTGATCATCGCGTACTTTTTTACAGTTGAAACAAATTGGAATAAGACCGTTGAGTACCTTTATTTTTGTCATAGCTTCTGAAACATACACTTTGAGCATTTTTTCTTTTGCGACAAGCCGCCACACTCGAAGACGATGCAAGCCAAAACCGATCCCGCCAATAAGAACAAGAACTATGCTATAGAACCAAAACGTTTGATAGTAATGAGGCTTCAGCTCGAACGCAAAACCAGCCCCGGTCTCATTCCAAATTCCATCGCTATTGCATGCGGTAACACGGAAATTGTATTTTCCAGGAGGTAAATTTGTATAAAACGCGCTGCGTCGTGTTCCTACCACTCTCCATTCTTTTTCAAATCCTTCTAACATATAGCGGAAAGTTATTTTTTGCGGTGCTATAAAACTCATTCCACCATAATAGAATTCTACTTGTCCATTGCCGGGAGAAAAGTTTCTGTAATTGTAAGGGAGGTAATCTATTCTATCAACAGTAACTCTTTCAATAACAACCGGCGGGGGAAAATTATTTATCTGCATTATTTTTGGATCGACAACAACGATACCCTTTGGAGTTGGGAACCAAAGAAATCCATTAGAAGTTTTACAACCGGATGGACCGGAACACTCGCTGACAATCATCCCATCCGATGAACTATACGAGGTGCAGTGAATACGATTAATTTTTCCGCTTGCGAAATCGTCCAGCATCTGTTTGCTGACACAACTTATCCCCTTCATACTGCTTAGCCATAAATTGCCATAATCGTCTTCAAGAACTTTCATTACCACATCATTAAATAAGCCTTGTGCACATGTGTAGCAAGTAAATTTTCCGTTTTTCAAACGCACAAGTCCACCGCCATAACTTCCCATCCATAGCGTGTGTTCACTGTCTTCCATTATATCAAAGATGGGATCAGAAGGCAGTCCATCTTTATTTGTGTACGTTGACACTGAACCGTTTTGCCACCTTAAAAGCCCTTCATCACTTCCTACCCAAATAACACCTGTATGATCGACAAGGATGGAGCGAATTGAATTAACCGACATTCCCCTCTTCTGATAATTAACAAAACGTCCATTTTCAAATCGATTCATACCGTGGTCAAATGTTCCTGCCCAAAATCTACCTTCGTGGTCTTCGCCCATGACACGGATAAAATTTTGCGATAGCCCATCTTGCGTAGAATAGACACGAAAATTATCACTCCGGTATTGAGCAATGCCTTCGCGTAAGCCAATCCATACGTTGCCATGCGAATCTTCAAATAACGAACGGATATAATCGTTGGGGAGGTTGTTTTTCTTAAAGGGTACAAATTTTTTTCCATCAAAACGCAAAACACCGCCACCTTCAGTTCCAATCCAAACAGTACCATCATGGGCCGTCATCATTGCACGAATAGTGGAGACAGGTACGCCATCGCGAATTGTATAATTTATAAACTTTCCTTTCCAAAACTGATTCAATCCGGCGTTAAATGTTCCGACCCAGAGACCTCCTTCGCGATCTTCTGATATACTTGTGACATAATCACTCGAGAGACCATCCTTAGAGCTATACGACGTAAATATGTTGTCCTTGAATCGGCAGATACCACCGCGTTCAGTACCTATCCACAATGCATTTGATCTATCTTCATAAAGAGAAGTAATAACATTATCGGAAAGACCGTTCTGAATTGTATAGGTACGAAATGAATTATGCTTCCATTTTACAAGCCCATTCTCTGTTCCGATCCACATAGTGTTGTCGGAGCCGGCACAAAAACTCCGAACAGAATTACTTGGAAAGCCATTTCTTGTATTATAGAACGAAGATTTACCATGACTATAAACATTAAGACCCCTTCCACTTACGGCCATCCAAAGGTTTCCTTCTTTATCGACCGAAAAGATATTCAATGAATTATTGGCAAGGCCCGGCATCGTTGAAATGGAATCAAGTTTTCCGTTCAGATATTTATAGATTCCCTTATGCATCGTCCCTATCCAAAGATTTCCTTCACGGTCAGTAGCCAATCCTCGAACCGGGCCAGTGCTAATGGGAAGAGAGGTAAAGATACCATTCTTCAATTGCGTCAATCCATTGAATGTACCAATCCACAAACTGCTATCTCCACCCACAAAGAGACATGTAATATCATTGTGTTTTAAGGCTGGTGTATTCTCTTTATCGAAGGCTTGGAACGTTGTCCCATTAAATCTGGCAAGGCCATCTTGTGTGCCAATCCAGAGATATCCATCGTGTGTTTGAACAATCGCCCGGGCTCTGTTTTGTGGCAACCCCTCATCGCTTGTGTATGTTTTGTGGACGCATTGCAGAAGAGGATTCGTGTTGCGTCCTTTTGCGGGAGTTCTGGAAAATACAAATAAACCTGTGAAGACAGCCAATATCAACCAACGTACTATTTTATTCTTTCCATTCACAGGAAGAGCCCTTTTTCCTATCGTTAGGTTGCAACATAATGCTATTTGAATTAAAAAGTCAAAGAAATTTTTAATGAAAACATACATTTCGGGCAAGGATTCATTTAAGTCAGTATCATTATACACTTAAAGCAAAATTGATTGTGTAATTTTCGAGTACAAAAGTCCATTCCTATTAAGGAAAAGCGAAGAGGTCTTTTCTTCTCTGTCTTTATTCTGGTTCAGTCTGGCATTTGAAATTCTTGAGCAGCCGGACGAATATCATCATGCATGCTACGAAGGGCACGAAATGCCGTTTCGCTCCCTCTAAACATTGATTTATGAAAGATGCGGTACGCTTCACCTTTATCCTGCGTCAAGCCGATTCCTTTTTCATAACAGTGAGCCAACGCCAAATCCGAAAGCAGTGATCCTGCTTGTGCCGTAGTGCGGAGAATTGAGAGGGCCGCGCCTACGTCCTGTGTATGTATTTGATCTAGAATATTCGCCGTTGCAAGACGGATGTCTGCTTCACGACTTCCTAATTTGGATGCCTGGTTCCACAGCTCAACCGCTTTGTCACGATTTTGGTTTATCCATCGTCCGGTAAAATAGCATGAACCCAATTCTACAATTGCAGGTACGTGTCCAGCCAATGCTGCGCGTTGGAGCAAATCGAATGCCTGTTTCTCATTCAATAACTTACTGAAACCGATGGACGTTAAACCAGACCATACATAAAGCGCATCCGGATCGTTTTTTGATGATCGCAGTTGAAGTTCACGGGCAAAATCCTCTGTATTCATCAACTTCCAAAGCAATGCAGGTGCTCGATTAGAGCTTTGAATAAACGCACGGAGGTAATATACACCGGCTAGAATAATATCCCTACGAACATTGAGGCCGCGTTCATAACAGCGTCCAAGCAGGCAGAGGGCCTCCGGATTACCAGAATTTGACACTTCTGATAATAAAGATTGAATGGTCGAATCCAGTTTTGCCGTTGAGCTGTTTTCTGTCGTCTTCATACGAGAGAGAGTATCAACTCCTTGGTATGCTTCGCGAATAAGGGTTGTATCTTCAATCGTTGATGTTGTATCGGTGTGGAAATCAATAAAGAGAAAGGTGAGTCCCGTATCGCGTGGCATCGATCGTGCTGCATTGTTCTTCGGATGTTCCTTTTTAGCAGACAAAATATCCGTTGAGTCAGTTTTATCCAGCCCGCGACGTTCCATTTCTTTCTTTGTAATCTTTGCTGCATCCGAACCGAGTTCAGATGCTCTTTTAAAATAACTGTATGCTTTTGCCCAGCTGCGCGGCACAACAAACTCTTCAGTATAAATTAATCCCAACACATAGAGCGCTTCCGGTACATCTTGTTCAGCGGCCGCGCGAAAAAGATTGAAAGCTTCAAAAGGATTCCACTCAACTCCGCGGCCGTTCATCAAGAGAATGCCCAGGTTGAATTCCGCAAGCGGTAAATGCTGATCTGCTGCTTTTTGAATCCAATAATATGCTTTTGCAGTATCGGCAGGAAATCCTTTGCCGAATAAATAACGCAATCCTAATTCATGCTGTGCCGGCGATTCACCTGCATTTGCTTTCTGCATGAGCACGAATTCTTCGAGCAACTGAAGGTCAAGTGTCGATGGAAGTACTAACGGTACGGAACCCGATTCGTAATTTCTAAACGCCTGTGGTTTTTTTTGTTCCTGTGCAAACAGGGGGCGCTGAGTGAATAACAGAAGAAAAACTGCAACGATTATAGTGCTATAAAATTTTCTTTGGACTCTGGGCATCATTTTAGTTACTCGCAATACAATTTCGTATATTGTCATTATAATTGCCATAGTCAGAAGCAAGTTTATATATTTTTTTTATAAGAGTATGGAATATCAAAAACCGCGAGTTAAAATTTGCTGCATCAGTAGTGTTGAAGAGGCACTGACAGCAATAAAGTTTGGCGCATCGGCGATCGGCTTAGTATCTGAAATGCCAAGTGGTCCCGGTGTAATACCTGAAGAATTGATTCAAGAAATTGCACAAAATGTCCCCGTCGGGATAGACACATTTCTTCTTACCAGCAAGCAAAACCCGGAAGAGGTTATTGCGCAACAGCAAAAAACACGCGTAAACACTATTCAATTGGTAGATGCATTTCCAATTTCCGG
>Ga0182021_10005482_pt1 | contig 15029 bp, 13 predicted proteins | sample 612E3MmetaG_FD_120493 | JGI IMG/M metagenome (GOLD analysis project Ga0182021, IMG submission 120493) | Permafrost microbial communities from Stordalen Mire, Sweden - 612E3M metaG (Illumina Assembly) | ecosystem: Environmental > Terrestrial > Soil > Wetlands > Permafrost | place: Sweden... | reverse complement strand
GATTTCCGCTACAACCACGAGCGGTATAAGGCTCATCCAAAATTTATTGATAAGAAATTTTTTTAAAGAAAGCGGTGAAGTTCTTATTATCCAGAAGGCTTCGCCTTCCATGCTAACCGCAGGGAATGCGAATCTGACCGCAATCGCAGCAAGCACAAAACCTGCTAATCCTAAGTTAAGAAAAGAAAATAAATTCTGAAGATAAAAGGATGGGATGGGTAATTTATCAAAAGGCAGCACCTTGAAATTATAAAGATAAACAATCACCAATGATAATAAAAGAAGCAATTGGGACCATTGCGTTGTATCGCGAAAAAATACTTTAAGGTCTTTTTCAATTATTACCCGGGTTGATATGTTGAAGGGCCACACCAACACATCGATCGCCCGATTAAAAAAACCGCTTTGTGATAATCTAAGCCTTCTAGATTCTTGGGATTTACTCCATCCCTGAAAGTAAAGACGCGTTGCTACCCGATTACCTGTTACCAGTAAGCCAAGGCTGGTACTCCAGAGCATCAGAAAATAAAAAAAACTACTTTCTTTATAGAAAGATTGAAGTGACGGGAGCAAACATTCAGTTGCCCAAAAGCTTGGCAAAGCTGGCGAGGAAAATGATCTCATCGCAGCAAAATAATCCAAGAGGCTTGCAAACCTTTCCGGATCAACTAAATTTTCCGGTTTGAGGAAACGAAAAAGGAGGAAAAGAAAAACTAAAAAAATAATCGACAGGAGAAATAAAACATCTTTGGTCCGTTGTGCCGGAAAGAAATGTATCAAAGTCATTGTTATGATGACCCCCACAGAAGAGGCAATCATCAAAAAGGGTATAAACACCACAAGGCATAACCCATAAAATGTGAAGGAAGCATGGTAGATAGTTCCATACGCGAGAAATATTGGCAAACCGAACACTAAAACCATCCACGAACTCTTCACCAGAGTATCAATGAAACGGGCAAAAAAAATTTCACTTAACGATAATGGCAAAGAAAAAATTAATTGAAGATCCTGGGAGAGATAACAAGTTGAAAGCGAAGTAATTATATTACTGAATATTAATATGGAAAAAAAAACAAGGAAGACCATAGAAAGCAGCTTGGCCGCCAAAAAATCACCCAAAGATTCTATGCTTTGGAAGTACCCCAGAACTCGATAAAAGATTATAAAAGTTCCCGTCCAGAAGCCAAGGCCGATCAAAATGAAGATCACAGGTTTAATGATTTCTTTGCCGTGAAAAGACTTCACGTTGTGTTGAAGGGAAAGCAATCGAACATGAAGAAGGGAAAATAAATTCATGGGACCAGTAAGTTCAAAGCAGCAAGAGATTCACTAACATCTTCACCTCCGGTAAGGCGAAGGAACAAAGGCTCAAGACCCTCATCACCATTATTTTGGAGTTCCTCCATCGTCCCTAAGGCAATCACCTTACCTTCCTGTATAATAGCGACTCGGTCGCAAAGTTCTTCGGCAATCTCTAAGACATGAGTGGAGAGAAAAATAGTGACCCCCGCGTGAGTAAGATTTTTGAATACCGTCTTCACTAACCGGGTTCCTTTGGGATCTAATCCTACCACCGGCTCATCAACAATAATCACTTTAGGATTATGAATGAGGGCTGAGGATAAAACTAAACGCTGTCGCATTCCTTGAGAGAAACTTTCGATAAGTTCATTTCCCCACCCCTCAAGGTCAAAGAGACGAAGGAGGCGATTAATTTTGTCCGAGCATTCTTTTTTAGTAAAGCCATATATGCCAGCCACGAACTGAAGAAATTCTCGCGCGGTGAGTTTCTCGTAAAGAAAAGAGCGGTCAGGGATATAGCCGATATTTTTTTTTACTTCCTGTGGTTCTTGTGCAATATCTTTTCCCTCAATGATGACCGTTCCTAGAGTTGGCTTTAAGAGGCCCACCATCATTTTAATGGTGGTGGTTTTGCCGGCGCCATTGGGTCCTAAAAAGCCGAAGGTTTCTCCGTTTGCGATTTTAAGGCTAACGTTGTCAACCGCGGTGAGGGTCGCGAATTTTTTCGTGAGGTTTATGAGTTCAATCATGAATACTCCAATACCTCAATCTTTATTTTATTGACAACGCTTAGAATTTTTATTTGATCACTTAAATCTCCGATCACTAACCGGATATGAGTAGCATCGGCAGGAAATTGATTAAACGTCGGGTCAATTGCTATCCATTGGCCCAAATAAATTTCCGGCCATGCATGATAATAAAATTTGTCATTGAGATATACTATCCCCACGCATACTCGGGTGGGTATTCCTAAAGAACGGGATAGAGCGGTAAAAAGAGCGGTATGTTGATTGCAGGCACCGACCTTGAGATCAAGGACTTCAAGAGCATTCGCAATGCTTAACGTGGGTTTCTTTTTTACATTACTAAAGACCCACTGTGCTAACCCTCTTGCTGCTGTTTCCGCATCCCGAACATCATGCACAATGCTTTTTGCTTGTTTGACAATCCGTTCATCTTTGCTTTGAATCAAGGGCGTTGGTTGAAGATATTGTTTAAGATCAGCATCTTGGCAGGGTAATAAAAACGTTTTCCAGGATCCAGGATCTTCTTGCCGGACTTCTAAAATATCACTTTGTAAGCTTTGCCGCCCTTCAGTTAAATCAAATTCATTCAAAGGAAGGTTAGTTATTCTAACCTTAAGTAACTTGACGGATCGAGCATTGTTGATGGGAACATTGACCGAAACAGCTGTCGTAACGGCAACATCGAGCTTCCCCTTTTTCATCCAATCACCCGATAACGCTTGCTCTTGAGTTTCTTTTATGAGCGTCAACCCGAGCGGACCTTCTTCTTTTAATATTTCACCAGCTTCCGAGACAAAGGCAAGCGTTTCAATTCCCACATAAGATTCCTTCAATTTAAAAACGATTATTTCCTTGCCAGAAAAAAGAATTTTTTCTTTTCCTAAAACTTCAATAATGATCTCACGAGAGCTTAACGTGGAAGGGTCAAAAAACGGCAAGCTAAATTTTCCCCCTTCCTTCAGACCCTGGCTGAGAATATAGGGTTTTAAGGTGTTCGAAAGAAAAGGAATGTTTTTTAATGGGAGGGTGGATCGGGTTGTGTTTTTCCCTGACACCATGACGAGATTTAGCGCATTACCAATAACTTCTCCGTGGAGAAAAAACGTTATTGGCCCTGATAATAAGTAAAACTCAAAAGACCTTAAAGAATAATCATGGTTGACAACTGATTTTATTTTCGACTCGATTCGTTGGTTGGTTCCCAACGTATTCAGAAACATCAAAGAGTCTTCAGAAATTTCATAGAGATCCTTTACCTGCTTGGTTTTCGTCGTTGAATAACCAACCTTTTCACCCTTAAGGTAGATACCCAGCCAGTCCTCATGGGTTTCTAAGTTATCTTTTACAGTGGAAAAACTAAGGTGAGCGACTCGGGGCTTTAGATAGTTTTTCTGGATAAGCAAAACCAGCATCACCAACCAGAAAAAAAGAATAGTAAATCGAACTAACCGGCCCTTATTCATCTTTTTTTAAATATTTTTGTTAGATTTATTTTTTGTTTTAAGAGGTCGTTCAGAAGGTTTCTTACCTCTCCGGGAGGTAAAACGACATAGTCGGCTGGCTTGAGGTTTCCCAGAGAGAACGGACCAAAGGTTATTCGCTTTAGTTTTAGCACCGGATGCCCTACCGCAGAAAACATCCGTTTGATCAGTTTATTTCTTCCTTCAGTGACCGTAACCCGTACCCAGCTGTTATTTTTTGTTTTATCAAATAGCACCACCTTGGCAGGGAATGTGGGGCCGTCAGCGAGGTGAATGCCACCGCGAAGGTTTTTAATTGTCATTATATCCGGAACCCCTTTAACCTTGACCAAATAGGTTCGCGGGACAGAGAAACTCGGGTGCAGAAGTCTCTGGGCTAACACGCCGTCATTGGTAAGAAGAAGTAAACCTTCAGCGTCAAAATCAAGGCGGCCAACGGGAAAGACTCTGACATGAACTTTTTTAAGGAGGTCAATGACCTTGGGTCTATCTTGAGGATCATCAAGGCTGGTAATATAGTTTAGCGGTTTGTTAAGGAGGATGTAAATTTTTTCTTTATTGCCCGTGATCAGTTTACCGCTAACCCGGATCTTATTTTTTTCGAGGTCAGCAAGGGTGCCAAGTTTGGTGATTGTTCGGCCATCGACGCTTACTCTGCCCTCCTGGATAAGCTCTTCAGCTTTCCGGCGGGAGGTAATGCCTGCTTCAGCAATAATTTTCTGTAATCTTTTTTTCATCCGTGCGGCAAAACATTACTGCTGATGGTCATCAGCAGCAATAGGTGGTATTTCCTCAGGAACAGAAGGCGTTTTCGGTTCCTCTTGAAATTTTTGTGAGAAGAGCGGTAACATGGTTGCATCTACCTGGCTGATATCCTCTAAGGTGGGAAGATCTTTTAAGCCTTTTAAGCCAAACATGGTTAAAAATTTCGGGGTGGTGCCGTAGATCAAAGGTTTCCCGGGCACATCTTTTTTCCCGATAATTTTTATCAGGCTTTTTTCCAAAAGCGCACGGAGAATACCCCCGGCATCAACACCTCGCAAATCTTCAATTTCCGCTCGAGTGAGGGGTTGTTTATAAGCGATAATCGCCAAGGTTTCCAGCGTGGCCGGACTTAATCGCGCCGGACGGATTTTTTTAAATTTCTTGATCCAAGGAGAATATTCGGTCTTAGTATAAAACTGGAAACCATTGGCAACTTCCCGGATCGCAAAACTGCGGTTTAACGTGTTATACTCATCTTTAAGTTCAGACATTATCTCCCGCAAATCTTTAAGTTGGGTATCCGGAAAAATTTCATTTAGTTTTTCCAGTCTCACTGGCGTCTCTGTGGAAAAAAGCAGACTTTCCAGAATAAGTTTAATTTCTGTCCGTTCCAACGATCAAGACCTCCTGAATTAAAAATATTTGCCTTCAAAAAACAAATTGTTCAATTAAAAAAGTATTATAGTAAATTCTAATACAAAACGAAACAAGAATATCTGTTTTTGTGGGCAAAAAGAAATGTGCTGTAATTATAGTGAATTATACCTATTTGTTTTGAGCAGGTAACCGAATTTAGTAAAGCGGTATTTGTTCAACAAAGACCCGTTACTCCACAATTTTAGCCTCAATTCTCCTCTTGAGAAAGGTCAGGGGTGTGTTTTTTATCAATAACACTCAAAACGCCTGTTATGTTCAGCTTTTTTACATCCATATCGTTAAGACGCAGAAATTGTGTATCCCCGATCGCTCCCTATCTTTTTCCTAAGCATTTTCCCTATAGTAATAAATTGTTCTGTGGTTCATATTACACACCCCGTCATTTCGTGCCACCACTCTCAGAAGGGGGTTTTACTAATATTTCGTTGAGCAGTGTTTGTTTGATGGTTTTCAGTGTCAATAGCGAAGTTAGAAAGGTATTGTTTTAGAACCAACGTCACGTCCGTTTCCCCTAAAAATTCAATAACCAGAAATTAGCCCGCAACCAGTTCTCTGCTTGTTGGTAGTTCGGGAACAACAGCCTAATTTTTTCCCAGAATTTCCGTGAATGATTCCGCACCTCAAGATGCACAAGTTCATGGACAATGACATAATCAACAACCTTCATCGGTGCCATTATCAAACGCCAGCTGAAATTCAGTGTCCCCTTCGGGCCGCAGGATCCCCAGCGTTTCCTTGCGCTGGTAATGCTAATCCTCTTAAAACTTAAGCTAGCTGTTTCCGTATAGTGCCAAACCCGATCCTTGATTACTTCGTATGCTTGATTTCTATACCATTGTTCAAAGAGCTGTTTTGCGTCAGGCAAAAAGGATTCTGAAAGCAGAAACATCTTTGAATTAAAGACAAGGGGTTCCTTCACATCACGAGTAACAAAAAGAGTATGCCAGTCACCCAAATACAAAAATTCTTCGCCGTCGACAAACTCCCGTTTGACTGAGGGCCGATAGGACTCTCGCGCCAATTTCTGGTGATGCAGTATCCATTTTATTTTTTTTTGAACAAATGTAACTATGTTTGCTTCGGAAATTTTTTGCGGTGCCCGAACAATGAGACTCCCGTCCGGAGCAATCTGTAGTGCCAGTGTTCTGCGGTTTGATCGGATGATTTGTTTAATGAGCCCCTCGTCCATTGGTGCATCTTCTCGATCACCTGACATAAGATCCTTAATATACTGTTCTGGTAAACCGAAATTTTTGCTCATGGGATAATTTTTTTATCTGTGATTCTCGCTTTAAAGCATCCGATAGTGTCAAATATTTTTCCACATAGACGAGCTTGATCGGACGCCGTGTCCGCGTGTACTTGGCACCGCAGGTGCCCTTATTATGTTCCTGAATTCTTTTCTCAATGTTATTAGTCCAGCCGGTATAAAACGTTTTGTCAGAACACTCCAGGATGTAGACGTAATAGCTGTGCATTTAACCTCATTTATTGCTGGCGGGTCAATTGCGCTTTTCTCTTCCAGGGGAAAGAGTTTTATTTCGATGGTTCTTAGCGCTGTTAACTTCCTTCTCTTTGATAAATCCTGATACTGCCGAAGGCTTGAATTTGGAGAGCGCAGATTTTTTGGTTTTTGATTAATTCGAGGAGCGCGACAAAGGTAACAATGATATCGTAGCGGGCGATGGAACCGGAAAATAAATCCTGGAAAAGAATATATTCCACATCTTTCAGCTTTTCCAAAATCTCAATCATCTTATCTTTGAGAGAAATTTTTTCCCGGGTGAAGTCAAGGAGTTTCTCCTGAGTTTCCACCTTTTTCAAAATTTCCCGCAAAGCCCCCATGAGATCATAGAGACTTGCCTCGATTTCTTCACCCCCCTCCCCTTCCTCAATCTCCTCGTGCGCTGAGCGCGCGAAAACATCTCTTCCCAGAATTTCTTTGCTGCCGAGCTGATCAGCGGCTTGTTTAAATTTCTGGTATTCCAGTAACCGCTGGACCAATTCATCCCGGGGGTCTTCGCCGATTTCTTCCTCAGATAAATCCGTTTGCGAAGGAAGAAGCATGCGTGACTTTATATAGGCCAGGGTGGCAGCAATAACCAGGTACTCGCTCGCGATATCGAGGTTCATCTCCCGCATTAAATCCAAGTACTCAAGATATTGGGCAGTAATAAGAGCAATGGGGATATCATAAATATCTATTTCATTGACCTTGATAAGATGAAGGAGGAGACCGAGCGGACCTTCAAACGCGGGGAGATGAAATAAAAAACCTTGAGGAGTTTCTTCCATACGGTCAGATTCCCATTGCCTCTCTGGCTTCCTTTAAATTCTGCCGGGCAATGCCTTGGGCTTTTTTATTTCCGTCAGCCAAGATTTCGTCAATCGCTTCCCGGTGCTCGGCGTAGTATTCCCGCCGTTCTTGAATCGGGGCGAGAAACTCCACGAGATGGGGGGCGAGTTTTTTTTTGCATTCCACGCAGCCGATTTTAGCGACGCGGCAGTCGCGATCAATCATAGCCACATCATCAAGATGACTGTAAAGTTTATGGAGAGTAAACACATTGCAGATATCAGGATTTCCCGGGTCGGTTTTACGCTTCCGATTGGGGTCAGTAAACATCTGGGAGACTTTCTCTTTGATGATTTCCGGAGGGTCGGAAAGAAAAAGAGCGTTGTTATATGATTTGCTCATTTTTCGGCCGTCAATACCGAGAATCTTCGGTGTCTCGGTTAATAAGGCATCCGGGAGCGGAAAAATTTCCCGATAAAGGAAATTAAAGCGCCGGCTAATTTCCCGGGTAAGCTCCAGATGAGGTACCTGATCAATCCCCACCGGAACTTTATGAGCTTTATAAATCAAAATATCCGCGGCCTGGAGCACCGGATACCCCAAGAACCCATGGGTGTGAATGTCTTTATCTTTCAGCTCCTGCTCCTGTTCCTTATAGGTGGGGTTTCTTTCTAGCCAGGAAAGCGGCGTGATCATGGAAAGCATGAGGTGCAGTTCCGCGTGTTCAGGCAGTCTTGACTGGACAAAAATAGTGCTCTTCGGAACATGGATGCCCAGCGCGAGCCAGTCAATGACCATATCATGGATACTTTCTTTAATGATTTGGGGGTGAGCATACTCAGTGGTTAACGCATGCCAGTCAGCCACAAAATAAAAACAGTCATAGGTATCCTGAAGGGAGGCCCAGTTTTTTAGCGCTCCATAATAATGCCCCAAATGAAGTTTTCCGGTCGGCCGCATTCCACTGACAACTCTTTGCTTGTTGCTCATTATCTTTTTCCTGTTTCAAATTATTATCCAAATAAAAATAACACTGATAAAAAATCCATTATCCCGTAGAGAAAATGGCTCATCACTTTAAAAGGATCGAGGATGATTAAAAAGACCACAATAAAAAATCCCCACGGCTCTATTTGCCCTAACTTTTGCGCTTGGCGATCCGGTAGAATGCCCATCACAACCCTTCCCCCGTCCAACGGCGGAATGGGAAGAAGGTTAAAAACACCGAGGATCACGTTTATTTGCACGCTTTTAATAAGCATGAGAAGCAGGGGAACTAAAAACCAGGCCCCGATTCCGGCGTTAGAAAATGTCCTCCCTTCCCTCAAAATAAGGGGATAAAGATCGGGATGGATCCATAAGATGATTCGAAAAACAATTCCGCTCACTAATGCTAAGAAAAAGTTGGTACAGGGACCAGCAAGACCAACCCAAGCCATACCCCGTTTTGGATCTTTAAAATAACGCGGGTTGATTGGCACTGGTTTAGCGTAACCGAAAAGTATCCCGGCCTGAGAAATAATCAAAATCAAGGGAATGATAATTGTCCCCCAAAGGTCAATATGCCGGATCGGGTTGAGGGTAAGCCGACCAAGCATGCGCGCGGTGGGGTCCCCGAGGCGATTGGCAATAAAACCATGCGCAGCCTCATGAAAGCTTACCGCAAAAACGAGGGGCAAAGCCCAAATGGCAATACTTTGAATAATATTCCCATAATCCATAGATTTTTTCTCAATCTAAAAAACCCTTCTTTCATCCCCGGCCTTCGTGTCAACAAAATGGAAATAAGAGGGTTTTCAGTGCCTAAAGTTTAGAGAAAAGTGACCCTTCTTTTAACAAAGGTTCAAGTTAAAGTCAATCTTAACCAGAGAAATTTTCCCAAGCGAGGAATTTGCGATATTTTTCTCTATCGGCTACAAATAAATTATTATCGTCGTCCCTTGCTATCCGATTTATAATTGCAAGCTATGCAATCCTTCTATAGAGATGACAAAAATCCGTTGCCCGAGAGTAGGGAGTCTTATAGAAAGTGATGTTTTATAAAACCAATCTCGTCCTCTCGGGTTTTTATTTTTCCGTCCAAACGGGCCTTTAAAAGCCTTTGGAATGCCTGCTTGTATATCCTTCCGGGTGGAAGACCCATTTTTTTTAAATCTTCGCCCGTAAGGAGCGCTTCGGTAAACCGCAGGCGGGTTATATAATTAGAAATCGCCTTTTTTATGGGTTGGTGGGGGGTCTTAGCCATAAGATAAAGCAAAGCCTCGATTGACAAAGAGTTGAGGAGTTCGAAAATGGTGCTGTCTTTAAGCGATTTCTGTTGTTGAAGTTTTTTAAAAGTGGTTTTGGCCTGGTAACGCTCCACCAAAACTTTCTTGCTTTCTTTTGTAAGAAATGAAAGTTGTCTGCTCAAATTTAAAAATTCATCATTACGTAATCCGTCAACCATTCCTAAAAAGTAAACTCGACATTTTTCCCAAGTTTCATTGAGATACAAAAGATCAAACCACGTAAAAACTTCATTCATAGAATCAAGCAATTCCTTCACGCTCTGATCATATTTTATTTTAGGGTGAAAAAATTTTAAAAGTTCAAAATCCGCCATCCGTTTGATAATTGCAGGCGGATTATTTTCCTGTAATATGAGTAGCAACTCTCCGAAAATCCTGCTTTTAGAAAGACGATGGGGAATGTCCATTTTTACTGCATTGCGGATTAAGTTGGCGGTTTCCTTGCTCAATGAAAAACCAAAACGCTGTTCAAACCGCAGGGCCCTGAAAATTCGGGTTGGATCTTCGACGAAACTCAAGCTATGGATAACTTTGATGATGCGCTTTTTGATATCTCTTTGCCCCTCAAAAAAATCGATCATTTCCCCAAAATGTCCGGGATTTAAACGAATCGCTAAGGTATTAATGGTAAAATCCCTTCGATATAAATCGTGATGAATAGAACTAAGCTCAACAACGGGAAGGGAAGCAGGTGACTCATAGTATTCCCGACGCGCGGAAGCAACATCAATTTTGAATCCATGAGAAGTTCTTATTTGAGCCGTACCGAATTTGCGGTGGTATTTGGCAATAAAATTATTACGAGAAGAAAAATATTTTGCGAATTTTATTCCTTCTCCCTCAATCACTAAATCAAGGTCTAAATTTTTCCGACGCAACAACAAATCCCGCACAAAACCACCCACCGCAAATGCTTGAAAACCCATTTTTTCGGCAACAGTTCCTGCTTTTTCCATAAACTCCAGCATCGTGCTCGGCAGCTGTTCTTCCATAAACGAAAGAAGTTTTTTTTCTTTTACTTGAGAAAGATCATAATCAAAACTGTACACCTTTTTCGTCTGTTCTCCCTGTCCAAGACTCAAAACCCGAAGCACATCAGTGCGGGTAATTACCCCTACTAACTTTCCGGCTTTGAGGATCGGCAAAAAACCTTGACTTTGTTCCACAATAATTTTTTGGATTTCAATCCAGGTGGTATACGGTTTTGCTTTAGCAAATTCGGTAACCATATAATCTTTGACCAGGAGGTTTTCCAGATTGTGAGAAATTGCCTTCTCAATAACTGGCCGCGAAATAAGCCCGATCAGTTTGCCATCATCCACTATCGGCAACGTACTTAATTGAAAGCGGGTTAAAATTTCACCAGCGGCTTTGATCGGGTCATGAGCGTTTATCGTGATGACCGGGGACGACATAATATCCTTGGCGATTTTTAAGGGATTGATTTCCCGCTTGAGGATATGTTTGAGTTTTTCTTCAACCTGAGGTAGCGAGCAGTTCTTTATGGAGGCGGAAGCAGCCGTTGGGTGCCCTCCCCCTCCAAACTTTCCCGTAATTTTACTTACGTCAACTTCGTTTAGCCGACTTCGGGCGACCAAGTAGATCCGGTCATTCATCTCCGCTAAGGCAAAAAGTACATTGATATTTTCCATATCCCTGAGCTTATGAACTAAAATAGCAAAGTCGCTGATGTATTTGTCAGATGAGGCTTTCGCAATAACCACATCAATTCCGTTAATCGTATGAACCGTGGCCGTATGAACAAGTTCGTAAAGAAGAGAAATTTGTTCAGCAGTGAGTTCTTTGGTCACCATATCAGAAACAATATTGAGGTTCGCCCCCTTTTTTAGAAGAAAGGAAGCAGCCAGAAAGTCTTCTTCGGTGGTTGAAGAAAAAGTGAGGCTTCCGGTGTCCTCATAAATGCCCATCATCAAAATTGTTGCTTCATCGGAAGTGATCTCGATATCTTGTTCCTTAAGAATCTGACAAAAGATGGTCGTCGTAGCGCCGACTTCTTTTATCACTTCAACTGAGCCGGAAATGTCATTTTCTGAAGCCGGGTGGTGATCATAAATATGGACATCTAATCCAGGCTTTTGCAAGATCTCTTTAAATTTTCCGATCCGGTCTTTTTGCCGGATATCCACTAAAATAAGCCGGGTGATTTTATTAAAATCAATCTTTTTTATTCGCTCGGTTTGGAGAACGTAGATCGTGGATTGAAGAAAAAAATCCCGCAACCCCTTTTCCTGCGAACCAGGGAAAGCAAGTACCGCATGGGGGTAGAGCTTTTTTGCCGCCATCATTGAAGCTACAGAATCAAAATCAGCATTAACATGGGTGGTAATAACTTCCATAACTGTTTCAAGCCCGCGGGTGATACTGTTTATGGATCTTTTTTAATCGCTCTTGAGTGATGTGGGTATAAATTTGCGTGGTGGCAATATCAACATGACCAAGCATAATCTGCACGCTTCTAAGATCAGCCCCACGTTCTAAAAGATGCGTGGCAAAAGAATGCCGCAGCGTATGGGGCGATAATTTTTTGTTTATGCCTGCTTTTAAAGCATAGCGCTTAAGCATTTTCCAGAATCCTACCCGGGAAAATTTTTTACCTGATGGGTTTAAAATCAGAAATGAATTTACCATTCCTTTCGAATGCTTTGGCCGGGCAATCGCAAGGTATTCCTTCAAATAATGCTTCGCCGTATCTCCCAAGGGGATAATTCTTTCTTTTGATCCTTTTCCAAAAGCAATAATATAACCCACCTCCAGATTAATGCTCGTTAGTTTGAGGTTAACTAATTCCGAAACCCGAACTCCGGTTGCATATAGAAGTTCAAGCATTGCACGGTCACGAAGTCCCCGCGTTGTTTTAACATCCGCCTGGGAAAGCAAGGAATCCACCTCGGCGATACTTAAAACGGAGGGAAGGCTTGACCGGTTCTTCGGTGATTCAATGTTGATAGAAGGGTCAACATCTAAATAACCTTCTTGGACTAAAAATTTAAAAAACATCCGCACCGCGGAAAGATTTCTACCCGTGCTTTTGCTTGAAAGTCCTTGCGATTTAACCTCAACAAGGAAAGAAATGATTTCTAAGTTGGTTACTCGCGATACATCGGCACGATTATTTTTTTCAAGATAATTGAAAAATTTTTGTAAGTCCCTGCTGTAGCTTTCGATCGTATTTTTAGAAAGGCCTTTTTCAACCATCAGATAATTGAAAAAATTATCAAGATACGCATCTACTGATTTTTGAGCCAGTTGTTTCTTCATAACTTAATTTTTTATTCCTAAGGCAATCTTCTCTTTTGTTTTAACCAGCTTGGTAATGAGCCAATTCACCGGAACATCAATGCCATGTTTTTGCGCGATTTCAACAAGAGCACCATTGATCGAATCAATTTCAGTTCGTTTTCGATTCTGGATATCGCGAAGCATAGAAGGGTAATGATCGTACGTTGCCGGAATGAGCCGTTCAAACAAATCATCAAGATACGCACCAGGAGTTGGCCAATCAAGCGTCACATTTTCTTTTTCTAAGACGCTAAAAAACTCTTGCACGATAGTGGTAATAAGCATCCGGCTGGATTCATGTTCTCTAAGAAAACCGTAATTCACCCCAAGGATTGCCCCCAATCCATTTAACGCACCGTTATAAAGAACCTTTCCCCAGATATATTTTTTTATTTCGCGCGTGGGAAGCGTGGGGATTCCGGCATTCCTCAACGTGTCCGCGACCTCCTTTACTATTTGGTAATCTATTCCATTTTCTATACCCCCAACAATTACTTCTTCAGCGTAAACAGTTACCGATACTCTTCCGGGGCTGTCTATTTTTGCTCCAAAAATAACTCTTCCCGCCATTGCCCATGCAGGGCCAATAATTTGAATGATCTTATCCAGATTACCCAAACCGTTTTGCAAGGAAAGTATTGGTGCCGGATTGGCAGATGATTCGCGAAAGGCTTTCACCATGTTCTCCGTATCGTAGGATTTAACCGTAAGAAGAACAAGGTCACACGATGCTCCTTCTTTCTCTTTTAGTTCTCTAAGATTTGTATACCCCACGATATTATTGATAAGATGATTACCCCAAAGCCCCTCGATAAATAGACCGTGTCTTTTAACCGCAGAAACGTTTTCTTCCCGTCCCAAAAAAACGACCCGATGACCGGCTTTGGCTAAAAAGCCTCCGAAAACTAAACCGATCGCACCCGCACCCAGAACTATAATCTTCATGGTCTAAATAGAAAAATCAGGTTCATGATTAAGTTATACTTTAAATTATCAAGATATTCAACTGATATTTTTAAAAAATCTATGGTAAATTTCTTCAATTTGAATAAGATCGCTTCCCGACAATTCCCCCTGTATCGCATATGCATTTTTTTCCACTTGTTCCATAGTACGCGCTCCAACAAGAGCAGACGTTACTCCGGATTGCTGAATAAGCCAATTGAGGGCTACCTGTAATAATGGCTTTCTTTTTTCTTGAGCGATTTTTTGAATTGCTTCAACAAAACCGTGATACTTCCTCCATTCTTGTCGCTTATAAAATGGATAAAAAAAACGACGCGCATCTTTTTTGGGAAACGTAGGCGGGTTTTTATATTTTCCGGTCAATAACCCCCCCCCCAAAGAACCATAGGTCATAACACCGATTCCCTTTTTTTTACAGAATTGAAGAAGATCGCCTTCTTCCACGCTTCGTTCTAACAAAGAATATTGAACCTGAATGCTTACTACCGGAGCACTTCGTGATGCTTTTTCCAATAATGAAAGGTCGAAATTGGACACTCCGATATTGTTAATCTTTCCCTCTGATTGCATTTTGAGCATTTCTTCCATGGTAGCTTCGATCGGAGTCTTGGGGTCAGGCCAATGGCACTGATAGAGGTCAAGGTGCTCAATATTCAAACGAGAAAGGGAATGTTCCAACTCCTTCCGTATTTCCGAAGGGCTGAGATCGTGTATAAACGTTCTTTCCCTTTTTTGTAAGCCACATTTGGTAGCGATAAAAACCTTATCTCGGTTCCCTTTAATCGCTTTACCCAGAATTTCCTCCGCATGACCGTCTCCATAAACGGGCGCGGTGTCAATGAGGTTGATCCCTAATTCGATCGCTTTTTGAATTGACGCGATCGATTCGTTGTCATCTACCTTTCCCCAGTTGTCGCCGCCAAAAACCCACGTGCCGAGCGAAACCGCTGAGACTCTAAGAGTGCTTGAACCAAGCCTTCTGTACCGCATCCACCATGCCTTAGTAAGTTAAAAGTTAAATAATAAAACTCAAATTAATGGCCGCTCAGAAACCGATCTTAAAAATAATTATTAACAATTAAATAAATAGTTAAATAAGAATAAACTACCCCGCCGCAAGCAGCGGGGTATTAAAAGAGCATTAACTGCCGGTCTTCATGGAGCTTATGATAATCGTATCCTTGCTGTTTGACGTAATTCGTGATCGTATGTTCATTTCCGT
>Ga0182021_10005481_pt1 | contig 15032 bp, 17 predicted proteins | sample 612E3MmetaG_FD_120493 | JGI IMG/M metagenome (GOLD analysis project Ga0182021, IMG submission 120493) | Permafrost microbial communities from Stordalen Mire, Sweden - 612E3M metaG (Illumina Assembly) | ecosystem: Environmental > Terrestrial > Soil > Wetlands > Permafrost | place: Sweden... | reverse complement strand
CCGGAACTTTGTTCGCCCGCCGAAGTGCTTTTGAGCGTGTTGGATTTTTTGATGAATCTTTAGCTATAGCCTGTGATGCCGACTGGTTTGCCCGCCTGAAAGACAGTGATGAAAAAGTCGGAGTTCTTGAACATGTTCTTTTACATAAACGTATTCACTCAAATAATTTATCGAGGGAAGTGCAACAGAACCGGCATGAGTTGATGATTGTATTAAATCATTCACTGAAGCGTAAACGCCAAAAATAGCAGAGACATCACGTTTTGCGGCCAAATACCCCTTGACAGTCAAACCCGCATTCCTTATAGTCCAGCGTCGTAAAGGCAATATCTTCAGGAGTAAAGTATGTTTGAAATATCACCACAAGTAATCCACGAAAAAATAGACGGAGAAACCATGCTTGTCCGGCTGGACAGCGGCAACTATTACAGTATGAACGCGACAGGCGGCCAGGTATGGGATTTTATAGAAAAAGGGGCTTCAGAAAGTCAGATAGTTTCCGATTTTACCGCTCTTTACGGACTTGATAAAAATATTATTGGAGAGCAAATAGGCATATTCATCAAGCAACTCATTGCGGAGGAGCTGATTTCCCCCAATGGCCATTCGCCGGACGCGAAGGCTGCTTTTAAACCTGACAGCCTTCAACAACTGACAGATTTATTTGAACCGCCGCTGATCAGCAAATATTCCGATATGCAGGAACTGCTTATTCTTGATCCTATACATGATGTAAGTGATGCGGGCTGGCCTAATCCCAAATCAGAGAATGATAATAATGGATAGCACAAAAACCGGACGCGCGTTGCCTGAAGTGGATGGCAATGGAGAAAGCAATGTGCTTCTCGATAATTATTTGAATTCCGTCCGGGAACTGTTTGCGCGCGCTCTCGCATTGGGCGGCAAACCCATCAAAAAGTACTTCACCCTGTGCGGCAGCGCAATAGAACTGATATTCCCCGATGACCGGCTGCTTCCTTACATCATACCCGCATTAGAACATCTCTCCATCGCCGCTGCCCAAAGCCCCGCGCTTACCATACGCGTATGGGACGATGTCACAACCGATACAATCATGCCCGACCCGCCCTGGTCAGGATATGCTGTGCAGTCAAATGGCGGCAATGTTGAAGGTGTCTATACCAATCGCGGCGACATCAGGGGATTCAACGACAGCAGAATCAAGACCGCCTTTAACTGGTCGGCAAACTCCCTGAGCATGTATGACTCTAAGGAAAAAATCGGGTATTACTGGACGAAGGACGCGCGGGAATTACCCGCCTATGAAACAAGCGCTCCCGTGAGAACGATACTTAACTGGTGGGCACAGGAACGTAATTTTCATTTCGCGCACGGGGCCGCGGTGGGAACAAAGCGCGGCGGAGTGCTTATCGCGGGCAAGGGAGGATCAGGCAAATCAACGGTTGCGCTGGCATGTCTGAACTCCGGGTTGCTTTATGTGAGCGACGATTATTGTGTTGTGTCCGCCGAACCGGTGCCCGCGGTATACAGCGTATTCAGTTCCGCCAAGGTCGATCCCGGTAATGCTTTCCGAGTTGAACACATCGCGCTCGCGCGAGTCAAAACCGGCAACAAGCACGATGACAAGGAAGTTTTCTTTCTGTATCCGCGATTTGCAGAACAAATAACTTCAGGGTTTCCTCTTCACGCTATATTACTGCCCCGAATAACCGGCAAGCCTGATTCGGCATTAATCCCGGCAACGCCCGCGGACTGCGTTAAGGCTCTCACTTTAAGCACGATGTGCCAGTTTCCCGGCGCCGGTAAAAAAGCGGTGGATATATTTGTGCGGCTCGCCAGGGCTTTGCCCGGTTATTATCTTGATTTCGGAACCGACGTGGCACAGGCGCCCAAGCTGATCAGCGATCTGCTGGAAAAAAGAGATATGGTGTGAACCATGAAAATAATCATGATCAGCCCCTTCCCTCCTTATCCGCCCGACTCGGGCGGACGTATCCGTCAGTGGGAGCTGATAAAATGTTTAAGCAGAAAGCACGATCTGACTCTCGCCTTTTTTATCAACAAAGGGGATGAAAAAATACTGGACGGCGCGTTTGAAGGTATCTGCTCGCGGGTGGCCATGATTACACACGCCGGAGATACGACACCGGCAGGTCCGCAGGCACTGCCCTGGCCGACGCGCGCCTACGGCGTGGAACCGATGCGGAATCTGCTTACGGAACTTTCCGCCGATAAATATGATCTGCTAATTACGGAATTTATTTATACGGCCCAGCACCGCGTCCTATTTAACATACCGGCGGTTCTTCATGAGCACAACATCGAATCCTCGATATTCAGACAATACTCGGAACTTCCGGATGTAGATAAGACTGAAATCTTCGGAATTAAAAAAGATGCTCATTTCTGGAAGGCAACCTGGATGATGATGCGTCAATACGAAAACAGGACATGGCCGTCTTTTGATCTGCGAATTACGGTGAGCAAACTCGATCAGGTGGAAATGGACTCGCGCTGTCCTGACGGAAAAACGATTGTCGCGGAAAACGGTGTAGATACAAACGAATTTAAATTACTGCCCGTCAACAGGTCCAAAAAGATTTTGTTTGTCGGAACCATGGATTATTTTCCCAATATAGACGGAGCTCTATTTTTGGCGCAATCAATCATGCCGCATGTCTGGCGCATCGATCCCGATATCAGGCTCTGTATCGTCGGCAGAAATATGCCAAAACACATCCGCGATCTCGGCAATGATCAACGCATAGAAGTAATCATGAATGCTCCTAATATCAGGAAAGTTGCCGCTGAGTGTTGTGCTTCGGTGGTTCCTCTGAAACTCGGCGGCGGCACGCGGATCAAAATACTCGAAGCATTCGGGTTGGGACTGCCGGTTGTTTCCACGGCAAAGGGCTGCGAGGGACTGGCAGGCGTTGACGGCCGGCATCTGATGATTAGGAATAATCCTAAAGAATTTGCCGCCGCGGTGGTCACGGTTGTGAACAATCATAAGCTTTCTGATTCGCTTCGCCAAAACGGACGTAAGCTTGTTGAGGAGAGATACGACTGGCAGACAATATTTGAAGTTGCGGAAGAAAGAATGATGAAACTGGTAAAATAATAATCCTTCATAGTTTTTTATTAATTTAAATGAAAAAGCAATATATGTCTATTTTGAATAATAAACGAATCATCATAACAATATTTTTTTCAATTCTTATCGTTTATATATTTTCTATTGTCTACGCCATGATTACTCAAAAGCCGTTTTACGCTGATGGAGCACATTTCTTTATCAACATTCTGAGTAATAAATCATTCGCGATGCATTATCCGTCACGTCAATATGGTCTGTATTTTACTGAATTCCCAATAGTGTTTTGTTTAAGATTATTACATTTGGAAAATATTAATATTTTATCTTACATATTCGGATTTGGGCTTTACCTGCCGCAAATATTATCCTTGTTGATTTGCTTTTACATAGTCAGGAATATCAATATTAAATACATGCTCTTTCCCGTATTGAGTCTATTCGGCATCATGCAAAACATACTATTTAACATGACCATTGGTTGTTTAGTAATTACTAGTGTTTTTTGGCCGATTTTGTTTTTTATTATTTTCGTCAAGGAGTACAACATATTTGACTTTATATTGTTAATGTTCATGGCTTTAATTTTCATGCGGTCTTATGAATCAGCTGCCATATTCGGTTTCATCATTCTTGCTGTTTTGTTTGTTGAAATATATCAGAATTGGAAAATGGTTAATATTAAAACAAGATTTATTTGGGGAGTTCTCTCACTGATAATGGTTAACAGCATAATTATTGCCGTGGTTGAAATAATGAAACCGACGGATCCACTGAATAAAGCTTCTTTCTTAAGCGGCATTCCAACTGTTTTAAATAATTATCAAGCCATGCTTTCAGTAATGTATATATTTTTAATTTCCATTTCTTTATTGATAAAAAGATTCGCCGCATCTCTCTATTTCAAGTTCATTGCTGCAATCTTGTTTCTGATCACTGTTTATTTTAGTTTACTGCCTTTGATAAAACCTGAATTGACCAGACCGTGGTTACAACATGCAGCACGTTCTTTTCATTTATATATGATACCGTTACTTTGTGTAATTGCCTATATTGTTCTCAAAGATATTGTACATGTAAGTGAACCAGCCTGGAAAAAGGCTTTTATTCTCTGCGCATTCCTTGTGATTGGACAATTGACCTGGCAAATTTTGATGACCAATCAATGGAACGGGTTCCGTCAAGTATTCAAGGAGGAGTTATTGAGTCATCAGGGGTATGTAAGATTTGATGAAACGCGGCTGGTAAGTAATAAAATCGGTAATCAGCTGGTTAAAGACATGACATGGGGTTGGACTAATCCAAGTTTAAGCATTCTTTGGTCAAATAACTTTGATGTAAAGACTATTATAGCCAATCCACCTGGATGCCATTGGGAACCGTTTAATCCCCAAGAAATCAAGAGCTTTCCCAAACTCGAAAAATATGGGTTTTCTTATGAAAAATATGCGAAGGACATTAAATCTCATAATTCGTAGCAAACATAAGGATATTTGATGATAAGCGATCATTTTGACAAGATATTCATCATCAATCTTCCCAAGGCTCTTCAACGTCGGGCGGCAATGCTGTTTCAGATAGGGAAAATGAATATCAAAAACACTCAATTTATAAAGGCTGTCGATGGACGATCCATTGATATCGGCAAAATGAAGGCTGAAGGGAATCTCTTATGGGATGACTGGAGAAAAAGAGACCTGACCCAGGGAGAAGTCGGCTGTTACCTCAGCCATGTAAAGGTGTGGAATGAAATTGTTGAGCATAACCTGGAAAAGGTATTGATTTGCTAAGACGATATTCTATGGCGACCTGATGCCAACGAAATCGCGGATAAATTCATGAAAGAAGTGCCTGATGACTGGGACATTATTCATTTCCATAGCCATGTCGATATAGGCTCCGGCAAACATTATGACAGTAATAGAAAAAAAATGAGTGAACATGTCTGGAGAGGGTATCTCGAAGGAGAAGGATCCGTCTGCTATGCCATAAACAGGCGAGCGGCCAATTTTTTACTCACGGGCGCCTTTCCTGTTCGATACCTCCTCGACGGTTTCCTTAATAAATTGACTCGGCCCAGTTTAAGCCTGGAATACCATGGTTATGTCTGTCATCCGTTTATCTGCGGGGTTTCCAATACTCCTTCGGAAATCGATAAAATATCCAAAAGGGAAAATTAATGGTTTGTGAATTATATGAAAGGACAACAACAAGTGGCTGACGACAGTTTAATCAGCGTTATAATACCGGTATATAACTGCGAACGTTATATAGCCCAGGCGATAGAAAGTGTGCTTGCGCAGGAATATAAAAATATCGAAATAATCGTTGTTAATGATGGCTCCACGGATAACACTGAGAAGGTGGTTTGTTCTTATGCGAACGTGAAATACCTATCTCAAACCAGAAACGGTGTTTCCATGGCGCGAAATACGGGGATACAAAATTCTTCCGGTGAATTTGTCGCGTTTCTTGATGCCGATGATTTATGGACAAAAGACAAGCTGAAGATACAGAACTCATTGTTCAGCGATGACCCTGATCTGGACATGGTTTTTGGGCAGGTAGAACAATTTTTCAGCCCGGAACTCGAAGAGTCTCTGAAAGGCAGGATAGATCTTACCGCCGCCAGGATGCCCGGATATCTGCCCGGAGCAATGCTTATAAAAAGGAACTCTTTTTTAAAAGTTGGATTCTTTGATATAGGATTAAGGCTCGGCGAAGTCGTGGACTGGTATATGAGGGCCGTGGATTATGGACTGAAAAGTTTTCTTGCCCCGGAAGTGGTATTAAGAAGACGAATTCACGATGCAAATACCGGCATCAAAGAACGGGATTATCGCAAGGGTTATCTGCGTGCTCTAAAATCATCCTTGGACAGACGAAGAAAGGGAGAAAAGAAAGTAGAGGCGTCGGGCTAATGGAAAATAATGATAATGGTTTTTTCTGGCCGACACAGGAACAGGAATTACTGCTCAAGGCGACACTTCTTCAAGGTGGAAAAGCGATCGCCGCATGGAAGAACTGGGCGGCTGCGATTAATTTCGATCAACTGGATTACGGTTCCCAGCGTCTTTTGCCCCTGCTTTACAGGAACCTCGTAGATAATAACGTTCAGCATCCGGCAATAAATGTCTACAAAGGTTTTTACCGGATGACCTGGTATAAGAACCGTCTTCTCAGCCACCGCGTAGCCACTGTCCTGCGTCTCCTTAACGCTCACAACATACCGGCGCTGCTTTTAAAAGGCGCGGCTCTTGTACCGCTGTACTACAAGGATTGGGCTCTGCGTCCCATGAACGACTTTGACTTGTATGTATCGAAGAAAGACGCGTTTAAAGCATTTAATCTTTTATGTCAGTCCGGCTGGAAACCGGCCGAATCAATGATTGATGAATTGGATTTGCTGAACAGACATTCCGGCACGCTGATTGACGCTTCCGGTATTCAATTCGACCTGCACTGGCAAGTTATGCACCAATCCGGCCAGGATGATGACATCAGTTTTATGAAAAGCACGGAAAAGATGGATTTCGGCGGAACAAGCGTTTCGGTTTTATCTCATACCGATCAGCTCTTTCACGTGCTTATCCATGGAGCAAGATGGAACGAAGTCGCGCCGCTGCGCTGGGTTCCGGACTCCATGATGATTCTAAAAGCGGCGGGCCCGCTTATCGACTGGAAAAGGCTGCTAAACAAAGGCCGCGCAATGTGCCTGACCGTTCCTTTGATAAAAACCCTCTTATATCTTCACGAAGTATTCGCGGCACCTATTCCGAAAACGGTCATCTATAACCTGAAACATTTAAAACCTTCGTTTACCGAACGGCTGGAATTTCTTACAAACAGCAGACCCCGAAGTCTTCTTCGCGATACTTCTTATCTCTGGTTCACGCATGTCAGATCATCCGGCGCTCAAAGCAGGGTCGCGCTTGTGCTTGGTATTCCGTCTTTCCTGAGGAGATTCTGGAAAGTTCCTTCTGAAAATAATTTGGCGGTTTTTTTGATACGCAGGCTCGCTAAAAGAATTCAACAGGCAAAAGAAATACGTTCAATTACGCAGAATAATCTGTAGACGAAGTCGAAATCATAAACACGGGAGGATTATTACCATAGATCTGTCAAATAAAATTTCGGGAAACTGGTATAATGAGAATATCTATTTTAAATGGCGTTTCCATAAGATGCCCTTTTGGAAACGCAATGTGGCGCGGTTATTTTTCCTGCCGGTAGCTTTATGGCTGAGAATCATAAAATTTATTGGAAACAGGCTGGAAATACCGAATGTGGAAATGTTCATCATGAACCCCTGCAATCCGCAATGCGAGGGCTGCAGGGATTTGAATCCATCCCGTTGTGAACATGTTGATTTTGACATTGATCAGCTCCTTCGGGATATTGATGATTTTCTCTGCAATGTGGATCGCGTCTATCGTTTTATCGTTACCGGCGGAGATACGTTGCTTTACCGCGAACTCAATAAACTGCTGAACCACCTGATAGGACAGAAAAAAATCGATCTGATCAATGTTTTCACGGATGGCTCCGTGAATCCGCGTCAGGATATCCTTGACCTACTGAAAAACCGCAAGGTGATGGTAACCATCAGCAGTTATCCGGCGGATGCATCACCGAACAAACGCAATTTCGCAGCAATACTGGGGAAGAATAATGTCAATTACCTGGTTAAAAACACATGGAGGGACTTGGGTAGATTCAATCCCGTTGCAAACAACGGCGAGATGGATCTTAGAAACCGTTTTACCAGATGCATAAGCAAAGATTATCATGTTTTGAATAATGGTGAATATCACATTTGTCTTCGTTCGGCTCACGGCAAAAAACTTGGACAGTTTGCGCCCGGTGTTTCGGATTCGGTGGCTTTCAGGGACAGAAAAGATTATCCAGCATTCAAAAAAGAAATAAGAAACCTACTTCATAAGAAGTACATCGCGGCCTGCGGCAAATGCAGGGGAAGTTTCAGAGAAACTGCTTTTGACGATTTCATCAATAAAACTCTGGGAAGCTGGTACAAGGAAAATATCTATTATAAATACCGCATTCACAGAATGCCTGTATGGAAGAGCAATCTGGCGCGGCTTTTGTTCCTGCCCATGGGTTTATGGCACGGATTTACCAATTCGTTATTGAACAGATTCGAGCAGGCACATGTGGAAATGCCCATAACGACCCGCTGTAATTTCCGTTGCAGGGATTGCTCGAATCTGATTCCTTTTTTTAAGAATCCCGCCGACTTTGACTTAAACATGCTTATGCGCGACATTGATGACTTTTTGTCTCATGTAGACCGTGTCCATCGCTTTATTATCATGGGGGGAGAAACATTCCTGTTTCGTAATTTAGATAAATTGATAGGTTATATGATAAATCAACGCAAAATTAATTTGATACATATTTTTACAAACGGTTCTATTATTCCCGAACCGGACGTCATACGAATGCTTAAAAGCCATAAAGTGCTGGTATCCATCAGCAGTTTCCCAATAGAAGCGTCTCCAAATAAGCTGCGTTTTATTGATGAGATGGAAAAGAACAACATCAATTATACCGTTGAAGACAAATTATGGAGAGACCTCGGAGGGGTCAATCCTTCCGTTGATGACAGCGTGGAAGCAATGAAAAACAGGTTAGCCACTTGTTACAATAAAGGTTGCCATAATCTTAGTAATGGAGAATATCATATTTGTTCCCGATCAGTTCACGGTCAGGCTCTGGGACAATTTATTCCGGATAGCTCGGATAAGGTGATCATCCGCGGCCGAAAAGATCATCAGGCGGTAAGACGTGAATTGCGGGATCTTCGGAATAAAGAATATATTCAGGCGTGCGGAAAATGTTCTGGCATGCTGATTGAAAATATGATGCCGGGTATTCAGATGAGTGAAAAACCTTCAAAATAAAATATAGCGAGGGAAACTTATGCATAATCTTGTAATATTCACGCCATCATATATCAACGATCTGGATAGCCTGGAAATATTGAAGGCATCTGTGGATAAATTCAATGCCGATAAAATTCCTTTTTATATCGTTGTCCCGCAAAAAGATCTGGAAATCATTAAAAACAGAATTCTAACAGGAAAAGAGCCTTATGAGTTAAACTTTATAACCGATGAAGAAGTGTTGCACAATCAAGGTGAACAGCCGGATGGATGGAAAAAACAACAAGTGAAAATATTAGCGTTTGGTGATTTGGGAATAAGTAATTTTTACGCAATTATAGATTCTGATGTCTACTTTATACAGGATTTTCACATATCGGATTTTATGAGTGATGAAAACACCCCGTATTTATCCATAAATGAAGTATATCAAACGCAGGACAAATCTTTTGCGAAAAACTATTTCAATAGAACAGGCAAGAATTATAGTTTTGTGAGTCAGGGACAAGTTTTCTCTAAATTTGTTCTTGATGATATGAGAAAGAATGTATTGAAAAAAAACGGTTTATGCTGGAATGACTTGATTAGCCTCTCTCCATGGGAATTTCAATGGTATGGTGAATATTATATAAAATGTAGAATTCATCAATTACTGCCAACAACGAAAATGATTAAATCTTTTTGGATACCATTACATTACAAATGGGAACGATACCGTGGTTGTACGGAAGAAGATTTTATCAATCAAGGTTATATCGCCATCTTCATGCAAAACAGATGGGTTAAAGATAAAATATACAAACCTCTTAAAGGGGCATTGTTAATAAAAAATGTTCGAAAAGTTCTAAAGCGTTTTATATGATGCCTTGCAAGTGGATATTAAAAAACAGCAATTCGTATTTGTTATGAATGGTGAATAGGGATGAAAATATGGGCTTGATCACGAGACCCTATCCGAAAGTATTCGTTAAGTTGCTTTTAATATCTGTCATTGTTTCACTGGCCGTTTATACAGGCTGCACGATAGTTTTTCATAACTATTTGTATTCTGACGGCGCCGGTTATTTTTATACCATGTTTAAGCGCAACGGGTTTCAACTTTGGCCGCAGGGGCGGATTCTGTCGCAGATCCTGATGCAGGCATTTGCTGTTCTGGGGATGCGCGCGGGAATTACCGATGTCGGGATATTAGGCGCTCTTTATGGCTTTGGGGTGACGTTCTGGACAGGATTGTTTTATGCGCTCACATTTTTGCTTCTGATCAAGACCCGTAGATACGATTATCTGACTCTTTTAGTGTTTTGGATGGCTCTGTCACTTATCTTTACCGGATTTCTTACACAGATCGAATCCATCATTCCCGTCGCCCTGATGACATTCCTCTTTTTCGGTATCCTGTTGTTAAGCGATAATGAAAAAGACATTTTACCCAATCGGATCGCTTTGGCTCTTGCTTCACTCATGACCATCTTCATGAATGAGTATTTCATTATCTGGAGCCCTATTCTGATTCTGTTGATTGCGTGGAAAATTCTGCGCAAGAAAATACATCTGTCTTCGTTTTGGTTTGCTCTGTGTATTCCGTACCTTTTAGCGATGTATACAGCCTATCGGGGCATTAAGAACAACGACCCATCCAGTGTTATTCAGGCGGTCATGCAGTTTCACAGGCAGACGGACTTTATTGTTTTAATATTTCTTATTGTTGTTCTCATTGTTCTTTCTTTTGATTTTACATCATTTCCGCAAAAGGGAGGGAAGTTAAATAAATTCTTCACCGAACGGGCTAAAATTATTTCCGTTACAGGTGTTGTTTTGCAGATCATTGTCGGCCTGTTCCTGTTTTTGGATGTGTTACTGTATCATCAGCGAATCGCCCATAACAGTTATGCCCTCCGTGTAATAAACCTGGGCATGCCTGTGCTTTTCTTTTTTATTATTGTGATCATTAACATCTTGAACGTCCGCCTCAAACCGCTTTGGATTTCATCAGGTATTATCCTAGTCGCCATGTCCATGTATTTTATTCTTTCCTGTTCTGCCTATGGCGCTTACTTAAAAGGTGTTGTGGATTACTGCCGGACGCATACCGGCTTTGTCGGCATAGAAGAGGCCAAAATCAATTCGAGTGGCTATTGCTGGGGATGGCCCGTTCCGATGGAGAGTGTTACGGCGCAAATGATAGAAGGTTATAAAACCATTCTTTGCATAATCGTCAGCCGAGGCGGCTATCAACCTTTTCGCACGACAGATATTGATCAATACGCGAGATTTGATCAATATGGTATCGTCTATACTGGATTTGAGAGGAAATATTAACGGTTTCCAGAAATCAAGTTAAATGATTGATGTGTAAAAAATGATTTTATTGTTGAATTGAAGTGCAAAAATAAATCACTGCATATGAATAATACGGTTATCTTATTTTGTTGCCATTATTGGTCGCCTGAACTGGGAAAAGAATTCTCAAAGTTGAAAAATTCCTGCATTAATGATTTTGATGTCATTTTATCTTATGACTGTAGCGAAGACAATCACATGCCTCCGGATAATCTCCTGAATCATCCATTTACTTTAAATCAGATAAAAAAGTTGGGTTATGGTTTTCAGGAAAATGAAGGAATCCTGCAGCATACCGAATATCAGGTCATTGATTTTTATTTGCAAAATCCTCATTATGATTTCTATTGGCGGATAGATTATGACGTTAGATACAATGGGGAGTGGGTAGATTTTTTTCGCTGCTTTATTGATAATAAGGCTGATTTGCTTGGCACCTATCTTAAAGCTTATAAGAATGATCCCCATTGGCTGCACTGGCATGAAATAAGCTTTAAAGTGGATCAAGATTCTCTCCGAGGCATATTCTTTCCAGTAATTCGTTTTTCCAGAAGAGCTCTTGATTGTCTTGATCAGAAATACAGGTCAGGTGTATCCGGATTTGTGGAACTAATTGTTCCGACCTTGTTGAATATGGAGCTTTTAAAAATAGAAGATATCGGTAAAAGATTTTATAATTTTTTTACGTTTAATTATGACGGTATTGTAATTAAGAAAAAAGGGAAACTGAATCATCCCGTAAAGAAAAGAAAATTTATCTCCTCCCTCAGGTGGTTTATTTATTTACTGGAAACGAGAAGAATCTTATTTAAAATAAGACACACTCTTTTTTGAATGCTGTTATTATTTATTACACATTTCAAGTAATAATACTTAAATTTAACCATATTTTAAAAATGATGATACGTAGATGAACAAAAAATATCAGCCGTTTCGAAATTCGGAATACTGTTTAGAAAATCCTGTTATCAATAGAAATCATGTCGTCGAAAATGAACGATGTTTATCGAAAATCAATTTAATCTTACTTAAAAACTTTTGATCTGGTATATGATTAAACAGGTTAGAATGAATGCTTTATGACTATTCAAGATCAATCGGAAAGATTTGCCAAGATTGATAGAATGTTCACACCGGAAAGCGTTGCCGTCGTCGGCGTATCTGCGGAAGGCCCCGGTTTCGGCGCCGGTATTTTCGCGTTTTGTTCTGGAGGACATGAAATGGTGCCCTTCGGGGTATTTAGGTCAGGGTATACGCAACGCTTATGAAATAGCCTTAAGGTACTTATTCGATGATAGAGAAGCCTACCTTGGTGATCTTGTTTTCCAACTTCTTGATCCAGGCCACTTTGGCTTTAACTTTGAGAAGCGTGGTACTTTCGCAAAGTACTTCCTGCCCCTGTTTGAAGCTTACTTCACCTACAAAAACGACACAGCAACCCTTGAAACTTTCATTCTCGCCCAGCCCCACACGCTGTCCCGTCTTTTTAGTACTCTCATCCTGATAATAAACAGTGACAAGCTCGTTCGGCTCAGCAGGATATCTGATGTGTTTTCTATTGTCGAAATCGCTCATTTAAAACTCCCCCTGGTCTATTTCCAATCAAAAAGGACTTACAATACGTTATAGGAATATTTTGACAAGAACTTGCTTTGACTGAGATTGAGTTTAAAATAGCCATGCTTGCGTGTCAAGCAAATACTGACTATAAAAAAGGGTGAAGTTTCAATATGCCCTCCTTTTATAAAGAAGGGTCAGGGGGGATTTTACTTTTTGTGCTCATTATCCCGCTCCACTGCTCTTCGAGGATAGTTTAAAGGTGTTCACTATCCTACGTCGCTTCGCTCCTAGGATATCCCGATGTGCTTTGCACACGGGATAGTTCCACTTACGCTTCAAGCTTCATTCCATTCGCGCTTAGCGAGTCTCACTAATTCGTCTAACGTTTCAAACCTATAGTGACCTTTAGGTTATTCACTCAGTTCGTTTTCAACGAGACTCATTAAAAAAAACTACCCGCGTCTTGTTTGGGGATTTATATTCGTGATTGACATACAAGACCGGACTTCTTATACTTAATCACAAAGAATTATAGAATAAGGAGGAAATATGCTTGAACTGTTCAAAGGAGAAATTCCGGAAACAGATAAACTTGTTGTATTAATTCAAAAAAAGATCAACAGTCCCAAGTATACTCTGGAAGATATAAAAGACATGATTTACGATCATATTTCCGAGCATAAAAAACTTAAGAATCAAGCTGATTATAATAGAACGGAAGCCGCGGCATTCAATGCCGTCAATAACCTGATAGAAGATCTGGAAGTGAACATAACCAACTACAAGAGAATTAAGGATTACTTATTATCCTATCACTCTTTCAACGGCTTCAATCGTCTGATTATTGATTTTCAGATGTTTCTGAATAAAAGGGAACTCCTGCATCTGATTGACCATGGGACGATTATATTCGGGGCTGATAAAACTGAACATTGGAAACCGATCAAAGAAATAGTTCTGACACTTTTAAAACAAGATAAAATAGAAAAGTTTGCCGACGCGTATCAACGATACAAGTCCAGTCAAAAAAAGAAATAGCGGTAGTGAACTATACTAATATCACCGCGGCTTACGCTTCGGTCATGAAAAACTTGAGCCAGGCCAGCAGGCCTTTTTCGCCTTCGGCATCATAGTGGCTCTTTTCTACGCAGTTTTCTTTCGCGATGCTCACCAGCGGCGTGTAGCCGGATTTACCTTCATGAACGCTCTTCTTGCTCAACAGGCCATTCTTTTCGCCGCTTGTCGATGAAAGCGCCAGTATGGGGATGCCGGCGTCTTTTCCTTTGCTCTCGTATTCCTTCTTCAACCTTTTTATGACTTCCCAGCCGTCCATCACGGGCATGTTCAGATCGAGCACGATCAGGAGAGGATCACGGTCATACTTGGTACGGATTAAATTCAGAGTCTCCAGCGCTTCGGCGCCATTGGTCGCTTCAAAAATCACCATGGCAGGATCAAACGCCTTGACTTCCCGGGCCACCTTCATCCGGATGCCCTTCTCATCATCCACAAGCAAGACGGTGTTGCTTGCCGGATTCATGTGCCGCCTGATGGATTCCAGAAGTTGTAAATATTCGTCTTTCTGAGAAGACGCGATATCATCCCGTTTTTCTGTCATGGTAAAACTCCTTTGCGCTAAAGAGTGATAGTGAATATGGTGCCTTTGTTGTCTGTATAACATTTTATCGTTCCACCGTGCACGTCAACAATCTTCTTTGTGATTGTCAGCCCCAGTCCGGTGCCGCCGCTTTTTTTCGTTTTGAACGCGATAAACAGATTATTCGCTATTTCCGGCGGTATGCCCGGACCGTTATCGCTTATAACCACAACAACACAACCATTTTGCGTCGACGATGAAATCCTGATTGCGGGGCCCGGCACCTTATGCTCAACAAAGGCCTCCACACTGTTTTTGCACAGGTCGAAAAACGCCATTTTCAGTTGCGAAGCGTCAAGATTTCTTACACCGATTTCCCTGTCCAGGTCAAGCTCTACACGGAAATCAGCGGCTTTTAGCTCGATAGCCAGCGCCCTTGCCGACTCGGCAGTCTCGGCCAGCACATCGTTGATATTCACCGGCGCAAAATCGGGGCTGTATATATTTGTAAACTGCAGATACGTCGCGGCCAGATTGGCTCCCTCCCTGATCGCGG
>Ga0182021_10005480_pt1 | contig 15032 bp, 11 predicted proteins | sample 612E3MmetaG_FD_120493 | JGI IMG/M metagenome (GOLD analysis project Ga0182021, IMG submission 120493) | Permafrost microbial communities from Stordalen Mire, Sweden - 612E3M metaG (Illumina Assembly) | ecosystem: Environmental > Terrestrial > Soil > Wetlands > Permafrost | place: Sweden... | reverse complement strand
TATTCAACTACGTAAAGTTGACCGTTGTAGTATGCTGGTTGCCAGACGCAGCCTGAATTGCCTGCCATGGTTTGGTTCCAGACAGATTGTCCTGTGGCTGCATTGAACGCCGCCATTCTTAAGCCGCCCCCGTCTGCCCCTCCTGGAGAAGTATATCCTGGACCGACGCCGTTAGTAAGCCATTGATACTGCGAAGCTGGGCTTAAGATTCCGAATGGTACGCCTGCAGGAACATAGACAATGCCGTTAGCCAGTACTGGTGTGCCTGTATTGAAGAATTGACTCCCGCCAGCTATGCCTACGTCTAGGTTGAGGGGAATGCTTCTCCAGATCAAGGATCCTGTTGCAGAGTTTAGAGCGTATAGGTATGTGTCTGTGGAAGTGATGTAGATTACGCCATTGTTGTACAGGGGTGAGCCGCCGATTGGTCCTCCTGTACTATAGGTCCACTGTATCCTTCCATCTGAAGTGCCGAGACAGTAGACTTTTCCGTCCAAGGCTCCAACGTAAAGGCTGTTACCAACAACTGTTGGGCAGGAACGCTTTTGGAGCTCTTGAGGCATCAGGATATACTGTATTAGTCCTCCTGTAGGCGTCGTCCAGAGTTTGGCGCCAGTATTTCCGTCTAGACAGTATACGTTTCCATCATCAGTGCCCGTGTAGACTCTGCCGCTAACTACTGCAACCGAGGATTCCACCTTGGCGCCTGTTGTGAAATTCCAGATTTTCGCACCTGTGTATGCGTCCAAACAGTACACGTTGCGGTCATCTGATCCAATGTAGACTTTTCCATCTGCGACCGCTGCCGATGAACCAACTTTTCCGCCGGTTGCAAATACCCATTTGGGTGCTGAAAGGTCAGTTGGTCCAGCTTGTCCTACTGCGATTCTGGGGTTGTCAGCATTGCCTTGGAAACCTAGAGACCACGGAGCTGGAGTTGTTTGGCCTATGCAGTACAAAACGTTGTTGTATATGCCGTAGAGTTTTCCGTACGCGAGTGTTGGTGTGGAGAATTGTAGGTTGGGTATGGTCCAGAGTTCTGTGCCGGTGAAGGCGTCAAAGCAGGTGAAGCTGTATCCAGGCATTGTTAATCCAGCGGTTACGCGCCCTGCAGCACTATCGCATGTGATACCGTACAGTTTGCCATCTGCTAAGCACATAGTTGCATAGTGAATATTATAGTACGCTGGCTGTTTCCACAGCAGAGTTCCTGTGAATGCGTCCCAGCAAAGAACCCATCCGTTGGGATCGATGGAGTCACTGCAGTCGTAGACTCTTCCGTAGCCCGCGGCGCCTCGGTAAGCGAAGTATCCTCGAGTCCCAAGTTGACCGGAGTCGTATTCCCAGTTGACTTTGCCGGTTGTCGCGTTATAGCAGGTCATTACTTGTGATGATGCTGCTTGATAGAAGTTCCCAGCATAGTAGAAGCCTGATTGCTGTGCGACACCTGTTTTGGGGGCTTCCCACAGAAAGTCACCGGTAGAGGCGTTTAAAGCGAAGACTGTTCCCTGAGTGGTGCCCAGAAAGAGTCTGCCGTCTCCGTAGGACATTATTTCTGAGACCTCAGGACAAGTATATGTCCAGGCTAAGGTTGGGTGTGTCGGATCTGCTACGCTTATAGCGTTGCAAAAGCCTTTCTTCTGAATTGGGTCATAGGAGAGTCCGTATTTCATCTTTAGTGTGCTTGAATAGGCTCCTGGGAAGTACTGTGCGCTTCCCGGTAGGCCGGACCAGTAAGGCAGAGTTAAGTTCGCCACATATGAGCCGTCCGATATCTTGTGAATTTCGACCCCGCTGCGAGTTACGAAAAGATATTGGTCGTCGATTTTTGTCGTTCCTCCTGTTCCAGAAGCAGCACCTTGCAGTGTAGCATTCCACGCAGATGCTCCAGTATTTGCGTCAAATGCTCTCAGAGTTGTCCCAGCGAGAACGAAAGCTTTTCCACTGAAAACACTCACGTATCCGGATCCGCCAGTTACAGTTGTTTTCCAAGCAATGTCTGGTGTGTTGGGTCCGGGTCCAGCTGAGTAGCTAGTTTGGCTTTCGTCACTTGCCATCATTGGCCATTCATACTGGCTTGGATCGCCATACAGTGAAGCGTTGCCGAATGTTGCTGTCGTTGAAAGAGGCTGAGCGGTTATTGAGCCAGTTAGTACGACAGAATGCCCAAATTGTCCGATTGAGAATAGAGACGACGAGATTAAGATTGCAGCTAAGATCGCAATGGCTATGGCAAAAATTCTTTTAGAATATTGTGTTTTTCTCATTTTTTATTCTCCAAGATTTTTCGCAATGATCAGCCTAATGTCGATCACTACGTTTTCCCAATTTGGCATGATCTTGCTTTAAACAGTTGGCGAGTGAAGGTTCCACTCGCAGTTTGATGAGGTTTTAGCCTTCGTTTGTTGGCTAAAGGCAAAGTATTGAGAAGACGCAATCGATTTCCTTTAGAAAATTAGGGAGGGCGCAACCACTAAAATGTTCTTTTAGGGCGCGTTATAATTTTGAGATTTGTTTCGATCTTGCAGTCTAATTTAATATGAATTTTGTTTGCTGGGATTCCTGCAGGACGAGTGTGAAACAGATGGAAAACCCGAACGCGTTAATTGGGATTTTCTTAGGCAACCTGCAGGAACCCTCTCAGCCATTTTCTGTTCTTAATGACCAAATTTTTTCCTAAAAAAAGGAAAGGGGGTGGAGTTTTCCACCTAAGCTGATTTCTTTCTGCGTGCCATCAACATGTATGCTGCTGCAGCCACTATCACTATTACGATTACGACTACAATGATTATGTAGAGATCTGCTGCTGGAAGTCCGCCTGTACTTGATGCAGTTGGTGCGACTGTTGGGGTTGCTGTGGGTGTCGGTGTTGTTACTGGTGTTGGTGAGGGTGTGATTACGGGTGCTGGTGTTGGGGTTGTTGGTGCTTGACTTACGCTAAATGGGCTGTACTGGGTGTGTGCGGCACTGTAGATTTCTCCTGGTATGCGCATGCCTGTGTATTCCGCTAGCCAATTATAGGTTCCGACTTGTGTGGGGTTGAAGGAAAGGTTGAAGGAGCCGTCCAAGGCCGTTGTTGTGTTTAGCATCATGTTAGATCCGTCTGGCTGTACTAGGACTATGGTCACTGTTTGGTTTGGTAATGCTGGAGTGTATTGCATCGGTGCGTGTACGTAGTTGTTGGACGTGTAGTCAAATGCATCAACTGTGGGGTTTGATGTTAGTTGCCCGACGAAATCGTTTGTTTGATTGTTCCACATAGTTGCGCCTTTGCTGGTCGTTGCGAACAGTGTCGTGCTTACTTGTGCCGAACCGTCAAAGCAGTACATTTTGCCATCAGTGGAGCCGACGAAAAGCATACCATTCCAAAGCGATGGTGCGGTGGGAATGTTTGCGCCAAGTGTGTATTGTGAAATTACCGTTCCGTCCGAAGCTCTCATAGCATAGAGGGTGCCGAGGTCTGAGCCAGCGTAGATAATTCCGTTCGCTGCTGCATAGGCTACGCTACCCTGTATTTGGTAGCCTAACCATGAGACCCATGTGCGGTTTCCGTTAACTCTGTTTGTGTACACGAAATCTGGCGTTGTAGCTGTTCCGTTGAGGGGATTCGTGGCGTTCATTGCGGTGATTGAAAACATTTCAGGGGCGTAGATTTGTCCGTTTAAGACTGCTGGATAGTATGATGGCTGCGTGTTTCCGGCTCGTGACTGGTTCCAGATGCTTGCGCCTGTTGCAGCGTTGAAGGCAAACATTCTGATGCCTCCTCCGTTAGCTCCTGATGGTACACTCAGGTTCCTTGAGAGGTAGTAATTGTTGGTTTGTAGCGCACCGCCGTATTGGACTCCGCCTCCTATGTATACGATGCCATTAGCTACAGTTGGATCAGCTACGTTGTAGTACTGGCAGTAGTTTACTATTTGTACGTCGTCATTGAGCGTAAAGGAGCTCTTCCACATCAAACTGTGGCTAGTTGTACTCACAGCGTACAGGTATCCGTCTCCCGACGCTATGTAGATTGCGCCGTTACTGTAGCCTGGTGAGCCAAAGATTGGACCGCCAGTCTTGAATGTCCATTGCACGCTGCCTTGTTCGGACAAGCAGTAAAGATTGCCATCTCTGGATCCGCAGTATATGAAGCCGTTTACAATGATTGGCGAAGAGCTAGGATGTCCTTCGTTCGTTGTCAGATAATTGGGGAAGAATCCTCCAGCAGAAGTCTTCCAAACCTGTTGTCCAGTCAAAGCGTTAATGCCGTAGAAGAATCCGTCGTCTGCACCAGTGAATACAAGCCCATTATCGACTGCCGGTGAACTACGCAGATAAAAGCCAGTTGTGAAGTTCCAGACCTTTTGACCAGTGTATGCATTTAGACAGTACAGGTTTTTGTCGCCTGAGCCAAAGTAAACAAAGCCATTTACGATTGCTGGTGAACTGAAAGTGTCTCCGTCTGTCTGGAATTGCCATGTGACGTGGGATATGTCGTTGGGACCATATCCTGCTGCTACTCGGGGCTGGGCAATGTTTCCTATGAGACCCATGCTCCAATCAGTTGGGCTGCCGCCAATGCAGTATAAGAAGCCATTGTAAACTCCATAGAGGTTTCCGTATGCTATTGTGGGAGCAGTGAATTGTACGCCGTCCATTCTCCAGATTTCTTGTCCAGTGATTGCATCCCAACATGAAAACCCGTACCCAGGCGATACCTGCGTTGAGGTAACTCTGCCTGCTGCCGCGTCACATTTGACTCCGTATACGTAGCCATTTCCCGCGTATGCTAAGGTGTCATAGTGTATGTTATAGTATCCAGTGTTGTACCAGACGCGCTGTCCAGTTTCGAGATTCCACGCGCCCATAGTGCCTACTGGAATATCGTCGGTAGCCATGTAAATCTGTCCGCCTCCTACTGCGCCACAATATGCGGTGAAAGCTCGTATGCCTTTTGATGTTTGCCAATTCATTTGTCCCGTTGTTCCGTTAAGGCTGGTTAGGTACCAAGTCACAGCTGAAATGTACAGGTTCCCCTGGTAGTAGTTTGCTGCTTGCTGCGCAATTCCGCCTAAAATCGCTGTTTGCCATACCACTTTTCCGGTAGCGTTTAATGCAATAACGTCGCCTTCGGTTGTTCCCAAGAATAGCTTGCCATCACCGGAACAAAGGGTCTCTAAAGATTGGTCAGGGTAGTAAATCCAGGTTGGCTGAGTTTGTTTAACGCTTGGGTTTGAAAGGTCAATTGCTAGTACGTAGGCTTTCCCTAAGAAAGCTGGGTCGTCTCCTGTGTTGAACCACATCTTCATGCTTGTGGAGTATCGACCGCCAAAGTATGCACCGCTGCCGGGCGTCCGAGCTGCATTCGGATCAGTGAAGTTCCATACTGTTGTTCCGTCTGTAATTCTGCGAACTGACATGCCGCTGGTTCCCATTGTAAGGAAGTAGGTGCTGTCAAGTTGAGCTATTCCGTTGTCGCCTGTTATTGCAGGACCGCCGGTGTCGTTAGAAATATAATTTAATGCACCGTTTTCTGCATCGTAGCGGTAGACTTGGCTGCCAGTAGCCACATAGGCGTATCCGCCAAATACGACAACTGCACTGTTTGCTCGCGTAGCGACTTGGAATTGAATGTTAGCAACGGTGGGACCTGGTCCGGGTTGGCTGTTTGAGAATCCTTCGTCATAGCAAGGTTGAGGCCAAGCATATTGTTCTTGTTCGAGGCTGCCGTTTGGTATTGTGGATGTTAGTGGTGTTGCGGTTGTTGAAGAGTTTAGAACTTCGGCGCCTGTTTTGGTGAGTTGAGCGCTTGCAGAGTATTCAAGCATCAGAGCTGGCGATATAAGTAGCACAACCAATACTATGGTTGAGACTACTAAAGTTTTAGACATCTTATTTCGTATTTTGTATTCCTCCATTCTTTTTGTTCTAACCTAAAACCACTGCGAAAATCGTATATAACATTTGGTGAGTGAAAGGTTCACCCACACCTCAGTACATTCGTTCAGTCGCCTCAGCTAAGGAGCTGAGGCGCAAAAGAAGACACCCAGGAAAAGAATTCACTTCAATCAAGAAATTCTCTGCGAAGGCAAAAGGATTGAGACTGCCCAAAAATACTTGTCATTGTGCAAACTCAAATTGACGCAACTCGCCACGGCTCCAAATTGCCTCAAAACAACTCTTCGATAGCGCCACAAACGCAGAGTTATTCGACCAGAATGTTGAACCATCAGAAATGTATACCTTTCCTGCGGCCCCAATTCTAACCTCGAGATCATCATAAATCGACAGCGACGCAGGAATTTTGTCGACAACAAATTTAACTTCGAAGTTTGGATTACGTTGAAGGGAATCTAATAGGTTTGACGAATATTCTTGCATGCCAGGAACTTCCACAATGAAACGCAGACTTGCGCCTTTATCTAAAAGTCTCTTGCATTCCTTGTGATACTCTTTTATGAATCTGTCAAATTCCCCAAGAAATGACATTGCACGGTAGCTCTTTTGAACGCGAGAGAGCTTTTCGCTGACCAAATTAGCGTTATGATCAGCTGACAGAACTGCAATTGTCATCTCCTCTTTCTCAGATATCTCATCTTCACTGCTACTTGTTAAATAATTAGCAATCAAGTTTTGAGCTCTCTCGTAAATTTTGACATTCTCCTGTTCCCGTCTCTTAAACAAAGCGGAAAGACCTGATTCAAGCGGAATTGCTTTGAATCTGAGAGGAGAATCAATTATTTTTTCCACCAAACCAAATTCAAGCAGTTTGGTCATCACTCTATATGTTTCCCCGCGGTCTATTCCTGAGGCCTTCGAGACTTTGTTCACGGTTGCTTCTTTAAGTAAGATTAAGTTTAGGTAAATTTTTGATTGAGAAGCGGACAAGCCCAGCATCTCAAGAGTTTGCGTTGATTCGAAGGGGATTGTCAATTTAACCCATCTCCTCCGTCATTTGCGCGAACTGGACTAATTCTGTAGTTGAACTCAAGATCAGTTACGGTTGGTTTCAGGGTTGAAACTGAATAACCTGCAGAAAGGGACTGGATCAAGAGAAAAGCCCTAGGAGATTTACGCCTTAATTGTCGCATATTCTCTCCTCATGATATAACATGTTGAAAAGAGCATATAAGCTGCGAGTGATGAAGCGTGCACTAAAAAGCGGTAGATATTTATGATGTCAAATGAACAATAAAATGGGTCACTCTGCTTGGAACATATAGGGAAAGAGTTGGCGTGCCTTCAATCTCTGGGTCTAACTCAAAATCAAGCCAAAGTATATCTGTGCCTCGTAAAGTCCGAGAACTTTGCCACAGTAAAAGGACTTTCCACATTCTCCGGATTAGCCGCATGCGACGTCTACAGAGTAGTTCAACAACTCCTTAAACTTGGGCTGCTGGAAGAAGTGGTGGGAACGCCAAAACAGTTTGGAGCAACGCCACCAGAAGACGCAATCGGGATATTGCAAAAGAAAATTGCTGAAGAAGTAGAAGAAAAGCAAAATCGAGCAAAAGAGTTTCTTTCGGAAATTCGATTCAAAGAAAGCCACGGCTTTCCCGAAGGAACAAGGATTGCTTTGATTCCTCATGGCGTTCGAGCCCTTCAATTTGGAATGCCAAAATTGAGGTCGACCAGAAAACAAATGGACTCAATCCAAACTAACGCGGTTTTCCGCCGGTTCATCGATTTTACAGCTGACGATCTGCGATTATTGCTGAAAAATAAGGTTAAGCTGCGTTTTATTATTGAGAACATGAAAGGGCTAGAAAGTCCAAATGAAGAGCTTGTCGAACTTTTGAAGAACGGAAATTTTTCTGTGAGATTCGCCAAAGCTAACATCCAAGCTTGTGTTTTGTTGCATGACGATACCGACGCTTTCATAAGCACTTCAATGGATACCAACAATACGCCTTCCTATTGGTCAAACAATCCTTGTGTAATTGCGGTTACCAAAACCTATTTCGAATCGGTTTGGCGTGATTCTCTTGAAACTCCTTCTTAAACGAGAGGATAACAAAATGCTTGTGAAAAATTTGAAATTGACTTCAGCTCTGCAAAGACAATTCCTAATTACGTCAGTTTACTTAGAAATCTTCAATCCTTTTCCACTCGATAAAGGGGTATGTCAAGAGCCATGAAGGTTCCTGCTCGCACACTTACGCTTACAGCAGTTTCGGCAGCGCTGATAATGGTTTTTAATACTCTTCCGCTTGGGTTGCCGCCTTCGATGAACCCGTTGCCTCTTCGTGTTCCGAGCACAGTAGTGACCTTAATGGTTTCAATAATTGACCCTTGGGCTGGAGCTTTTGGCACCTTAATTGGACATTTCAGCTATGATTACATGTTCGTTGGCTTAGGGGCTGTCCCAGCCTTGTTTGGCTGTTGGTGTTACGTCCCGTTTGGCTATCTGATGAGACGCAAAGGTGGCTCAACCCTTTGGAAATTGATTTTGGGAAGTGCAATGTGCATAGGTTGGGTTACTCTAACGTTGACGCTGGGTTTTTGGGCGTTGGGAGTTATGCCTGTTTGGGTGGCTTTCTATTTGATCCTGACTTCGATTACTTTGACGTTCATTCTTTCAGACTTGATAATGATCCCTCTCCTCCCACGCCTGCGCCACTACATCGACAAGGTCACTAGTCATAAAGCTCCCGAAAGGAGTTAATTTAGCTTGGAACATATTTCGAAGAAATAGATGCGGTAGACTTTTGCTAAAGTTGTGCACCGCGTTTTTGCCCGTTTAAGGGACTACTGTTGCTTTCTCCAGCGTCACGGGGACGGTTGGCTGGGAAGGCTCGCCATACAAATTTCTCGTGACCGGGACTCTCGCGATCTTCAGTACAACATCCATGCCCTCGACGACCTGGCCGAAAACGGCGTAAACCGAATCGAACTTGGTCCCCGCGTAATCCAGTGGGTTGTTGCCGTTGTCGGCTACGTTTATGAAAAACTGGCTGGTCGCTGAGTTGGGCTCGCTGGTTTTCGCCATTGCAATCGTGCCCGCCGTGTTGCGGTTGCCGCTGCCTACCTCGTCAGGAATGGACTCAACAGCGATGTCACAGTTCTGCCCTCCCTGAATCATGAAGCCAGCGATGACCCGGTGGAAAACGGTTCCATCATAAAAGCCCATCTTGACCAACTTAACGAAGTTCCCCGCGGTTATGGGCTTGTCGTCTCTCAACTGAATAACAACTTCGCCCAAGGACGTTTGGAAACGAACCAAAACACCTTTTTCGCTAAACTCGCCCTCTGGCGAAGCTAAGCGTTTCGCTGCCGGGTTTAGATTTGCCTTAACTGAAGGTGTTGAGGGTTGGGCAGAAGGTCCAGTTTCCATATTAATTCGCCATGAGTTCAATTTCGAGGAATTTTAGAGTCAAGCAAGGTAATAGCTTTTCCGTCCATCCTTTAAAAACAGCACACTATTTTTGGAATGCCTTGGTACCGCACAAGTTTTGCTACAGAAGTTTGGGTCTAAAACAAAGACCCTTGAATAAATCATCTTTCAGTTCTTTTTGTTTTAGTGCCTTCACGTAAATGAATCTCTGAAAGATTTTTATGCAAAAGCGTCTATCACTTGTGGATAGGCCTGTTTGCTTATGGTAAAGAATGATGACCTGCGCAGATTTGGTTGTGATCTTGTAGGAGGTGTTCCATGGGGAACTCATCTTTGCCAGTTTTACGAAAGGAAAGAAGATCTAGTTGATATTCTTGTTCCTTATTTCGCCGAAGGTTTGAAAAACAACGAGTTTTGTATGTGGGTTACTTCTCCACCTTTAGGAGTAAAACAAGCAAGAGAAGCGCTTAGCAAAGTCCTTCCTAACTTGGACGATTATTTTAGTAAAGGACAGATCGAGATAATCTCGTATGATAAGTGGTACTTGTTTGATGGCAAGTTTGATTCCAACAGAGTCTTGCAGGGATGGGTACAAAAAGAAAAGGACGCGATTCAACGTGGGTTTGACGGGCTGCGTCTCACGGTAAACACGTTTTGGATTGAGCGACCTCTTTGGAGTAATTTTGTAGATTATGAGGAAGCAATGAACGCTGTAATCGATGAACACAAAATCCTTGCCTTATGCACTTATTACCTAAAAAACTGCAGTGGAACCGATGTTGTTGATGTAATGCGTAATCACATTGGTATATTGATAAAGCAGGATCAAAAATGGACCTTAGTTGAAAACGTTGTCCCCCGCAAGAAAGCAGAGCGGGCAATTCGTCAAAGTGAGGAGCGTTTCTCCAAGGCTTTTAGTTCCAGTCCTGTTGCAATGTCTATTTCGCGTCTAGCCGACGGTTTGCTTGTTGATGTTAATGAAACTTACTTGCGATTGTTTGAGGTTAGTCGTCAAGAAGTAATCGGTCACACATCAACCGAATTAAAAATCTTCACAAGCCCAAACGAACGAGCAAAGCTTGCACGAATTTTACAAAATAAAGGCGCAATAAGCAATTTGGAGACAATTTTTTTAACAAAAACAGGCAAACCCTTCAGCGTAATTATTTCAATAGAAAAAATAAGCTTCGACGGTCAAGAAAATATTATCTCAACATTTATCGATACCACCGAGCACAAAAAAATGGAACAAGCGTTATCTAACTCTCTCGAAGAATCACAGCGACGCGAATCTGAGATTTCAGCCCTATTGAAAGCATCAAGAACAGTGCTGCAAACCAAAGAATTCCCCGATTCTGCTCGAGCAATATTTGATGCCTGCAAAGAACTGCTCGGAGCGACCGCTGGCTACGTTGCCCTCTTAAGCGACAACGGAAAAGAAAACATAGTTTTATTCTTGGATTCAGGAGGGCTTCCATGCACAGTTGATCCTTCGCTTCCAATGCCTATTCGGGGACTCCGTGCCGAAGCATACAACTCTGGTGAAGTAGCTATTGAAAATGATTTTCCGCAAAGTGAGTGGCAAAAATTCTCTCCTAAAGGTCACTTACAACTCACAAATGTATTGTTTGCACCATTGACAATTGAACAGAGAACTGTCGGAGTAATTGGGCTGGCAAATAAAATAGACGGATTTACTACACGTGATGCCGAAATGGCAAAAGCATTTGGAGAACTTGCCTCGGTTGCCTTAGCCAACAGTAAAATGCTTGAGATGCTAGAAGAAAATGAAGAAGAATTGAAGATGCATTCTGAACATTTGGAGAGGCTTGTTGAGGAGCGAACTAAGCAGCTTAAGGATGCTGAACGTTTAGCCGCTATCGGCGCTACTGCGGGTATGGTTGGTCACGACATTCGAAATCCACTGCAGGCTATCACTAGTGATGTTTATTTGTTGAAGACAGAACTAGTTGCGATGCCTAAAAGTGAAAACAAAAAAAATACCCAAGAAAGTTTGGATGGAATAGAAAAGAACGTTGATTACATTAACAAGATTGTCTTAGACCTTCAAGACTTTGCCCGTCCCCTTGACCCTCATGCCGAAGAAGCCGATCTAAAACTAATAATTGATAATTTGCTGGCAAAGAATGTCTTGCCAAAAAACGTTAAAGTAAGCGTTAAAGTGGAACCTGAAGCTAGAAAGATAGTAGCTGACTCCACTTACATTAACCGTATTCTGAACAATTTGGTAACCAACGCTGTTCAAGCCATGCCCACAGGCGGCAAACTAACAATACATGCTTACATGGAAACAAACGATGTCCTCATAACAGTAAATGATACTGGCGTTGGTATTCCTGAAGCCGTAAAAAGCAAACTGTTTACCCCGATGTTTACCACTAAATCGAAAGGTCAAGGATTCGGCTTAGCAGTAATCAAGCGGATGACTGAAGCATTAGGAGGAACAGTAACTTTCGAGAGCCAAGAAGGCAAAGGAACCACATTCATCATAAGTCTGCCCTCAAAACCTAAACTGTAAATGACATTCAAATAAAAGCTACTCGATGCCTTCGCAGCTCAGCGGAAGACTAAGTTTTGATAGGGAAGGTTCGGGGAAGATATGTGGAGGTTATTCTTCTTCAAACGTTTTGGGTGAGGGTTTTTATGGCGTTGATTTAGTCGGGCATGCTTCTTACGTTGACTGAACCCAATTTTTCCAAGATAATGAAAATTAAAGCCCGGATTGCAACGTCTTCTTCAGTGGCGTTTTAATATTTCGCGCGCATAACAATATAACAATTTTTTATGTGGCGAACTGCACTTTCAGTAAGAACAGGCTTCTTCTCGCCCCTTTCATCCAACAAGTACTCTACAAAGCCGTGGACTTTTAGTTCCCTGATGCAGTCTTCTATTTTCATTGTCGCGTTTCCTTTGTAGCTTGGTCGCTCTCGCTTTCTTGCCCTTTGAATTAAGTGTAGGTTAAGGCTATTTGAGTGTCGTCTTCGGTGATTTCAGCTTGGAAGTCTTCTTTGACGAAGGGTCTTAGTTTTTCGTAGGATCTGCTGGGAACTGCCAGAGAGAGGCGGGGTAGTCGTAGACTTTGTTTAGGTACCGTTTCTTTGAGTGAGAACGTTTGATTTTCACCATTCACATTCGCTCCAGGTCCGCATTCTGTGGAGCCCTTTTTTTCTGGGGAATTTTATCTCTGGTTAGAATTATTCTCAACGTATCATTATCTTCCACGACATCCATGTGCCAGTCCTTGCCCAGATGAGGCTTGAGCGCCTCATTCAGCTTCGTGGGGAAATATATTTCATAGCCGCCTTCACGTGTTCGGGCTATTTTCCCGTATTCTTTGGCATTTTCTACTTCTTTGATGCTATCGGTCTTGACTATTTTTGCGCTTAGTTTAACCGTGCTCGTCCACCTCCATTCGCCGAATTCCTCCTACTAACTTCCGGCGACTCTCGAACCGCAGTTACGTGGGAATAAACAAAATCCTCCTCCGACAGCGACTTCCTAAGCAGATCCTGAATGGCTCGGTTCAGGTTTCCTCCAAAATAGGGCCTCACAACTTTCTCTGCGAATTCCGTGAGCAAAGACGCGGGTACACTGTGGCATATTAAATCCACCAGAAGCTCATCTTCCGTAGCTAAATTTGCACCTTTCTTTTTCATCCACATTCACCTTGCGAGTCGCGAATATAGTGCAAGTCTTTAAAAAGAAAGGTGCCTAACCGACTGCCCAGTAGAGGGGAGAGAGGCCAATTAAAATGAAAAAGACCATGAACTGGTTAGTAAGAAAACAAGTTGAGCTTGCAGTTGAGGCAACGTGATGCTTGTTTTTTCGGAACCGCCCACGCCCACTGGGATATTATTTCTTCGCCTAGCGGCATGAAGCCGGGTTTCTCAGTGTCCAAGTAAAGACCTCTGGGGGCGTACACCCACCCCTGCTCAAGCGCCCCCCCAAACTTCGGATACTTCAACGGTTCACTCAAACTTCTCTCCAACTCTGATTAGCTCTTGACCCTCAATAGCTTTCCCCGATTAAGGGTTTGAATCTTAACTTGAATCAATAAGGACCACAATGAAACAAAGTTGGCATCCAGCCAATTATATTGACCGTGTCCATCATGAAAGAATGCCCTCACTTTCTGGCGGTTTGGGGTCGTACATGCTATTTTGCTCAAAAAGGATCCAGAGGAATCGTTTTTCGATATGATTTCTTTGCGAAGCTGGCTTCGCAATCGGGTAAAGTCTCGTTTTCAAGAACTATTAAATTTGGTGGAGTCAGATGTGGAAGCACTAAAACTGGAAGGAGAAAGGAAGAGCATGGTTAGACGTTCAATCTTTGATCAGATCTTTAAGGAAATGCAAAACATCCGATTTCGACTAGATGACTTGGAGAATAACATTTCTAGTTGGAATCCGCAGCCGCTGGAAATCTCAGAATCAAGGCTTTTCGAGCTGCCAGACCACTTGCGGAAATCCTACATGACTGTGGTTTCCCGGGGGGAATGCAGCGCTGTGGATGTGTCGAACTTGACGGGGCGGTGCCGCGCTATCGAGAGCAACTACCTTAATCAGCTTGCCCGCATGGGCTGGGTTAACAAACGCCGCGTATCGAAAACGACGAATTTCCGCGCAGTCTCAGAAAAAATGCCCGCCAAACCTGCTGAAGCAAAAGCCAAACCAACCCAAATGGCAAAACTCGAACAAACTGAAGTACCTCTTAGTCACATGTTCAAAGCTAGAGAGACCAGATTTCCCAGTTTCCCATAACCTTGCGAAACAGCGTCTTTTCTCTTTTTTCCTTTCAGGTTGGCAGAGTTGCATGCGCTAAACCATAATGCAAAATCCTTTTGCATATAGCAAGACCAAACGAAAAGCAATCTTTCGAGATGCCGCCATGCCTTTTTTCAAATGTTCTTTTGGATAATTGGTGTCTTTCTCCGATAGTTTGCTTCTCCAAGAGGAATTGACAAGTTAGTGAAGTGCACTTCTCAAAAGATGTTATATTCGCTCAGCCTTATTATTGTGTCAGGGGAATGAGATGCAGAGTCAAAATAGAAAACTCAGGTACTTAATGTTGCCGTTTGCGGCTGCCATTTGGTTTTGCGGATGGGGTCTATTGGTTATTGATTCGATTCGCAAACCCCGAAAAATGCCTAAGAGGCAATCTTAAAACTGCAATAAGGTGGCCTCAGTAACATTAAATTGTAGCGGCTTCCAGGCAGACAGCGAGGTAAGTTATTCTTCTAAAATTCCTAACTACATATTCCACCCTTCAAAGAGGTTTTAAGAACGATGGTTATCAATCACGCATCAGTTCACTTGTCAGCGTAATTTGCTCAAAAATGATTAGCTTACGCTGACACGTGTTGTGCGCCTTAGACTATTGGCTTAAGGTACTGGTTTGAGGTACATGTGAAGCTGATCTTTTGAAACTTTTATATGCAATCCTGTGTCTGTCCAGCGAGCAGCTCCAGTCTCTAGAGCTGAAATTGATAGCATGTTTCTTACGCCGCCTTTCCTTGCGCCAAGAATTGATTCAGCTGCATCCTTTTCCAGTTCAATTTCTAGATGAGTGATTCTCCACTCGTTAGGTTCTACTTCTATTCCTTTGACTTTGCCGATTTTCTCGTCAACTGCAAAAACATCTTTATCTATAAGGTCGTTTGTTCTCATACTTTCATCTCCTATTAACCCCTAAT
>Ga0182021_10005477_pt1 | contig 15033 bp, 16 predicted proteins | sample 612E3MmetaG_FD_120493 | JGI IMG/M metagenome (GOLD analysis project Ga0182021, IMG submission 120493) | Permafrost microbial communities from Stordalen Mire, Sweden - 612E3M metaG (Illumina Assembly) | ecosystem: Environmental > Terrestrial > Soil > Wetlands > Permafrost | place: Sweden... | reverse complement strand
TGTCGTCGCCTCCGGATGGCGCCGGACGCGCTCCTGCCGGCCCACAAGGGGCCGGCAGGAGCCGCATTTCTCGGGCCTGGCGACTTGCGCCTGGCGACTTGCGCCCGACGACTTAGGCCTGGCGGACGGCCTCGGCCTCGATCTCGAGCTTGACCTTCGGGGAGACCACGAAGCCGCCTGTCTCGAGAGCAGCGTTGAAGCTCACCCCGAAGTCGTTCCGGTCGATCTCAGCCGAGGCGGTGAAGCCGAGACGCTGGTTGCCCCACGGGTCCTGGATAACGCCCTCGAACTGGACGTCGAGGACGACCGGGCGGGTTGTCCCGCGGATGGTCAGGTCACCGGTCACCTTCCATTCGCCCTTCGCGCCGAGCTCGACCTTGGTGCTGCGAAACGTGAGGGTGGGGTACTCAGCGACGTTCAAGAAGTCGTTGGTCCGGACGTGGTTGTCGCGGTTCTCGTCGCTCGTGTCGATGCTGGTGGCCTGGATCGTCACTTCGACCGAGGACTGGGTGGGGTCGTCAGCGACGACGAGCGAGCCCTCATAGTCGGTGAAGCGGCCGCGGACCTTGGAGACCATGAGGTGCCGGACCAAGAAACCGACCTGGGTGTGGGTCTTGTCGAGCACGAACGTACCCGCGGCCGGCAGCGTCAGGCCGGCGGATTCCCTCGTCAACGGTACTGGGGTGGTGATGGTCATTTCGACTGCTCCTTGTCTTTGCGATCGATTCTTGTTTGTGCAAGTAACAATACATGAAACTATTTGCCCGCGCAAATATTCCCGCTTTACGGCTATGCTGTCGGCGTGGAAACTGTCGGCGTGGAAACTGTCGGGGGGGAAACTGCCGGCGTGAAAACTGTCAGGGCGCCACAGCCGGCGGGTGAGATCGACCAGATAACGCTTGTCGGGCTCGTCCTGGAAGCGGCGAGTGGGCTGCACCGGGCTGTCTCAGCCCCGCTGGAACGCCACTGCGAGCTCGCCGGCCAGGACTTCGACATCCTGATCAGGCTCGCTCGGAGCCCAGGCAGCCGGCTCCGGATGAGCGACCTCGCCGCCCAGACCTCTCTTACCCCGAGCGGGCTGACGCGAGCGATCGACCGGCTCGCGCATGCGGGCTTGGTCAGTCGCCAGAGCTGTCCCGAGGACCGCCGGGGTGCGTTCGCGGCTCTTACCGACGCCGGGGACGCGCGCATGCGCGAGGCGCTCGAGATCCACCGTGCCCAGCTCGCCGAGCTGCTCGAAGGAGCACTCGATCCGGAAGAGGAGAGAGCCCTCGTCACGGCGCTGCGCAAGTTGCGCGACCGCGTCAACCCAGGGGCTTCGGTCCTGACACCTACTGACGCCACAACGGAGGCAAGGCTGTAGATGACCGCGAGAAACAGCTTCGGAGCTGCGAGCACCTTGAACGTCGGCGACCGGAGCTACCGCATCCATCGCCTGTCGGCACTGCAATCCACCGCCGACCTCGGAAAGACCCCCTACTCGATCAAGCTCCTGCTGGAGAACCTGCTCCGCCACGAGGACGGCGTGAGCGTGCACGCAGGCGACATCGAGGCGCTCGCGAGGTTCACGACCGACGGTGGCGGACGTGAGATCGCATATTCGCCCGCGAGGATCCTCCTCCAGGACTTCACGGGAGTGCCTTGTGTCGTCGACCTGGCCGCCATGCGCGACGCCGTCGAGGAGCTCGGCGGGGCCGCCGGCCAGATCAATCCTGTCATCCCGGTCGACCTAGTGATCGATCACTCGGTCGTCGCCGACGTCTACGGCCGCCGGGACGCTCTCGAGGTCAACACGGCACTGGAGTTCACACGCAACGCCGAGCGCTATCGCTTCCTGCGCTGGGGCCAACAGGCCTTCTCGGTCATGCGCGTGGTGCCCCCGGGCACCGGTATCTGCCACCAGTTCAACCTCGAGTACCTGAGCAGCGTCGTGTTCACCGACGCCGAGGGCGCTGCCTACCCCGACACGGTCGTCGGGACGGACTCGCACACCCCGATGGTGAACGGCCTGGGCGTGCTCGCCTGGGGAGTGGGGGGCATCGAGGCGGAGGCAGCCATGCTCGGCCAGCCGATCTCGATGCTCGTGCCCCCGGTCGTGGGCTTGCGGCTCACCGGCGAGCTCCCGGAGGGCACGACCGCGACCGACCTCGTGCTCACGGTCGTCCAGCTTCTGCGCGGCCGCGGCGTGGTGGGCAAGTTCGTCGAGTGTTACGGGCCCGGCGTGGCCCAGGTCCCGCTCGAGAACCGGGCGACGATCGGCAACATGTCGCCCGAGTACGGCTCGACCGTCACGATCTTTCCTATCGACGCGGAGACACTTCGCTACCTGCGCCTCACGGGGCGGCCCGACGAGGTTTGCGCTCTGGTGGAGGCCTACGCCAAAGAGCAGGGTCTTTGGCACGACGAGACAGCTGAGCCCAGCTACTCCGAACGGATCGAGCTCGACCTTTCGACCATCGAGCCGAGCATTGCTGGGCCGTCGCGTCCTCAAGACCGCGTGCCGCTGCGCCGTTCCAAGGCGATGTTCGCCGATGCGCTCGTGCGCTCGCTCCCCGACGGTGCCGCGGCCGCCGGCGCCGATCCGTCGGCCGCTCGAGCCGAGGTGCACCTCGCGGACGGGACGGTATTCTCCCTGGAGCACGGGCACGTCCTGATAGCCGCCATCACCAGCTGCACGAATACCTCCAATCCGCAGGTGATGATCGGTGCCGGCCTGGTGGCCAAGCGAGCCGTCGAGCTCGGGCTCTCCTCCAAGCCATGGGTGAAGACGACCCTCGCCCCCGGTTCCCGGGTCGTCATGGACTATCTCGGGCGAGCCGGGCTCGTGCCGTATCTGGAGAAGCTCGGTTTCGATCTCGTCGGGTTCGGCTGCACGACGTGCATCGGCAACTCGGGCCCTTTGCTCCCGGAGATCTCGCTGGCGGTGAACGAACACGGCCTTGCGGGAGCCGCCGTGTTGTCGGGCAATCGCAACTTCGAGGGCAGGATCCATCCCGACGTCCGGATGAATTACCTCGCCTCCCCCCCGCTCGTGGTCGTGTACGCGCTCGCGGGCACGATGAACATCGACCTCGGCACCGAGGCGCTCGGTGTCTCCGCGGACGGCCGCCCGGTGATGCTGGCGGACATCTGGCCCTCCAACCACGAGGTGGCACAGGTCCTCGAGCAAGCGGTCGGGGCCGAGATGTTCCGCCGCGAGTACGCGGACGCCACCTCGGGCGACAAGACCTGGCAGGCGCTCGAGATCCCGGCCGGCCAGCGTTACGCGTGGGACGAGTCGACTTATGTGCGCAAACCGCCGTTCCTCGAAGGGATGAAGGCGGTACCCGAGCCGCTCGCCGACATATCGGGGGCGAGGGTGCTGGCCCTTCTCGGCGACAGCGTCACTACCGACCACATCTCACCCGCAGGATCCATCCGCCCCTCCAGCCCGGCCGGCCTGTGGCTGCAGGCCAACGGGGTCGCCATCGCCGACTTCAACTCCTACGGAGCCCGGCGCGGCAACCACGAGGTCATGATCAGGGGAACTTTCGCGAACGCCCGCATCCGCAACCACCTCGTGTCAGGGGAGGGCGGAGTGACGCTCCATCTCCCCGACGGCGAGCAGATGACGATCTTCGACGCCGCGGTTCGCTACCAGTCCGAGGACGTGCCGCTCGTCGTCATCGCCGGCAAGGAGTACGGTTCGGGCTCCTCGCGCGACTGGGCCGCGAAGGGCCCAGCTCTTCTCGGCGTTCGCGCCGTGATCGCCGAGAGCTTCGAGCGCATCCACCGCTCCAATCTCATCGGCATGGGCGTGCTCCCCCTGCAATTCTCTCCCGGCGAGAACGCCACGTCGCTCGGCCTCACAGGCCGCGAGTCGATCGAGGTGACCGGTCTTGCCGGCGCCACGGTCGCCGATCTGGTCGGCCGCGAGGTCACGGTGCACGCCGACGGCCGTCCGATCCGCGTCGTGCTGCGGGTGGACACGCCGGGGGAGGCCGAGTACCTGTGGCACGGTGGCATCCTGCCCTTCGTGGTGAGGGCGCTCGCGACCGCCTGACCAGCGCCGGGCCCATGTAGCCGGGCCCATGTGGCCGGGCCCATGTGGCCAGGCCCTCATCCGATCGTGATGAGGCTTCCGAGCCCGATCCGGCGCATCACCGTCTCGAGGGCGCTCGTGACCGAGGTCAGCCTGTCGGTGAACAGCAGGATCCCGAAGCAGCCCATCACCACCACAGACACGATGGTGATGAACCGCGAGTGGCGCCGCACGAACCCGAGCACGCCCGACAGGCGGCCGAGGGCCAGCCCGACGACGAGAAACGGGACCCCGAGGCCGAGCGAGTACACCGCCAGCAACCCCGCTCCTTGGCCGGTGGACCCCGTGCTCGCGGCGGCGGCGCTCACCGAGGCGAGGATCGGCCCGAGGCAAGGCTGCCAGCCGAAGCCGAAGGCAGCGCCCGCGACAGGCGCCGCAAAGGGCCCATAGCGCTCGAGATTCGGGTGGAAACGGGCTTCCCGGTAAAGACCGGGCCGCGCCCACACGAGCGTTGCCGCCAGGAAGAGCGCCATCGCGACCACGAGCGCTCCCGATATGCGCAAGAGAAGTTCCTTGTCGCGAAAGACCGCGCTCCCGATCGTCGTCGCGGTAACACCGAGAAGGACGAAGACGATCGTGAAGCCGACGACGAACAAGCCCGTGTCCCGGGCGATGCGAAGGAGGTGGCGGCGCGACCCTTGGGCGGCGTCGGTCAGGTCCAAGCCGGTGACGACAGACAGGTAGCCGGGGACGATCGGCAGCACGCACGGCGACACGAACGAGGCGACGCCACCGCCGAAGGCCGCGACATAGCTCACCGTGTTGGACATCTCGGCCTTGAAGTCTGCCCGAATCGGGCGGAGTTCGGGCATCTTCGGCGAGGGTCCTTGCTTCGCGTGGCTGGGATTGGCATTGTCGGGTGGGATGACGCTTACCGATCGCGAGCGAGACGTGCTCGACCTGGAACGCGACTGGTGGTTGTCCGCCCCTTCCAAGCGCCAGGCAATACAGGAACGCCTGGGCCTGACTCCGGGCGCCTACTACGGAGTCCTCCGGCGGCTCGCCGCCTCCCCGGAGGCCTTTGCTTACGACCCGCTCGTCATCCATCGCATACGACGGCGGCTGATCCGCCGGCGCCGGGACCGTTACGAGGGCCCGACCATCGAACACCGGCGTCGTTGAGATACCTGGCACCGGGAGGATTCGCGTCACCGAGGTACGCAGGCTGACAATCGCAGAGTCATCGGCCCTCGAGCTTCTCGCCGAGGCACCGCGGCGCACGGGGCTGTGCTGCGACTTCGACGGGACGGTCGCCCCGATCGTGACGGACCCGGACACCGCGCGCCCCCTTCCTGGCGCGCTCGAGGCTCTGCACGAGCTCTCGCGCGAGCTCGCCGTGGTGGCCGCCGTCTCGGGCCGATCGGCGGCGTTCCTCGCGGAGCGCCTCGAGCTCGCGTCCCGCCCGTCTCCCCTTCGCGCCATCGGCCTGCACGGGCTCGAGGAGTGGCGACCGGACGGCACGGTCGAGCTCCGTCCAGGTGTCTCGCAATGGCGGCCGGCTATCGAGGCCGCCTACCACGAGCTGGAGCGGGCGGTCCCTGAGGGAGTCAAGGTCGAGGACAAGGGATACGGGGTGACCGTCCACTGGCGCTCGCTGGCCGCCTCCGGCCCAGAGCTCGAGTCGATTGCCGCCCGGGCGACGGCGGTGGTGCTCCGGGTCGGGGCCGAACGAGGACTCGTTCCGCGCTCGGGGAAGGCGAGCGTGGAGCTGGCGCTCCCGCTCGGGATCGACAAGGGCACGGTCGTGAGCGAGGTGTGCGCCGGTTTGGACACGGCTGCGTTTCTCGGCGACGACTCCGGGGACGTGCTCGCCTTCCTCGCCCTCGACCGGCTCCGCGAGGGCTCCGGGATGCGCACGCTGAAGATCGCCGTCGGCAGCGCCGAAGCACCGAGGGAGCTCATCGAAGAGGCCGACCTCGTCCTGGAAGGGCCGGCAGCCGCCTCCGGCTTCCTCGAAGCCCTGGCATCGCGGGCCGGCCGGGACTGACGGCGGACCAGGGCTGCTCAGGCGCCCCTGTCCTCGGCTCGCGGCACGCGGGCAGCCCCCCGCACCTCGGTCAGCCAATCCGCCGGCGTACGCGATCGCGCCCGGCGCCGCAGCTCAGCGGCCCTGCCGGCGCGCTCGGCGGGGCTCATCGAAAGGCCGTTCGCCATCGCGGCCGCCGTCCCGGTCGTGTCGAAGGGGTTCAGGCCCACGGCGAGATCGGACACCTGGTCGTACGCACCGGCCTCTCGGGAGAGCACGAGCACACCGTCGCGTTCGTTCATCGCCGGGCCCTCGAGGGCGACGAGGTTGAGCCCGTCCCGGATGGGGTTGAGGACGAGCAGCTCGTAGCGGCGCATCGCCGCCACCGTGGCCGCGAAGTCGTCCTCGAGGTCGAGCACCACCGGGGTGTACCCGGGCGAGCCCCAGCGCTCGTTCAACCTCTCCACGACGTGCTCGGTCTCGGTCCTGTAGGCGAGGTACTCCGCCAGCGATTCGCGCGACGAATAGACCCGGGCCAGGAACACGAGGCGCCCCCGCCACTGCGGCGAGGCCTCCAAAAGCTCGTCGAAGGCGAGAAAACCGCGAATGAGGTTCTTCGAGAGCTCGACCCGGTCGCTGCGCAGCAGGAGCGTGCGACCGTCGAGGCGGTTCTCCAGCCGCTCTAGGTGCGACCGGCAGGCATCGGTCCCGGCCACGGAGTCGAGTCGCGCGGCGTCGGCGGCGAGCGGGGCGACGAAGGTGGCGGACGCGCCCACCCCGACAGACGACGCGCAGCGCAGATAGGCGTCTCGCCAACGTGCGACGTGGAAGCCGCACGAGCCGAAGCAGGCCATCGACCCCATCAGCTCAACTCGGGCCTTGTCCGGGAGCATGGCGAGATCTTCTGGAGGGCAGAACGGGGTGTGACAGAAGAACGCCGTGGCGAGATCGGGCCGGCGCTCGGCGAGGTACCGACCGACGAGCGCCAGGTGGTAGTCGTTCACCACGACCGTCGCCCCGGTCGCGGCCTCCTCGGCGATCGTCGCGGCGAAGGCCTCGTTGAACTGGCGGTACAGGTCCCAGGCCTCGTGCCAGACGCGATCGAAGCGGGGTCGGCGGGCGTGGTCGAACAGACCGTGGTGCAAGAACCACAGAGTCCCGTTGGCAATCACGTCGTAGGCCGCACGCCCGATCTCGGGCGCGACGGCGACGGCGCGCAGCTTCAGCGACTCCTGTCCCGTCGCCACCGCGCCCGCCGAGGCGTGAAGACGATCTGCCTCGGTGAGAGCCGAGGCCACCCAGAGCGCCCCGTTGCCCGACGTGACGGGCTTGTCGGCCAGAGCGCCGCTCAGGCTCGGGGCCATGCCGCCGGCAGCCGGCCGGACCGAGACGCCGCCACCTGGCTCGCTCTCCAGGGTGAACGGACCCCGGTTCGAGACGACGAGGAGGTCGAAGCCGCTCATGCGACCCGCAGCCCTGCCCGGCGCAAGGCAACGTCGAGCACGTCACGCGCCTGCGGAGCGAGCTCGTGCAGCGGGCGGTTGCGGTGGGTGCGGACCTCGAGGTCCACCTGGGCTATCGCTCCTGCGCCGAAGCAGCGGGCGATGTCGATCAGCATGCCGATCTCGACGCCGTAACCGTCGGCGAGCTCGATGTCGTCGAGGGCCCGCCGGCGAACCGCCACCTCTCCGGCCAGCGGCTGGACCACACCGGAGAGCTCGGGGAAGAGCAGAGCCAGCACGGGACGGGCCGTGAGCTCGGTGACGCGCCCGCCGCCGGTGGGGCTGTCGGCGAGAGGGCGCCGGTAGCAAGCCTTCACGAGCATTGTCTCCGGACGGCACAGGAGCGCACCGAGGAGGCCCGTCACGAAGTGCGTCCCGAAGCTCTGCACGTCCCCGTCGAGGAACACGACTATGTCACCGCTCGTCTCCGCGACGCCCTTTCGCATCGCCGCGCCCTTGCCGGCCCTCGATCCGGCGGTATCCGACACCGCCACGACGCGGGCACCGGCGCCGAGGGCGACCGATGCCGTGGCATCCGTTGAACCGTCATCGATCACGAGCAGGTCGTCGACGAGGCCGGCAGCGAGCACGAGCTCCCTGCTCACCGACTCAACGATCGGGCCGATGGTCGTCTCCTCGTCCCGGGCGGGGATGCAGACCGAGATGCGGCTGTCCTGTTTCAAGGTCTGCAGGTCGTCCAGAAGAAAGTCCCGGTGGTGGTACGAGACGATCGGAATCGCGACATCGGACAAGGCGGTCATGACCGCGAGCCACGTTAGGGCCTGCGCCGGGGTCGGCCGTGCGGCATGCTCCGAAGGGTTCGGAGCGCCGTTGACGAGAGCCCGGCGATAGTCCAGACTTGTCGCCAATCATCCAGAGCGGCCGAGGGATCGGGCCCGACGAAAGCCGCGACAACCAGCACCCGCCATTCGGCGGAGCCAGGTGCCAATGCCCGGAACGATGAGGAGGATCCGTTGGGTCATGTCCTAGGTCTTCGCTGCCGGGAGTGCGCACACACCTACCCGGCCGAGGCGCTGCATGTCTGCGAGTTCTGCTTCGGACCGCTCGAGGTCGCCTACGACCACGACGGGCTCCGGGCGTCGGTAACGTGCGAGACCATCGAGGCCGGCCCGCCCAACATGTGGCGGTACGCGGACCTGCTGCCGGTGTCCGCGGAGGCACCGGTCGATCTCGGGACGGGGATGACGCCGCTCATCCTCGCCGACCGCCTCGCCGCCGAGCTGGGCCTCGGCGAGGTCTGGGTGAAGGACGACACCCGCAACCCGACGGGCTCGTTCAAGGACCGCGTCGTAGGGGTGGCGCTCACCAAGGCCAGGGAGCTCGGCTTCAAGGTCGCCGCCTGCGCCTCTACCGGCAACCTGGCGAACTCGGTGGCGGCGCATGCCGCTCGCGCCGGCATGGAGTCCTTCGTCTTCGTACCGCACGACCTCGAGGCGGTGAAGATAATCACCACCGCCGTCTTCGGCGGCAATCTCGTCGCGGTCGACGGTAGCTACGACGACGTGAACCGCCTCTGTGCCGAGCTGGCGAGCGAGTTCCCCTCCTGGGCCTTCGTCAACGTCAACGTGCGGCCCTATTACGCGGAGGGCTCCAAGACCCTGGCCTTCGAGGTCGCCGAACAGCTCGGCTGGCAGCTGCCCGATCACGTCGTGGTCCCCATCGCCTCGGGAAGCCAGCTGACCAAGATCGACAAGGGCTTCCGAGAGCTCACTGAGCTGGGCCTCGTTGAAGGCGACGCGGTGAGGATCTCCGGCGCCCAGGCACAGGGCTGTTCGCCCGTGGCGACGGCTTTCGCCGAGGGGGCGGACCACGTCCGCCCGGTCAAGCCCTCGGGGATCGCGAAGTCGCTCGCCATCGGGAACCCGGCCGACGGCTGGTACGCCCTCGAAGTCGTCCGCCGCACCGGCGGTGCGATCGGCGCCGTCACCGACGCCGAGATCGTCGAGGGCATCCGCCTGCTGGCCCGCACGGAGGGCATCTTCGCCGAGACCGCGGGAGGCGTGACCGTGGCGACCCTCGCCAAGCTCGCCTCCGCCGGCGTCATCAGGCCCGACGAGAGGGTCGTCGTCTATGTGACGGGCAACGGCCTCAAGACCGTCGAGGCGCTCGCCGGTTCAGTCGGCCCGTCGGCCACCATCGCCCCGACGCTCGAAGCCGTCGCCCGGCTGATCGATGCCGACGGGCACATGAGGGCGGGCAGGCCATGAGTGTCACGGTGCGCATTCCCACCCAGCTCAGACCCCTGACCTCGGGTGCAGGCGAGGTCGAGGTCGAGGCAGTGACGGTGCGCGAGGCGATAGAGGCGCTCGACCGCGACCACCCCGGGATACGGGCGCGGGTGCTGGACGACCAGGGCACGCTGCGGCGCTTCGTGAACCTGTTCGTGGCCGACGAGGACATCCGTTTCCTGCAGGGGCTCGATACCGGCCTTCCCGTCGGCGTGACCCTCTCCATCATCCCGGCCGTCGCGGGAGGCTGAGGCGCCGGCGCCTGGCACCGAGCAACCTTCAGGCGGGCAGCTGGCGGGCGGGCAGCACACGCGAAGCGGCCGATGCCGGCGCGGCTCAGGCCACCGGCGGCCGCTGCCGTTCGAAAGCCTTCAAGCCTGTGAGCTGCGGAAACATGGGCGCCCTTGCGCGCCGTCCTTGGGCGTGGTTTGCTATTAGCACTCGAACCATGAGAGTGCTAACGGTTACGGAACCGTCAGCCCAAGGAGGACATCCCCAAAATGCCGAAGTTGATCGCCTTCGACGAGCAGGCCCGCCGGGCCCTCGAGAGTGGCATGAACCAGCTCGTAGACGCCGTGAAGGTCACCCTTGGCCCGAAGGGTCGCAACGTCGTGCTGGAGAAGAAGTGGGGCGCTCCGACCATCACCAACGACGGGGTCTCCATCGCCAAGGAGATCGAGCTCGAAGACCCGTGGGAGAAGGTCGGCGCCGACCTGGTCAAGGAAGTCGCCAAGAAGACCGACGACGTGGCAGGCGACGGGACGACGACCGCCACCGTGCTCGCGGGTGCCATGGTCCGCGAAGGCCTGCGCAACGTCGCCGCCGGAGCGAACCCGATGTCGCTCAAGCGCGGCATCGAGCTCGGCGTGGAGACCGCAGTCGCCCGCCTGAAGGAAGTCTCGAAGGAGATCGACTCGAAGGACCAGATCGCCCAGGTCGCGTCCATCTCGTCTGCCGACGAGGAGATCGGCTCGATGATCGCCGAGGCGATCGACAAGGTCGGCAAGGACGGCGTCATCACCGTCGAGGAGTCGCAGACATTCGGCATGGAGATGGAGCTCGTCGAGGGAATGCGCTTCGACAAGGGTTACATCTCCCCGTACTTCGTGACCGACCCGGACCGGATGGAAGCCGTCCTCGAAGACCCCTACATCCTGTTGGTGGGCTCGAAGATCTCGGCCGTGCGGGACATGCTCCCGGTGCTCGAGAAGGTCATGCAGACCGGCAAGCCCCTCATGATCGTGGCCGAGGACGTCGAGGGCGAGGCCCTCGCCACCCTCGTGGTCAACAAGATCCGCGGCACCTTCCGCAGCACCGCTGTCAAGGCTCCGGGCTTCGGGGAGCGCCGTAAGGCCATGCTCCAGGACATCGCGATCTTGACCGGTGGCCAGCTCATCACCGAAGAGGTGGGCCTCAAGCTCGAGAACGTGGCCTTGGACCTCCTCGGCCGTGCCCGCAAGGTGGTCGTCACCAAGGACGAGACGACCATCGTCGAGGGTGCCGGCGACGACGCCGACATCAAGGGCCGCATCAGCCAGATCAAGACCGAGATCGAGAACACCGACTCCGACTACGACCGGGAGAAGCTGCAGGAGCGCCTCGCCAAGCTCTCCGGCGGCGTGGCGGTCATCAAGGTCGGCGCGGCGACCGAAGTCGAGCTCAAGGAAAAGAAGCACCGCATCGAGGACGCGGTGTCCACGACCAAGGCCGCCATCGAAGAGGGCGTCGTGCCCGGAGGCGGCGTGGCCTTGCTGCGCGCGCAGCAGGGCATCCTGGACGCGGCCGAGAAGCTGGACGACGACGAGGCGACAGGTGCCAGGATCGTCGCTCGCGCGGTCGAAGAGCCGCTGAAGCAGATCGCCGTCAACGCAGGTATGGAGGGCGGCGTCGTCGTCGAGCGGGTCAAGGGCCTGAAGGGCGCACACGGCCTGAACGCTGCGACCGGCGAGTACGAGGACCTCTTCAAGGCGGGCGTCATCGACGCCGCCAAGGTGACCCGCTCCGCTCTGCAGAACGCGGCATCGATCGCGGCCCTGTTCCTCACCACCGAGGCCGTCGTGGTCGACAAGCCAGAAGAGAAGTCGGCTGCCATGCCTCCGGGCGGCGGCATGGACGACTATTGATGCACGACCAGGCGTCCTAGAGGACATACCTGAGCACCGGGGGCGCCGATGGCGCCCCCGGTGGCGCGTCCGGGCCGGGCTTAGAAGTTCGCCCGAGGTCGGGCCGGCCGGCTTCTGCCGCGGCATCGCCAGGGTCGGGCTGTCCGTAGACTCGCTGCCATGACCGCCCGGACCGGCTCGTGACCGAGGAGGCGCCGTTGAGCCCGAGCACGGGCTGGGGCGTGCTGCATCTTTTCTGCAAGCCTCGAGCTGGAGCAGAGGCCCGCCTCCTGCTCGATGCGATCGAGCAGGCGCGCAAGGACGACTGCCAGGTCGTGACGGCTTCCGTGCTGGGGCACAAGGCCGACCTCTGCGTTCTCGCCCTGGGCCTGGACCTCCGCAGGCTCCGGCGCCTGCAGACAGAGCTGCAGTCCGGCGGACTGGAAGTCGTCGACTCCTACGTCTCGCTCACCGAGGTGTCCGAGTACGCCGCGGGCGTGCCGGAGGAGATGAAGCAGGCTCGCTTGTACCCGCGGCTCCCGCCGGAGGGCATGGAGGCCATCTGCTTCTACCCCATGTCGAAGCGCCGCGCCCCGGGAGCCGAGAACTGGTACGCGTTGAGCTACGACGACCGTCTGGAGCTGATGAAGGGGCACGGGAAGGCAGGCCGCGACTTCCGCGGCCGGGTGCTGCAGCTCGTCACCGGTTCGACGGGACTCGACGACTGGGAGTGGGGCGTCACCTTGTTCGGTGTCCACCCTGACGACCTCAAGGACTGCGTCTACTCGATGCGCTTCGATCCCGCTTCGACCCTTTACGCCGAGTTCGGTCCCTTCTACACCGGGATCGTCGCAGACGCCGAGGACGTCCTCGGCGCAGTCGGCATAACCTGAGCCGGTGAGCCGAGGCGAGAACACCGGGCCGGCTCCGCGCGCACTCGAACGTCTGGAGGCCGTGCTGACCGGTCTCGGGCGCGTCGTCGTCGCCTTCTCCGGCGGGGCCGACTCCGCCCTCGTCGCCGCCGTCGCCACGAAGGTCCTCGGGGCAGGCCGCGTACTTTGCGCCACGGCCGTCTCGCCCTCGCTCGGAGCCGATGACCACGCCCATTGCGCCGCCCTTGCAGACGACTGGGGCTTGCGGTGGGTGGCCATCGACACCCACGAGCTCGACGACCCCGCCTATGTCCGAAACGACCTCGACCGCTGCTACTACTGCAAGCGCGAGCTGATGGACGTCCTCCAGCCCCTCGCCACCGCCGAGCAGGCGACCGTGGTGCTCGGGGTGAACCTCGACGACCTTGCCGACCACCGCCCGGGCCAACGGGCGGCCGCCGAGCGTGGTGCCGTGTTCCCCCTCGTTCTGGCGGGCCTCGACAAGGCAACCGTGCGCGGCGTCTCTCAGGCGATCGGCTTGAGCACCTGGGACCGGCCCGCGGCAGCGTGCCTGGCTTCGAGAGTGCCGCACGGCATGCCCGTCACCTTCGGCATCCTCGAGCGGGTGGCGAGCGCCGAGTCCTCTCTTCGACAGCTCGGCTTCACGGCCCTGCGTGTGCGCCACTACGGGGACGTGGCCCGGCTCGAGCTCCCGCTCGAGGCGCTCCCTCGTGCGATCGAGATCCGTGAACAGGTCGTCGAAGCCGTCCGGGGCGCCGGGTACAGGTACGTGACGCTCGATCTGGAAGGTCTCCGTTCCGGCAACCTCTCCCGCGCCGCGTTGGCTATGAACGAGGCGAGCCCGTGAGAGCGCGTGTTCGGCTCACCTTCCCCGAGGAGCTCGTTCGCGAGCCCGTCGTCGCCCAGCTGGTGCGCCGATTCGACGTCGAGCCGAATATTCGCAGGGCAAACGTGGAGTCACACCAGGGCTGGATCGTCTGCGAGCTCGACGGTGCCCCCGAAGCCGTCGCAGGGGCGGTGGCGTGGCTCGAGGAGACCGGTGTGAGCGTCGAGCGCCTCGGCGACGTCGTGGAGGGCTGAGCGCGGCAGCCGCCGCCGTTCAGCGCCTGGTGCCCGGTGGCTCCTCGCCGCGCCGGGCGCGGACCTGCCAGCCGCTGGTGGCGGTCTGGCGGGCCTCGTAGAACACACAGCCCTCCGCACATGCGAACGGAACGGTCTCGGCGGCCCCGAGCCGGCAGCGCTCGGTCCGGTCGCCGTTGCGCACCGTCTGCATCACGTAGTGCCGGCAATCGTCCTTCACGCTCACGCCGGACATGTTCGCGCACCCACGGCCCGTTGTGCCCCCACCGCTGCCCGGCGTTAGGTTGAGTCGCGTGGATGAGCAGCCGGCTTCGACGCGAGACCTTGTCCGGTGGGGGGAAACCCTCGCCGCGATTGCGAGGACGGGCCTTGCTTTCACGAAGAACCTCTTCGACAGCGAGCGCTACGAGGAGATCCTGAACGTCGCCGGGGATGTTCGGGCGGCGGCGGCGGCGGCGCTCTCCCGCGAGGGCCAGCCCGTCGCGGGCACGGAAGCCGGAGAGCTCGTGCTCGAGTGGATGAGCGACGTGCGCCAGGGCATCGCCGGCTACGTGACGCCGAAGCTCGCCGTCGGCGCAATCGTCGGCAACGAGAAGGACGAGATCCTGCTGGTGCAACGGGCGGACTCCGGGGTCTGGTTGTACCCAACCGGTTGGGCGGACGTGGGCTACTCGGCGGTCGAGGTTGCCGTGAAGGAGGTGCTCGAGGAGACAGGCATCGAGGTCGAGCCCATTCGACTCGTCATGGTGCTCGACGGCCTCCGGCTCGGCTTCACCCAGGTGCCGCTCTACTCACTCGTGTTCCACCTGCGGCCGGTGGGCGGGGAGCTGAAGGCGCACCCGCTCGAGTGCGCCGACGTCGGATGGTTCGGAGAGGACTCCCTGCCCGTCCCGCTCGCGAACGCCGGGGTCTGGAGCGCGCACGCGTTCGCCGCCATACGCGGCGAGTCGGTCGACGTCCTCTTCGACTGGCCCCGCGACCAGATCTGGCGGAGGCCGGAGCCGACCGAATGACCCCGCGCGGGCTCGGGGAGGGCCGAGGTGCTGGGTACACTCGCGACATGCCTGCGGCTGCAGTGCTGGTCGATCGGGTCTCGGATGTCACCGACGAGCTCGTGACGATGATGGCACGCCTCCTGCCACAACTGTCCTCGACGGCAG
>Ga0182021_10005476_pt1 | contig 15035 bp, 14 predicted proteins | sample 612E3MmetaG_FD_120493 | JGI IMG/M metagenome (GOLD analysis project Ga0182021, IMG submission 120493) | Permafrost microbial communities from Stordalen Mire, Sweden - 612E3M metaG (Illumina Assembly) | ecosystem: Environmental > Terrestrial > Soil > Wetlands > Permafrost | place: Sweden... | reverse complement strand
GGTGGCGGGTGGGGTGCCGAAGGGCGAAGCGAACCCTCTCAGGGCTCCCATCTCAATCGTTGACCATCCCCGAGGGCGTCGGCTATATCCCGGGTAGGCTTTGCGCAAGGATTTCAGTTGAACATTGGCGTTGATCAGATTCAGCAAGCGATTCTCTATCTGATCGCGTTCATTCTCTGCGTGTCGGTGCATGAGTTCGGCCACGCCTGGGTGGCCAACCGTCTGGGCGACCCGACCCCGCGCCTGCAGGGCCGGCTGACCCTGTCGCCGCTGCACCACATCGATCCCGTGGGCACCCTCCTGATTCCCTTCATCTCTGCCGTCAGTCCGGCGGCCTTGCCCCTCATGGCCTGGGGTCGCCCGGTGCAGACCAATCCTCTCGCCTACACGCGCCGCCTGAGGGTGAACACCGGCCGTATGCTGGTGTCGATCGCCGGGCCATCCATGAACCTGCTCATGGCGCTGCTCACGTCGATCATCATCGTGGTTGCTTCTCACGCGGGCGCATCGGAGCGGATTCAGGACGCCCTCTTCAACTACCTGGTAGGCCTCAACCTGGTTCTGATGTGCTTCAACCTGCTGCCCATCCCGCCGCTCGACGGGGGCGCGGTGCTGGCCTGGGTGCTGCCGCGCTCCTGGCAGGGCGTGGTCGATTTCTTGCAGCGCTACGGTGCCTTCATGCTGCTGCTCCTCGTGTTGAGCCCCATGCTGGGACTGCCTATTTTGGGGATCGTGATGTACCCCATGGCCGTCCTGATCCGCCTCTGGCACAGTGGACTCGTGTGGGCGATCAACCTATGAGCGACGAGCATCCCATGGCCAGTCCGGCGCCGGCATTCGAGCGGCGTGGCGCCGAGACTCAGGCTAGCACAACCTATCGCCTGACCCTGCCCGAGTTCGAGGGGCCGCTCGATCTGCTTCTGCACCTGTGCCAGACCCACGAGCTGGACATCCTCAACATCCCCATCGCCTTCGTCGCAGAGAAGTACTGCGAGTATCTCGACATGATGGAGGGCATGGCGGTGGAGGTCGCGGCCGAATACCTGGTCATGGCCGCGCACCTGGTCTATCTCAAGTCGCGCGAGTTGGTGCCATCGCCCGAGCCCCTGGAGGCGGCGGACGAGCAAGAAGAGGCGCTCGACCCGCGCGAGGAACTGATTCGGCGCCTGCTCGAATACCAGAAGTACAAGGACGCGGCCGAGAGGCTGGGCAGCCGGCCCATCGAGGGACGTACGGTTTTCACCCGCGGTGTCCCGCTGGAGAGCGGCGGCGAGGCCGGGTTCGCCGAGCATTCGATTTGGAAGCTCATCGAGCAGTGGGCGCAGATTCTGTCCAAGGCCACGCCCGAGCATACCCACGACGTCGTGATCGATCGGATCTCAATCACCGATCGCATCAACCAGGTGATCGACAAGCTGGAAGCCGGAGAGGGTACCGTCCGTTTCGATGAGATCGTCGGGCATGACCTGCCCGAGGCGCAATTCCGCCACAATGCGGTGGTTTCGCTGCTTGCGATCCTCGAACTGGCGCGTCTGAAAGTGATCCGCGTGCTGCAAGATCTGACTAGCGGCGCGTTCCTGATCACCCGGGTCGAGGGCGCCGCCTTGGAGCAGGCCCGGGTCATGCAGCCGACTTCCGTGGTAGAGAGCGCGACCAAAGAGGGTGGTGGAGAGCCCGATGGCCAAACCTAAGAAGCCCAAACGCGCCAAGAACAACCAGGCGCAGGAATCGATCGAACCCAACGCCGCAGCCGAGACTTCAGCCGGCGCGACGGATCCGTCGAGCGACAGGGCAGGGGGCGCCGAGACCGACGTGTGGGCTGAAGATCGAGGCGCCGCCATCGAGTCGGGCCCAGCAGAGACGGAAGAAAGCGCCACCGACTCGGCCGTGTGGACCGAGCCAGCCGAAGGCGGGGAAGCCGCGGCGGGCGGGGAAAAACCCGACGGTGCGGTTGCTCCGGCGGGCGACGAAGACGCCGAAGAAGCGCCTGTGGTGCTCGATGCCTCGCAGATGGAATCGATCATCGAGAGCCTGCTCTTTGCGTCCGACAAGGTGCTGGGCCTCAACGAGATCAAGCGTCTGCTGGGCGAGCGCGACGGCAAGAAGGTCACGGCTGCCATCGAGGCCCTGCTGGAGCGACGCGGAGGTTCGGGCATCGAAGTCGTAAACGTGGCCAACGGCTGGCAGCTGCGCACCAACCCGGGAAACGCGCGCTGGGTGTCCAAGCTGCTGGCCGGCAGGCCCATGCGCCTGTCGCGCGCCATGATGGAAACCCTGGCCATCGTGGCCTACCGCCAGCCGGTCACGCGGCCCGAGATCGACGAGATCCGCGGCGTGGATTGTGGGCCGGTGCTGAAGACCCTGCTCGAGCGCGGACTAATTCGCATCATCGGCAAGAAGGAAGAAGTCGGGCGGCCGTTGCTCTACGGCACGACGCCCGAGTTCTTGCGCGTGTTCAGTCTGGGTGAGCTGAGCGACTTGCCCACCCTGCGCGAATACGCCGAATTGTCGTCCGAGCAACAGGCGCGCGTGGAGGCCGAACACGGGCCGGCGTCTGGCACGGCACGCGCGTCTGGCGCCGATTCGCCCCAGGTCGTCGGAGCCGAGGCAGGTGCGTCGGCGGGTTTGACGCCGTCGTCGCTGGGCTTCGTGCCGCGCTCGGAGCTTCCCGACGAGCCTGAGGAGAATGATCCGCTGCTCCACGAGCTGGAAAGCGCCACCAAGGTCGCATCCAAGATTCTGGGCGCAGTTGACGAGCCGGCAGGTGAAGCGGCTTCCGAGACGGAGCCTGCGCCGCAAGACACGCCCGCAAGAGAGCCGAACGGCGGATCGTAGGCGAAGCCTACACAGGGAGAAGGGGTGCCATCGTGAGACTGCAGAAACTCTTGGCTGCCGCCGGGGTGGCGTCCCGCCGCCGCGCCGAGGAGATGATTGCCGTGGGTGACGTCACCGTGAATGGGAAAGTGATCACCACCCTGGGCGTGCAGGTGCACGAACGCCGCGACCGGGTCGAGGTGAATGGCCGGCGCGTGCACGTCGAGGAGCCGCTCTATCGACTCTTGCTCAAGCCGCGTGGATGCCTGGGGACGCTGAGTCGGCCCAGCCCCGACAAATCGGCGCCGCGCGAGAACGTTGCGCGTCCGACCCTGGCCCGCTACGTGGCCGACCGCGAACTGGGCTGGCAAGTGGTGGCGCCACTCGACTTTCTGGCCGAGGGTGTGATTCTGCTGACCACCGACGGCGCCCTGGCCGAACGCATGTCGCGTGGCGGAGGGCACGTGCCCATGACCTACCACCTGAAGTTTCAGGGCGCGATGGGCGAGTCCGAGCTCGTGCGCATGAAGCGAGGCTGGCGCTTCAACGGTGCGCCTGTGCGCCCGATCAAGGTCGAGGCCCTGGCCACGACGGGAAAGAACACCTGGATCGAGATGGTGGTGCCCGAGAGCCGGCCGCGCGCACTCAAGGCAGCGGGCGAGGTCATCCGGCATCAGTTGCTCAAGATCTCGCGCGTGCGCCTGGGTGAGATGTCCTTCGAGGGCCTCAAGATGGGCGGCTGGCGCGACCTCAGCAAGGGCGAAGCCAGAGCCCTGCGCACCGCCGCCGGCGTGCGGACGTAGCTGGAAACCTGCTGCATGCCCGCTTCGTGGCATGGCGGATGGTTCGGGAAATCCCGCGTTAGAGTCGCTGCCCATGGATAGGGACGTGGTGCGCTGTGCGAGGAACCAATCACGCTTGTTCATTCCCAATACGGGCAGCCAGGTCGCCTGGTGGTCAGCGCAGGGAATGGCGGAGATCTTCAGCCTGTTCGACGAATCCGTGAGTCTCAGAGTCGCGGTCCACGAGCCGGCGCTCAACCTGCGTTCAGTCTTCGTCGCACCTGACGGCACCAGCCTCGCCGTCCTCAGTTGGAAGGGCCTGCTTGGATGCCAGCCAACCGATCTGTGGCTTCGGGTGTTTTCGATCCCGGGCGGTCAACTGCAAACGAAGCTTGCACTGAAAGACGAAGCATTCAGTGGAGCGTACGAGCCTGACAGTGTTGGTTTCTTCAGCGGCGACGCCAAGGGGAAGGTGCTCCGTCGGGATCTGCGGAGAGGCGTTCTCCGTTGCGAAGTCACACGCTGACAATGGCCGTTGTGTCAGCCGAATCTCCGCCAACCAGTGCGTTGCGAGCAGGGTACGGACCGAGGTCGGTTCGGCGAACGCGTGCGCTGTTGATTGAGCAGTTGGCTTGCGTTGACACGATTTGCGCCACGGAATTGCCGCGGCCTCTTCAACCTGAGCAGACCCGCTCTACCGCGGCCGCAGAACCTCGAAGCCGAGCGCAGAAGCGGCGCGGGCCTGAATGTCGTCGTTGGTCAGCAGGCGGCGCATGCCGAGCGCCTGCATGACGGCGAGGTGCAGGCGGTCCAGGGTTCGACAGTGGACCGAACGACCGATGGGAAAGAGCTGGCCGGCCGCCACCCCGTCAATTCCGGCCGGCGTGTTCACTAGGTTAAAGGGCGCTGACGCAAGGGTCTGGTCAAGCAGGCGGGCGAGCGTGGCCGCCGAGCGCGCGGTGAGCACTCCTCCCGCGGCGCGGCCCTGGATCTGAACCAGGGCTTCAAGGCGGGCCAGGGACGACACCACCACCTCAGGCTCGGCCGCCACCAAGCGGGATGTTTTCAAACTCTCGGGCTCCGCGAAGAGCAGCTTGAGCAAACAACTGGTGTCGAGGTACAGGCTCATCGCGGCGCCGGGTCAGCCTGGCCCGTCCGCTCGATCTCGTGACAGCCATTCGTCGGTTGACGGTTGGGCAGGCTGGCTCCCCCAGAAGCGGTGGAGTCGCCGCAGATGCAGTTCCGGATCGAAGCGCGGGCGAGCGCGGGACTTGGCGGGGATGAAGGGCAGAAGACGAGCAACCGGCTTGGCATCGCGCGTGACCACGATTTCCTCACCCTGGGCCAGGGCCTTTTCTGCCTGGGGCCAGTGCAGTCGCACATCGCGTACCGTCATCCGAGTCATGCACCTATGTTAACATGTTTCACAGGCTTCGCCGCATCTGCGCTACCCTAGCGCGAATCATGCCCAGCACGCCCCACATCGAGAAGCACTTCACGGCCAGCGAGGCCGTGCGCGACGTGGTCATCGGCATGTCCGACGGGCTGACCGTGCCCTTTGCCCTGGCGGCCGGTTTGTCGGGCGCGGCCGCTGCCAACCGCATCGTGATCACCGCCGGGTTGGCCGAGCTGGCGGCCGGCGCCATTGCCATGGGCTTGGGCGGGTATCTCGCTGCGCGCGCGGACCGCGAGCACTACCAAACCGAGCGCGCCCGTGAATTCGAGGAAACCGAGACCAAGCCGGTCCAGGAGCGCGAGGAAGTCGCGGAGGTCTTCCGCGGCTATGGTCTGTCCGACCAGGCCATGCAGCCCATCCTCGATCACATCAGTGCCGACCGGACCCGCTGGGTGGATTTCATGATGCGCTTCGAACTCGGCTTGGCCGAGCCTGACCCGCGCCGGGCGCGCCGAAGCGCGCTGACCATCGCGGGCGCGTACATTGCGGGCGGCCTGATTCCGCTTCTGCCCTACATGCTGACCGCGACGGTCAGGGTGGGGCTGGTGGTCTCGGCCGCCTCCACCGCCGCGTCCCTGTTCGGCTTCGGCTTCGTCAAAGCCCGCGTGACCGCCATGCCTCTCTTGCGGGGCGGGCTGCAGACCCTGGCCGTGGGCGGCCTGGCTGCCACGGCCGCGTTCCTCATCGCGCGTTTGATTGCGTGACCTAGTCGCGTGGGGAGCCCGCCGGCTCTGCCCCCTGCGGGGACTTCGGGACGGCCCGCCACCCTGCCCGCCCCGGGCGCTTCGCGCCCGCCCTCGCCGGCGGCGTACCATCGCGGTATGGGAACCCTCTCAGGGTTCCCATGTCACCGTGGCGTCGCGTCTGGCAGGCCTCCGTCGACGGGGATGGTTGCGCCTGTGGTGGGGGTCTGGTGCGTGATGAAGAAGAGCACGGCGCTCGCCACGTGTTTGGCGGTCACGGCGGCTTTGAGCAGGTTGCGCGAGCGGTAGTATTCCTCCAGCCCGCGCTCGTCGAGGCCGCGCGCCTTCATGCGATTGGGCCCGACCGCTGCCCATAGTCCAGAGCGTTTCTGCCCATGGGAGAAGACCGCATCAGGGGCGACCATGTTGACCCGCACGCCCAGCGGGGCCAGTTCGAGGCTGGCAATGCGTGCCAGTTGGTGGGCGGCGGCTTTGGTGGCGCTGTAGGCGCCGAAGCCCGCGCCAGGCGCAAAGACGTTCTTGGTCGAAACCAGGACCACGTCGCCACCCGTGGCTTGCAGCGCGAAGTGGCGGCCTGCTTCGGCCAGCACCAGCAGGGTGCCTTCCACGTTGACGCTCTCGAGCTTGCGAAAAGCGTCCAGAGTCAGCTCGGTGAGCGGAGCCACGTGTGCGATCCCCGCGTTGAGGATTACGCAGTCGATGCCACCCCAGATGCGAATGATCTTGGCGTAGCCGGCGGTCACCGAGGCTGGGTCGGTCACGTCCATGGCGACGGCCGCAACCCGGGATGGGTAACGCCGCGCGAGTTCCTCGACCAACCCGTCGAGGGCGACGCCGGCAAGATCGGTTGCGGCGACATGGCAGCCCTGTTCGAGCAGGGCTTCGCAGATGCCCGAGCCAATCGCCCCCGCAGCGCCGGTCACCAGCGCGACGCTGCCGCCAAGACCGTGAGCAAGAGCCGCGTCGTCCAGACCGTGCTCGCCCGCCTTTGCCTGCTGGTAGGCGCGGAACTCCATGTCGAACAGGTGTCCATCATCGAGTGGCACATACTCGGCGCCGCCTCGGAAGATGGCTGCCTTCACGACCAGCGCTTGCCGGGTGATGTCGCGAACCACGGCCGCATCGGCTGCGTTCTTCCCGACACAAACGACGCCAAGCCCCGGAATCATGAGAATCCGTGGCGAGAAATCGCGCGGCACACCGCCAACCTGGGCCCCGCCTGTGTGTCGTTGTACGTAGTCCCGATACTCCGCTTGGTACGCGGCGATGGCTTGCACGAGCTGCCGCTTGAACGCCTTCGCATCGTCGAGTACCGGATGGTCGAGCCAGAGCGGAATCCTGCGGGTGCGGATCAGATAGTCCGGCGTTAGCGGGGCTGACAGGGCCAGCTTCTTGCCCTCCGGGGCGTCCAGTACTTGCAGGACCTCGGGATCGAACAAAGCCTCCAGGATGATGCGGTCGCCGAGTGCGTCCGGTGCTGTGGCACCCATGACGCCGCGGATGACCGGTGCCAGCTCGAGGTATTTCGGTTCGCGATCGGCGACGGATCCAGGCGCCGTCCCGAGGCTGCGCGCGGGACGCTCTTGCAAGTAGGTTTCTGCGCGGCTGACCAGTTCGATGGTGGCGTCGTACGCCGCGCGGGCTGTCGTACCCCAGGTCACGAGCCCATGGTGCATGAGCACGAGGGCGCGCGCGTGCGGACATCGGGCCGTGGTGTCGCGCACGGCACGCGCGAGATCCAGCCCGGCCTTCGCATAGGGAACCGTGGCGATCTCCTGCCCGAGTGCCGCCGCGACGGCTTGGGAACCCTCGCTGCGATTGGTAAGGGCGAGGATGGCGCTGGGATGCGTGTGCATCACGATGGCGTGAGGAAGCACGGCGTGAAGCAGGGTTTCCACCGAGGCGTGGCGGGGAGACGGCCGTAGGCAATGGCAGGCAAACTCACCGGCCATGGCTTCGTCCGACAGGGCGCCCAGGTCGAGCAGCCGGGTCAGGTAGGCCAGGTCCAGCGCGACGAAATCGCCGGGTTTGATGGTGGCAAGATCGACTCCCGACGCCTTGATGAAGAGAGCCGATTGCTCCTCGCCGAGCACGTTCGCGAGCGTGCCCTTGCACGAGGTGTTGCCGCCGCCGTGCAGGGCCAGGTCAGGCTGGGACCCAAGCAGCCGCGTTGCATAGGTCAGAAGTGCGAGGTTGCCGCCGCAGGACGCCGCCTGGGCGGCGGCTGCGGCATCCGGCTCGGACCAACGGTTTTGCATGCTCGGTTGGATGCTAGCGTTTTTGTTTCTTCGCGGTCTGGTAGAAGTCGAGGGCGTGCTGCGGGCTCATGTTTTCATGAACCACCTTGCGCACGGCCTGGATCATGGCGACGGGCGCTTCGGCCTGGAAGATGTTGCGTCCCATGTCGACGCCGGCTGCGCCCTGCGAGATGGCGTCGTGGGCCATGCGGAGCGCCTCAAGTTCCGGCAGCTTCTTGCCGCCCGCAATCACGATGGGTACCGGGCACGAAGCCGTCACCGTCTCGAAGTCTTCGGGCACGTAGTAAGTCTTCACGAACGCGGCGCCCAGCTCGGCGCAGATTCGGGTAGCCAAGCGCATATACTTCGCGTCGCGCACCATGTCCTTGCCCACTGCGGTCACCGCGAGCACCGGGATGCCGTAGCGATTCCCCTCGTCCACCAGGCGGGTCATGTTGGCGACCGACTGGGTTTCGAACTCGCCGCCAATGAAGACCTGGACCGCGACCGCTGAAACATTCATGCGGACAGCATCCTCCATGCTGACCGCGATCTGCTCGTTGGAGAGTTCCTTGAGGATGCTGGGACCGCCGCTGGCGCGCATGACTACGGCGTTGGTCAGGGCAGGTGGAATCACGCTGCGCAGGATTCCGCGGGTAAGCATCAGCGCGTCGGCGTAGGGGGCCAGCGGCAGGATGGTGATGTCGACGCGTTCGAGGCCGGTGGTGGGGCCCTGGAAGTAGCCGTGGTCGAAGGCCAGCATCACCGTCTTGCCGGACTGCGGGTTGAAGATGCGGGCCAGACGATTGTTCATGCCCCAGTCGTGAGCGTTCGAGCCCTTGAGAAAGAAGCTCTGGCTCCTTTGCGGGACGTCCAAATAGAACTCCTTGTCCGTCTTGGTCGTGACGTCAGCTTCCGGCATGGTCGACTCCTTGGCGCCCCGAGCGGGCGGCAAAACCGTAGCACAAATGGCGGCTGGGAACGTCGTGATCTGGGGGGTCCAGACGACGCCGCTCCGCCGGGACCAAGCAGGAGTATGCTCGGGCAATGGCCGAGACACCTACTGCTGCACACGACAACCCTTCGCGCCTCGGGCGCTTCATCCAGAACTACTCCGGCTTCCTTTCCAGCTTCGTCATCGGCGTGGCCGGCTTGGTAGCCACTTCCATCTGGCAGTTCCGCCAGGCGCAGAACGCCGAGCGCCAGCAGGCCAGCGAACAAGCCATCGCGCGCACCAAGGCCGACAACGACTGGCGTATCGCCCGTGCCGAGATTCTCGGCAAGAACCTCTCGGTTCTGTCGCAGCAAGGGCCGCAAACCGCGGACCAGCGCTTCGGCGTTCTGCTGTCGCTCTCCAGGGGAAATATCCTCGACCCGGAACTGGCGGTTTCCTATGCGCTGGAGTTGGGGCGCGACAATCCGACCTACATGCGCGTGGTGCTGTCCGGCACTACAAACAAGAACTATACCCAGCTCGAACAGGCCTTTGCATTGACGTGCATGCAGCGCTTCGGGGTGGAGAAGCGAGCGGATGTGTGCAAGGACGACAAGCTGGCCGACCGCTCCGAGGCCATCGCGCAACTCGTGGCAGATGAGTTGGATGCCTCCATCGCCAGCGGCGAGATCAAGAAGGGACCGATGGGGCTGCTGCGCGAGGAACGAGCGGTGCAGGCACATCCGACCAAGATGGCGTGGCTGTTCGAGACCTACCTGCAGAACCTCTATGAGCGGCGTCAGTGGAGCGAGGTTGAGCGCTTCGAGGCGTTCTCCCTCGGGGCACGCCTGGTGGCGGCGCTGGTGCTGGCGACCGCACGAACCGGAGAGTTGGTGACCTCGGCCGAAGAAGACATGCTGAAGAAGTTCCACGCAGAGCGACGGCACTGGCTGGCTGGCTACATGTTTGGCCGCACCTGCGATCCCGAATGCCGGGCCAAGCTGATGCAAGCCATGCTGAGCTCCTACGGCGAGGCGCAGGGTGACTACAACGACGTCTTCAAGCATCTACTGACGGGGTCGCGCGGCGAGACGGGCACCGCACTGGCTCAGCTGCATGCGCGCCTGCTCTGGTGTCAGGTCGATGCTGACGATCTGGCCGAATTTCGGGATAGCGTGCTGGTCCCGACCGTGACTGCCGCCTGCGCCGATCCCAAGTTCGATGCGGTTCTCCTGGAGGATCTGGCGGCCATGGTCGCGCTCGCTCCCGAGCCGCCCGCGCCCTCGGCCGAGGACTCGACGTCCGCCAGAGACGCCGCCGCCTGGAAGCAGATGGTGGAGGCACTTGAGAAACGTGGCGAACGTTTCCACAAGGCGTTCTCCAATCGTCTTGCCCGCGCCCGCCGCGAGCGCGCCAACCCGCCGCCCATGATCAAGAAGCAGAACTTCTGCAACGCCGAAGGCGTTGACAGCACCGTGGGGAGTGAATTCAACGAGTAGCCGGGCGAGTTGTGGCTGCGGCAGCCAGGCTGCTCTGTAGCCTAGTTCCTCTCCGTATTCTGAGCGACGCGTGGCTGTCAGGACAAACCCACACGCCTGGCTGCAGCCGCCGCTTCATGGGCCGGTCGTGAACCAGTCGCGGACACGCCGTGGACAAGCGAACAGCCCAAAGGGGTGCCGGCAATTGGGGGCACTTGGCACGCCGATGGCATGAGTCGAGGGCGAGCTAACCAGGACCCAATGTCCGCACGGCGCTTGCGAATGCAAAAGAGAGGGAGCCAAACCACCATGAGGACCCACAGCACCCAGACCAGCAATCCCGTATCCGTCGAGCTTTCCAGCTCCCAGTCGCGTGAGCGGCTGGTCCATGTGGCGCTCTCCATCCTGCGTGACGGGACCGAGGCCGAGGATGCCGCCCATGACGCAGTGGAGCAGGCGCTGCGTGGGTCCGGATCGTTTCGCGCAAAATCCTTGGTGAGCACGTGGCTGCACCGGGTGGTGGTGAATGCGGCGCTCATGCGGGCTCGCCGCCGGCGACGTGCCGCTGAGCGCGTTGCAGCCAACGACCAGTCAGGGCAGGGGGATGTTGTCGCGTCGGTGTCTGATTGGCGTCCCACGGCTGCGGCGCGCTTGGAGGAACGGGAAGATCGCTACCGGCTGCAGGCAGCCGTCGCCGATCTCCCCCGCCGCTATCGGGACGTAGTCGAGCTTTGCGTGTTCAAAGAGCTGGCTCTGCCGGACGCGGCTCGCTCGCTGGGAATCACCAGCCAGGCCGCGCGCACACGCATGTGCCGCGCGCGAGCCCAGCTGCGCGAACGGCTCGCGGCCTAGGGTAGGGTAGAGCTGCGGCTTCAACGTGGGCGGGCGACCTCATCAGGACAGCCGCGCCGCCGAGAACCCAGAGACGAGAAGGGAGACCACAGGGCAGACTAGTGTCTCGATCAGACGACGTCGTGCTGTCCTGATCTGGATACGCGGCAGTTAGAAAAACACCCCATGGTGGCGGAGGGCTGCCCGTGGTAAAGCGTCCACTGAGATCCCCCTAGACTGGCCCAGGCAGCCACCCCGTCACCATGCTGAGGCTCTCGCCCCATCTCCCCCGCGCCACATCCCCCTCACGCCACCCACGCCGCCCATCCGCAACCCTGGCCTGCCCACCCGCCACGCGGTACCCCCGCAGGCCCCCCTTCACCAGGCGCCTCCTCCCGTTCCCGAACGATACCCTTCTAATACAAGCGCCGTGCCATCCCCAGGGAGCGAGAGGGTGTGAGATCGGACGTGCCGGCGTGGGCAGGCGTTACGGGTTCGTAATTTTCCTCCATCGCGCGACACGGGATGGGAACATCGTAACGCGCTGGCTGAGGCCCGCCACGTCACGTGGAGAAGGAATCTGACGCGAGCGAATCGCCCTGCCTTTCCCCCACGGAAATTCTTTTTGACCATACCTTTCCGCTTCTTCGAAGGCATACTGAGCCCGGATCTAGCAGATGCTTGACATACTCCTGGTGGATGACGAGGCCGACATTCGGCTACCGCTCGGCGAGGCGCTAAGGGAGCTTGGCCATCGCGTGGCGCTTGCTGCCGATGGCGATGAGGCCATGCAGTGCCTGGATCGCCAGATCTTCAATCTGGTTTTGAGCGACATTCGCTTGCCCAAGGTGGATGGGTTCACCATCCTGCGTCGCCTGCGCGACGAGCAGCCTGACACCCACGTGGTGCTGATGACCGCCTTTGGCACGATTCAGGAGGCGGTCCTCGCGGTCAAGGAGACCGCGATCGAGTACGTCACCAAGCCGTTCGAGCTGCCTGAAGTGCTGAACATCGTTCAGCGCATCGACGAACGCTGGAAGCTCATTCGCGATCTAGCGGCGGCGCGCGCTGAATTGGCCACGCGCAAAGTTGGCGAGATGATCGAAGGTCGGTCGCCGGCCATCGTGCATCTGCGCAATCAGATCAATGCCATCGCTGCCAGTTCGGCGGCGGTGCTCCTCACCGGAGAGAGTGGTACTGGCAAGGAGCTGGCCGCGCGTATGATCCACGAGGCCAGCGACCGGTGTGATGCTCCCTTCGTGGCGGTGAACTGCGCGGCCGTGCCGGCCACGCTGATCGAGGCCGAGTTGTTCGGACACGAGAGGGGTGCGTTCACCGGGGCGGTCAAGCGTCGCGACGGCCGCTTCAAGGCGGCCGACGGCGGCACTCTGCTACTCGACGAGATCGGGGAGATGCCGGCCGACGTGCAGGCCAAGCTCTTGCGCGTGCTCCAAGAAGGCTCGTTCGAGCCCATCGGGACCAACACCTCCGTGAAGGTCGACGTCCGCCTGATCTCGGCCAGCAACCGCGAGCTCAAGAGCAGTGCGGCGGACGGCAGCTTCCGCCAGGATCTCTACTACCGGATCAAGGTTTTCGAGCTGCGCTTGCCACCGCTGCGTGAACGGCTCACCGACCTGCCCATTCTGGTCGAGCAATTCCTGCGTGAGTTCACCCCTGCCGGCACAGTCCCACCCAGTATCGCGCCGGCGGCCTGGGCTGCGCTGCAAGGCTATGGCTATCCCGGCAATGTGCGCGAGCTGAAGCACGCCATCCAGCACGCCAGCATCCTGGCACGGGGCCAGGAGATCCAGGTCCTACATCTCCCGGCCGAGTTCCACGGCAACGTGCGTCCCGTGTCAGGTGATCGCGTCGAGCCGCTCGCCTTCGTGATGGCTCAGTTCGAGAAGGACTACATCGAGCGCACCCTGAAGATGGCCAATGGCGAGCGCCGGCGTGCCGCCGAGATGCTCGGCATTTCCCGCAAGAACTTGTGGGAGAAGATGGTCAAGTACGGCCTGCAGTAGACTTTTCTATCCCGTCGACGCAGGCCTGGGGTTCTCGCCCTCGGGGCCTCCGACGGGAAGCGCGAAGTGGAGCGTGGCCCAGCGGTCGGGTGTGCCCTCGATCCAGAGGCGGCCGCCATGTCGTTCCACCAGCATGCGTGCAATGAAGAGCCCCATGCCGTAGCCGTGATCCGCCCTGAGCTGGCCAAGCTGGCTGCTGGGCGGACTGGGCGGCTCCTCGCTGACAGGGGACCGGCCAGGAACGACGACGGCGAAGCGTACTTCGTCATCAGCGAGGGCGACACGCAACGCAACTTCTGCGCCGTCCGGGCAATTCTGTAGTGCAATGAGGAGCAGGCTGACCAGCACGCGTTCTAGACGAACGATGTCGGCCGTGATCAGCACCGGGCCGTCAGGCAGCGCCAGCCTGACCCGGCTGGTGTCCAGGGTGCAGGCATTGCGCGCCAGTATTTCGGGCACCAGGCGCTCGATGGCCACCAGCCGCAGCTCAAGCCTGATTTGGCCCGAGCGAACGCGCGACGAATCGACCAGTTCTTCGATCATCGCATCCAGGCGCCGCGCTGCTGCGATCACGACCGAAGCGAAGCGTTGCTCCTTCTCCAGGCCCCGTTCGACCAGGGCTTTGTGCAGAAGTTGCGCGTTCAGGTGGACCGAGGTCAGCGGGTTGCGAATGTCATGCGACACCAAACGGATCATCTGTTCGTGGTGCTGTTCCAGGGTGCGCAAAAGGGTAATGTCAGACAACGTCACCGCTGCTCCGCCGCAAGCGCCACCGGCCAACACGACGGGCACCGCACTGGTCGACAACCAGGTGGTGCGGCCGTCGCGATGAATGCCGACGTCCAGGTTGCGGACCGTCTCTCCGCGCAGGGCTCGAAGCCCAGGCCAACATTCCACCGGCAACGGCACGCCGTCGGTTCCGGCCAACAGGGTGCGTGCCAGGAAACTGCGCACGGATCGCCCGACGTCCGCATCGGCCAGGCCCAGCATCGACCTGGCATGCTGGTTGGCGCCGGTCACGGCCCCGTCGGCAGAGAGGACGAGGATGCCCTCGGACGTGGCGGCGAGCAGGGCCTCTCGTTCGAGTTCTGCGATCGGGGTGGGCCCCTGCTGGTCCTGCTGCCTGGGTGCTTGCTTCTTCTTGGGCGCCCGCTGTGCCCGAGCGGTGGGCGGGGTTTCTTTCGCGCGGATCCCCCGTCGGCTGTTACGGTTCGGCGCCATTGCGGGAATTATCCACCATCTCGTGTGCGAGGCGAGTCGTCGCCGGCACGATTGTCGCCCTTTCGGTGGAAATCCGCCACAAGGTTTCTCTTCTACGTCCTCGCGGCCGCAGGGCCTGGGGACGCTCCCGGGCAAGTAGCTGCGGCTGTCAGCGGCGCAGGCCGCGCGCGCCCCTGAATCCGCCGCCGAAACTTCGGGCCGGGGCCGGAGGCGGGGTTCCGCGCCAGCCGCCCACCCCTGGGTGCGGATGGCCCCATCCGCCGTGAATGTATCCTCGCCCCCAGTAGGGATAGTACCCCCAGCCCGGGCCCCACAGCCAAGGATAGAAACCAAAGCCCCACCACCAGGCCGGCCAGGTTTCGACCACCACGCCCGCTGGCCTGTAGTCGACATACTCGGGTGACTGGCTCGGCACCAACTCCAAGGGCGTGGTCCCAGTGACCGACTCGCTGCCGCGGCGAACCTGCCAGGTCAAGGTCGCCTGTGGAGGACTGCCTTGGGGGGGCAGCGGGTAGAAGGCATCCAGAAAGCCGTGCTGTCCCGGGGCCAGGGTG
>Ga0182021_10005475_pt1 | contig 15038 bp, 17 predicted proteins | sample 612E3MmetaG_FD_120493 | JGI IMG/M metagenome (GOLD analysis project Ga0182021, IMG submission 120493) | Permafrost microbial communities from Stordalen Mire, Sweden - 612E3M metaG (Illumina Assembly) | ecosystem: Environmental > Terrestrial > Soil > Wetlands > Permafrost | place: Sweden... | reverse complement strand
CGACCGGTTGATGAGTGCCTTGAGCAGTCCGAGCCGGTTGACCATCTTAACGGCGTTGTGTGACGGCGAACCGCTGGGCGCGTCCGATCTTGCGAAACTTATCGGCTGCACAGTTACCGCCGCCTCCAAGCACGCACATGTCTTGGCCGCCGCCGGTATTGTCGTCCAAGGTCGCGGCAAACTGTACCGGCTCGTACCGGGATTTCAAGTGCAATCCGGCCAGCGCGTCTTGGAGTTCGGCCATTGCCTGCTCCGGCTGGATTCTCAACCGGCAACCTGAGGGCTGACGGTACTTACTAGCTCGTCTCGACAAATGTGATCATCTGCCATGAGAAACGCGTCAACTCCCCTTTTGTTTGCGATTCCGAGCTTGTCGAGGAATCACGGCCGGCACTAATCTGGCCAGTGTTTGAGAATCGACCAATCAATCTCATATAGGAATTCCCCCTAGATGAACCGGATCATCCTCGGCCTACTTCTAGTAGCAGCAACCAAAAGTTTTGGAGGATCGACTAACCAGATTATCGGCTACGCTTGGGCGAAAACGAACCTTGTTGTTTCCCTCGCCAATGAGCGGAAGTTGAAGAAGCCGGTCATTGGGAATGAATATCGCAGGATCGACACGACAGACTCCGGATGCTTACTGCTTTGCTCAACGACCGATGGAGAACCGACCCTCGGCTTTCTGCCGCGGAGGGATAGACTGGGATCCCGGACCGCAGACTTCCGTGACCGTTCGGGTAACTTGGCAGCGGAAGGCGCCGGTGAGTTGGTGTATGTGAGGAGCGACTTGATAGATTTCCAATCCGGCTTCGTCTCTTTTCGAAGTGGCCAGTCTTACGGCGTCGCCTCGAAAGACGATACGAGCCTACTCCTGTTCGTTGAAATGTTCGGTCAAACACTACGAGTGCTCGCTCCAAGTGACGGCTTCAATTACCTCAGCGTGGATGAATACAGCAAAGCTGTCACAAACCAGATTGCCGGCCTCTGCCGAGAGGCAGACCGATTGATTCGCGACTTTACTGCTGACAACCCAGACCAAGTCACGCATATGTTCCTTGGTTACTCAGGTAGGTATGTTGCGGAGACTTTTGCGGAACGGCAGAACTTGGCCACTGAGTACGAGAACCGATGGGTAGCCAAGGCTAAGGAGAAAGGCTATGAGAGGCGGCATGGACTTTGGTATACCCCTGACGAAGTTAAGAAGGACGATGAGGCACAGAAGCAAGCCGAAGAGGCCCGAAGGCAAAGGACAGAATACGAAGCAGCCCAGAAGGCGAAAGGATTGATTCAAGATTGGAATGGGAAGTGGATAACTCCGCAAGAGAAGCAGAAGCGTGAAGCAGAAGCCGGCGCAAGATGGGAGATAGAAAGGGAGGAAGCACGGGCTCGCATCCCCTCTTTGGAAGTGGTGGGGGAAGTCACCTCAGCTAGTGGGGAGTTTGGCAACAGGGTTCTCCGGGGCACGGTTCGAAATAATACCGGTCGTGATTACAAATACGTTCAAATCGAAATAAATCTTTACGACCGCTCAGGAGCACAAGTGGGAAGCACTATGGCAAACGTGCTCAACCTTGAATCGCATACAACGTGGAGATTCGAAGCTCCGGTACTAGAGGACTCAGCAATTGGATTCAAAGTGAAGTCTGTAACAGGGTATTAACTCCACTAATCTCAACGCGAGTATCACGCGACGTTCCTGAAGACTTTGTACTGCTCCCCGATCACTTCGCGGATGAGTCTGCGGTGAACATTTCCTTTGCTGCTTTGAATATCGAACGACCCACCATGCGCATGTTGTGCTTTGTTGCTTTCACCACCGGTTTCGTGTCGATAAAACGCGCCTGCCTCGTGATCACGCCGCCTTTGTAGCCTCGAATCTTTATCCACGGAATCCTCCGCCCATCCTTCGCGCGTTCGACCCGAACAAGAACGTTGACCAAGATCGTGTAACGCTTTTTTGCCATATAGATTCTCCTTTGGAGACGGAGTATGTCAACCTATGCAGGTCACAGCAAGCCTGCCGTCAAGACTGCGCCGTGATTCAATTCCGGCCACCGCCTGCCTGACGCGCGCGATTTTCTACTTCCCCCTTCCCCCTTCATCCCTCATCCTTGCCTCCATGCACCCGATCCTGTTTCATCTTGGCTCGCTGGAGATTCACACGTACGGAGTGCTCGTGGCGGCCGGGTTTCTGGCCGGCATCACGACCGCCGCATGGCGCGCCAAGAAGTCGGAAGGCATCGACCCGGAACGCATCAACGATCTGGGCGTGTGGCTCATCGTCGCCGGTATGCTCGGCGGAAAATTATTTCACGTCATTTTCTTCTGGAACGATTTCATTGCCGGCTGGCGCGCGGCCGGGCTGGCTTCGCTGAGAGAGGGGTTCGTGTTCTACGGTGGATTCATCTGCGCGAGTCTGGCGACAGTCGTTTACACGCGCCTCAAGAAACTGCCGCTCGCGAAAGTGTTCGATGCGTTCGCGCCGTCGGTCGCGCTCGGGCATGCCTTTGGCCGACTGGGGTGTTTCTTCGAGGGCTGCTGCTACGGCAAGGCGTGTGCGCTGCCGTGGGCGGTGAAGTTCCCGCGGACGTTCACCGCGGTGCATCCGACGCAACTCTACGAAGTCGCCGGCAACCTCGCGATTTTCGCCGCGCTCAGCGCGTTTTACCGGCACAAGCGGTTCGACGGCCAAATCTTGTTGCTCTACATCGCCAGCTACGGCGCGCTGCGGTTCGTGGTGGAATTCTTCCGCGGCGATTATGACGTGCATTACTTCGGCGTTTTCACAATCGGCCACGTCATCGCCGCCGTGATGTTGGTGGCCGCGCTCGTGGGATGGAAGCTATGCCGACGTTCCACCTAGACGAAACGCAAGGCGGCGAGCGGCTCGACCAGTTTCTGCGCGCGCAGTTGCCGGAACACTCGCGCGCGTTTCTCCAAAAGCTCATCGAAGACAAACACGTGCTCGTCAGCGGCCGTCCGGCCAAGGCGAGCTACACGGTGCGCGCCGGCGATTCGATCACGGTCGAGATTCCGCCGCCACACCCGCTCGAAACCCAGCCGGAGAAAATCACGCTCGACGTGCTGTTCGAGGACGACGACCTGATTGTCCTCAATAAACCCGCCGGTATGGTCGTGCATCCGGCCGCCGGTAATTTCACCGGCACGCTCGTCAACGCGTTGCTCCACCATTGCCGGGGAAAACTGGCCGGTATCGGCGGCGTCGAACGTCCCGGCATCGTGCACCGGCTCGACAAAGGCACGAGCGGCTGCATCGTCGTCGCCAAGACGGACGTGGCGCATCAAAGTTTGGTCGCGCAATTCAAATCGCGTCGCGTGAAAAAGATTTACCGGGCCGTCTGCTTGGGACGTCTCGCTCGCCCGACCGGCAAGATCGAGGCCGACATCGGCCGCAGCAATCGTGACCGGAAGAAAATGTCGGCGACGGCCCGACGCGGGCGGCCGGCGTTGACGGAGTACCGGGTGTTGAAACAGCACGCGGATTGCGCGCTCGTCGAACTGACGCTGCACACCGGTCGCACGCATCAGATTCGCGTGCACATGGCGCATATCGGACATCCGCTCGTCGGCGATGCGACGTATGGTCGGGCGAAGATTCCGGTTGAGCGTCCGTTGTTGCACGCGTATAAACTCGGCTTCACGCATCCGCGCACCGGCCTTTACCAGGAATTCACCGCGCCGATGCCAGCGGACTTCAAACCTTATGAATAGAATTTTGGACGAGACCATCGCCGCGCTCGAAGAGATGAAACGCAACGGCGTCACGCACGTCGAGGTGTCCAAGGAGACGCTGGAAGCGTTGGGGAAGCCGGTTGTCCGTCGGGAGGGCGAAGCTCCCGCTGAGCCGAAGCCGGCGGCTCGCCGGGAGGCTCGCCCTCCCACCGAACTCGCCACCATTGAAGCTCGCGCGAAGGCGTGCACGAAATGCTCCGAGCTTTCGCGTTGCCGGCACAGCGTGGTGTTTGGCGTGGGCAGCGAGACGGCGGAGATCATGTTTATCGGCGAAGCGCCGGGCGCGGACGAAGATGCGCAAGGCATTCCGTTTGTCGGACGCGCCGGGCAGTTGCTCACGAAAATAATCGAGGCGATGGGATGCCGGCGCGAAGACGTTTACATTGCCAACATCATCAAGTGCCGGCCACCGGAGAATCGCCCACCCGAACCGGACGAAGTGGCGAACTGTCTGCCGTATGTGTTGTCGCAAATCGAGTTGATTAAGCCGAAGGTGATCGTCGCGCTCGGGGCGACGGCGTTGCGGGCGTTGCTCGATGTGCAGCTCGGCATCACGAAGATGCGCGGGCATTGGTACACGTTCCGCGACATCCCGATCATGCCGACGTTTCATCCGGCGTACCTGCTGCGCAATCCGCCCGCCAAACGCGAAGTCTGGGACGACATGAAAGCCGTCCTGGAAAAGCTCGGCCGCAAACCACCCCGGTAGCTTCTGCTTGCCCTGCCGCGGGGCAATGACTACACTGCCGGGTCAGTGCGATGGAGGAAAAATCTGCATGTACACCGTCCGGCATCTACTACAAGCAAAGAGCAACCAAATCTGGTCCATCTCACCGGAGGCCACCGTCTACGGCGCGCTCGAATTGATGGCGGCGAAAAACATCGGCGCCGTGATCGTGATCGAAGGCGAGAAGATTGTCGGCATCTTCACTGAGCGCGACTACGCGCGCAAAGTCATTCTCAAAGGCAAGACCTCGAAGACCGCGACCGTGGGCGAGTTGATGACCACCGAGGTGCTCTACGTCAGCCCGGACGACACGATTGAAAACTGCATGGCGCTCATGACCGACAAACGTACGCGCCACTTGCCGGTGCTGGAGAACGAGAAACTGCTGGGCGTGGTTTCCATTGGTGACGTGGTCAAGGCGATCATCTCCGATCGCGAGTTCAAGATCCGCGAGCTTGAACACTACATTACCGGCGGCCACAGCTCGATGCCCTGATGCGCAAAGTCCTCATTACCGGCGGGGCGGGCTTTGTCGGCTCGCATCTGGCGGAGGCACTGATCGCGGACGGCCAAGAGGTCTTCGTCATTGATGATCTCAGCACCGGCTCGCTCGTCAACATTGCCGGGTTGCGCGATCATCCGTCTTTCCATTTCATTCAAGCTTCCATTCGTGACGCCGGGCAGTTGGAGCGGGCCGTCGGACAAGTTGATTTCATTTATCACCTCGCGGCGGCGGTCGGCGTGGAGTTGGTTGTGAAAAGCCCGGTCTACACGATCGAGGCCAATGTGCGCGGCACGGAAGACGTGCTCGCGGCGGCAGCGCAGCGCGGGATCGGCGTGCTGCTGACTTCGACCTCGGAAGTGTATGGCAAGAGTGACCGGGAATGTTTCCGGGAAGACGACGATTTGTTGATCGGGCCGCCGACATTTGGGCGGTGGAGCTACGCCTGCTCGAAGTTGCTCGATGAGTTTCTGGCGTTGGCGTACTGGCGCGAGAAACAAATGCCGGTGTTTGTCGTGCGCTTATTCAACACGGTCGGGCAGCGGCAGACGGGCCGGTATGGGATGGTATTGCCACGCTTTGTCCAAGCGGCGCTGCGCGATGAGCCGATCACGATTCACGGCGACGGGAAACAGACCCGGTGTTTCTGCCATGTCGGCGACGTGGTGCGAGGGCTGACTGAGTTACCCCGGCAAGCGCGCGCGGTCGGGCAAGTTTACAATCTCGGCAGCACGGAGGAAGTGTCGATTCTGGAGTTGGCGCGGCGGGTGAAGCAGTTGACGGAGAGCCGGTCGGAGTTGCGGCTCGTGCCGTATGAACAGGCGTATGCCAAGGGCTTCGAGGACATGCATCGACGCGTGCCGAGCGTGGAGAAGATTTATCAGTTGATAGGCTGGCGGCCGACGAAGAATCTCAACGAAATTTTGCGGTTGATGGTCGAGCACGAGCGCGCCGGTCAGTCGGCGCGGTAGGCAAACAGATTGTTGCAACGAGATTTTGATTATGGTAGCGTTTGCCGTTGCCAGAGACCGCGTAAGTGATGAGGTATCAGTTGAGCGATAAGCGCGACATGAACACCGACTCGAAAGCCATGGTTATGAATTCCGCCTTGTACCGGGAATTCCTGGCCGAGCGCGAGGAGATTTTGAAACACAAGTGGATCGAGAGCGAGAAGCTCGGCCATGACATCGGATTCGAGCGCGCGTTGCTGGACTGGATTGTGAAGCACCGGTCGAACTGGCGCAAAGCCCGCAAAGAATCGAAGAACTGAAACCGGCGAGTGCCCCTTTAAGCTAGCCCTGTGAGGCCGGCAAGGAGCGAAGAGTGAACGAGAGCAAACTGACAATCGTGCCGTCACCCAATACCGGGTTGGCGGCTGTTTTTGTGTCATGAGCGCGTTATTGGTCATGGACGCGGCGGCCATCACGCGCGCCCTCACGCGCATGGCGCACGAAATCGACGAGCGCAATCCCGACGACGCCGGCATTGCCTTCATCGGAATCCGCACCCACGGCGTGCCACTGGCGCAACGGTTGGCTAGTATCCTGAAACACAATTTCCCGACCGGCGAACTCGACATCACCATGCACCGCGACGACATCGCTTTGCGCGGCGCGCCGGTCGTCGGCCCGTCGCATGTGCCCTTCGACGTGACCGGCAAGACCATCGTGCTGGTGGACGACGTGCTCTTTACCGGCCGCAGCATCCGCGCGGCGCTCGATGAAATCACCGACTTCGGCCGGCCGAAACAAATTCAGCTCGCCGTGCTGATTGACCGCGGCCACCGCGAGTTGCCGATCCGGCCCGACTATGTCGGCAAGAACGTGCCGACGGCATTGGCCGAGCGGGTGACGGTGCGCTTGACCGAAGTGGACGGCAAAGACGAGGTGATGATCGAACGATGAAACCAACCTGGCAACACAAACACCTGCTCGGCATCCAGGAACTTTCCGCCGACGAGATCGTGTTTCTGCTCGACGCCGCGAAGGCGTTTAAGGAAGTTGGCGAACGCTCCGTCAAGAAAGTCCCCTCGTTGCGCGGCAAGACGATCATCAATTTGTTCATCGAACCCAGCACGCGCACGCGCACAAGTTTTGAACTGGCCGCGAAGCGTCTCTCCGCCGACGTGATCAACATCACGGCAACATCGTCAAGCCTCGTCAAAGGCGAGACCCTGAAAGACACCGCGCTCAACCTGCAGGCGCTCAATGCCGACATGATCGTGATTCGCCACAGTGCCGCCGGCGCGCCGCATTTTCTCGCGAAATTTCTCAAAGCCAGCGTCATCAATGCCGGCGACGGCGCGCACGAACACCCGACACAAGCGTTGCTCGACGCGTTTACGATTCGCGAGAAGCGCGGCCGGATCCAGGGACTCAACGTCACCATCCTCGGCGACATTCTCTACTCGCGCGTCGCGCGCTCCAACATCTGGTTGCTCACCAAACTCGGCGCTCACGTCACGCTGGCCGGGCCGTCCACGCTCGTGCCGCGCGTGTTTGAAGAATTCGGTTGCCGGGTCACGCATGACATCGAAGAAGCGATTCGCGATGCCGACGTGATCAATCTCTTGCGCATCCAACACGAGCGCCAGCGCAAGACGATGTTCCCGAGCATCGGCGAATACACCGCGATGTATGGCCTCAACAAAGACCGGTTTACACGCACCAAACCGGATGTGCTCATCATGCATCCCGGCCCAATCAACCGCGGCGTCGAAATCGACAGCGACATTGCCGACTCCGTCCGCTCGGTCATCCTCGAACAAGTCACCAACGGCCTTGCCGTCCGCATGGCTGTGCTCTTCCTTTGTGCCGGGGGCAAACATGAAGATTAAGAACGGCCACGTAATCGATCCCGCGAACGGCATCGACGAAATCCGCGACATCTGCATCGCTGCCGGCAAGATCGCCGCCGCGTCCGACGACAACGAAGTCATTGACGCCACCGGCAAGCTCGTCGTGCCGGGGCTGATCGACATGCACGTCCACCTGCGCGAGCCCGGTCGCAGCGACAAGGAAACCGTCGAGACCGGCACGTTGTGCGCGGCGCGTGGCGGATTCACATCGGTGGTCTGTATGCCGAACACATCGCCGGTCGCCGACAACACCGGGACGATCGCGTTCATCAAACAACGTACGGCCCACGTCAACGTCTTCCCCACCGGCGCGATCACCAAGGAACTCAAAGGCGAAGAACTCGCGCCAATCGGCTCGCTCAAGAAAGCCGGCATCGTCGCGATCACAGACGACGGTCACTGTGTTCAAAACAACGATCTGATGCGCCGCGCCGTCGAGTACGCGAAGATGTTCGACCTGCCGGTGCTCGACCATTGCCAGGACTACAACCTTGTCGCCGACGGCGTCGTGCATGAAGGCTATTGGAGCAACGCGCTCGGCTTGCGCGGCTGGCCGGCGACCGGCGAGGACGTGATCGTCGCCCGTAACATCTTGTTGGCGGAACTCACCGATTGGTGCATTCATTGCCAGCACATCACGTCAGCCCGGTCGGTGCAACTGATCCGGGAAGCCAAGCAGCGCGACGTCAAGATTTCAGCGGAAGCGTGTCCGCATCACTTCACGTTGACCGACGAGTGTGTGAAAACGTACGACACGAATTTCAAGATGAACCCGCCCCTCCGGACCGAGCGCGACCGGCAGGCGCTCCTTGAAGGTCTGGCTGATGGCACGATTGAGATTATTGGGAGCGACCACGCGCCGCACTGCAATTACGAGAAGGAAGTCGAGTTTGACGTTGCACCGTTTGGCATCACCGGTCTCGAAACAGAGCTTGCCTTGTCGCTGGAGTTGGTGCGAAAGAAACTGCTCACGATGCCGGCACTGATTGAAAAGTTCACCACGAAGCCGGCCACACTATTGCGACTGAAGAAGGGAACACTGTCGGTGGGCGCGGACGCGGACGTGACGATCATCGACCCCGATTTCGAGTGGACCTACGATGTCACACAGTCCGCGAGCAAGTCGCGGAACTCACCGTTCCATGGCTGGCCGCTGCGCGGGAAAGCTTTGCGGACGATTATTGGCGGGGTAACTAAGTTCCAATGAACGGCGTTTTTGCTCTTGAAGACGGAACGGTGTTGCGCGGCGAAGGCTTTGGCGCGAAGGCAACTGCTTGCGGCGAAGCTGTCTTCAACACCTCGATGACCGGCTATCAGGAGATTCTCACCGACCCTTCGTACAAAGGCCAGATCGTCGCGATGACGTACCCACAGATTGGCAACTACGGCATCAATTCAACCGACATTGAAAGTTGGCGGCCACACGTGGCCGGCTTTCTGGTGCGAGAGCTTGCGGCAGTCGCATCGAATTGGCGTTCGGAACAGACGCTGACGGAGTATCTGGCGAAAAACGAAATCCCGGCGGTTCAAGGTGTCGACACACGGGCTTTGACCAAAATCCTCCGGGTCAAGGGCGCAATGAAGTCGTGTATCTCTACCGAGGGCATTAGCGACAAAGACGCGGTGCAGCGCGCTCGGGAATGGCGCGGGATTGTTGGCGTGGACTACGTCAAAGAGGTCACGCACCGCGAGCCGTTTGTTTGGGATCCGGACGACAAACAGAGTTGGAACTGGAAGATCGCGCGCGATGCGGACGGCCAGATGCAGTACTCTGACCGGCTCCCGCCCGCCGAGATTCCAATCGTGGCGCTCGACTTCGGCATGAAGTACAACATCTTACGCCGACTGCGTCAGCGCGGTTTTCGTGTGCAAGTCCTGCCGGCGACGGCGACAGCCGAGGAGGCGTTGAGTTACCGGCCGCGTGGCGTCTTTCTTTCCAATGGCCCCGGTGACCCCGAAGCGTTGGATTACGCGCACAGGTCGGTTCGCGGCTTGATTGGTAAAGTGCCTATTTTCGGAATCTGTCTTGGCCATCAGATTCTCGGCCACGCGTTCGGGGGGCAAACGTTCAAATTGAAGTTTGGTCACCGCGGTGGCAACCAGCCGGTCAAAGATATGGCGACCGGCAGAGTCGCAATTACTTCCCAAAACCACGGCTTTGCGGTTGACCCAAAGAGTTTGCCGGCAGACGTCGAGGTCACACAGATTAACTTAAACGATCAGACCGTTGAAGGTATGCGGCACAAGGAGTTACCGGTCTTTTGCGTGCAGTATCATCCTGAGGCCTCACCCGGACCGCATGATGCCGGATTTCTGTTCGACGAGTTTCGTAAGCTGGTCTTAGCTTGACCGCTGGTCGGCTCGCTTCAGCCACACGAGCAAGATCGCAATGTCTGCCGGTGTGACTCCTGAAATTCGAGAGGCTTGCCCGATTGAGTCGGGCCGGAAACGCGACAGTTTCTGACGAGACTCGAACCTGAGGGCGGGGATATTGTCGTAGTTGATCCAGGGGGGCACCTGTTTATCCTCAAGCTTCTTGAACCGCCCAATCTGTTCCAAGTCACGCGCAATGTAGCCTTCATACTTGATCTGGATCTCGACCTGCTGTTGCACTTCGTCTGGCAGGGTGTTGTTCGCAATCGGCAACGACCGGTAAGTGACTTCAGGGCGTCGAAGAATCTCGGCATACGTGCCCGTCCCGTCACGAAGTTCGCGCAGACGTTTGAGTTCGGCTTCGATGAGAACACGTTTCTCACTGAACAGCCGCCAGTGCTCGTCCGAAACGAGACCAACTTCACGTCCTATCGGTGTGAGTCGGAGATCAGCATTATCCTGCCGGAGTTGGAGCCGGTATTCAGCCCGCGATGTGAACATTCGATAGGGCTCGTCGGTGCTTTTCGTGATGAGGTCGTCAATTAAAACGCCAATGTAACTATCAGCGCGTGTGAGTGTTGTGGCTGGCCTTCCTTGCACATTGAGTGCAGCGTTCACGCCGGCGACAAGGCCTTGGGCGCCGGCTTCTTCATAGCCGGAGGTTCCGTTGATCTGTCCGGCAAAGTAGAGCCCGGCAATGCGTTTCGTCTCCAGCGTGGGATGAAGTTGATGCGGGAGGCTGTAGTCGTATTCCACAGCGTAAGCCGGGCGCATGATCGCGGCGTTCTCAAGGCCGATGATCGTGTGAATCATTTCGACTTGAACTTCTTCCGGCAGGCTCGTCGATGCACCGTTGACGTAGAACTCGTCCGTCGCGCGACCTTCTGGTTCGAGGAAGAGTTGATGCCGCTCTTTCTCGGCGAACTTTACGATCTTATCCTCAATCGACGGACAATACCGCGGTCCAATCCCCTGGATCTGGCCGGAGTACATGGCTGACCGGTGAAGGTTGGCGCAGATTACTTCGCGCGTTCTTCCGGTGGTGTAGGTGATGAAGCAGGGCAGTTGTTCCACGTGGAACAGCGGCGATGTCCGGTAAGAGAAGTGCGGCATCGGATCGTCTCCCGGTTGAACATCCATCTTGGAAAAATCAATCGAACGGCGGTTCAGTCGTGGAGGCGTACCGGTCTTGAGCCTTCCCAGCTCAAATCCAAGCTCCTTTAGGCTTCCCGACAGTGCGTACGCCGCCGGCTCACCAGCCCGACCAGACTCGACCTTCGCCTCGCCGATATGGATAAGTCCTCGCAGGAATGTGCCGGTAGTCACAACGACGGTTGAGCCGTTATACTGGACGCCCATCTTCGTCGTAACACCTCGAATCCGGTCATCCTTTGCGATCAGCGCTTCGGTCATCGCTTGTTTAACGTCTAGATTCAACTGTTGCTCGACGATCCACTTAAGGCGGAGTTGATACGCCTTCTTATCGCATTGCGCTCGCGGAGCGCGAACCGACGGGCCCTTCTTAGTATTGAGCATGCGAAATTGAATGCCCGTCTGGTCGGTATTCAGCCCCATTTCGCCGCCGAGCGCGTCAATCTCTCGCGTGAGATGTCCTTTCCCCAGTCCGCCGATAGCCGGGTTGCAGGACATCTGGCCGATCGTGTCGAGATTGGCGGTGAGTAGCAGCGTCTGAGAGCCCATACGAGCCGCCGCGAGTGCGGCCTCAACACCGGCATGACCGGCTCCAACGACAATCACATCGTAGTTCTTTGGGTAAACAAACATGGATCACTTCCCAATGCAAAACGTGCTAAAAACTTTCTCCAAAATATCTTCTGTGGCCGTTTTACCGGTGATCTCGCCGATCGCATCCAAACCGGCGCGCAACTCTTGAGCAACCAGCTCCGGCGTAGATTCGTCTGTGAGCCTGCTCTCGCATAAAGTCAATGCTTTTATTCCTCTGCGAAGTGCATCAGCTTGGCGGTCATTGACAAACGAATCCATTTCAGATGTTACATGACGTGCGGCGCAGGCAATACCTTCGATCCGATCTCGTAGATTTTCTAGACCGTCACCGCGAGTTGATGAAACGGGGATTTGCTCGCGGCGGGGGAAGCTGGGAGGAAGTCGCAATCGTGGCGCAAGATCGCACTTGCTGAGGATTTGAATCGCTGGCTTGGAGGTGTAGAGACCGGTAAGACGAAGGTCCGCGGGCGTAAATGGTCGCGAGGTGTCTACCACGTGCAAGACAAGATCGCTAGACTGTGCGCTAAGGTGACTTCGATGTATTCCAAGTTCTTCGATTGTGCCCCGAGCCTTGCGGATGCCGGCTGTATCAGTAAGACGAATGGGAATGCCCCGGATGTTGGCGGCCTCTTCAATTAAATCTCGAGTGGTGCCGGCAATCGGTGTGACGATGGCGCGATCTTCACCCAGTAATGCGTTCATCAGGCTGGACTTGCCGGCGTTTGGGCGGCCGATGATTGTGATGGCGAGACCGTGCCGGAGAATCTTGCCTTCGGCAGAGGTTGCGAGAAGCCGTTCAAGAAAAGCCAGCACGTCACGCGTTCCGGTAAGCCATTGATTGCGAGTACCGGTATCGATATCGTCTTCCGGAAAGTCAATGTGCGCTTCGATGTGGGCCGCAATGCTGATCAACTGGTCCCGGGCTTCGCCGAGTTTGCGGCCGAGATGGCCTTCCAGGGCGTTAACGGCAGCGGTGTGTGCCCGGGATGTCTTGGCCTGAATCAGATCGATAACCGCTTCCGCTTGGGTAAGATCTAGACGTCCGTTGAGGAAAGCTCTCTTTGTAAATTCGCCGGGCTCGGCGAGGCGTGCCCCGTGGGCTAGGCACAGCGAGAGGATTGTCCGAGCCGTCAGCGCGCCACCGTGACAATTGATTTCGATGAGGTCTTCGGTCGTATATGTGCGCGGAGCACGCATGACCGAGAGCATGACTTGGTCTACTGAGTTCCCTTTCTCGCGTATCCGGCCGAAGTGGATGGTGTGGCTTGGAAACGTGGATGGCCGGCCGCGCTTGGAAACGAAGACCGCGTCGGCGACATCGAACGCACTGGGGCCGGACACACGGACGATGGCGATGCCGCCTTCGCCGGTGGGGGTGGAAATGGCTGCGATGGTGTCGTCGGTCATGCTGCTGCGTCAACTCGCGGCGCGAGTATAGCAGAGCTTCAGGCCGACGCAAGAATGCGCCGCGACTCATCGAGGAAAATTCCGCGGAAATTCATCTTCAGCGCGTCCGGGTTCGTGGCGGACGCGAGGGCGTTTTCCTCGGTGATCATCTTCGCTTTGACAAGCTTGAAGAGGGACTGATTGAACGTCTGCATGCCGTCTTCAGTGCTGGTTTCAATGGCGGCGGAAAGTTTGTCGAGCCGGTTCTCCTCGATGAGTTTGCAGACGATGGGCGTGTTGATCATGATTTCGACCGCTGGGGCGACGCCGCCGGCAACGGCGGGGACGAGACGCTGACAGACAATGGCTTGAAGATTGGCGGCCAATTGGCGGCGGATTTGATCGCGCTCGTGGGCTGGGAAGAAATCGAGGATGCGACTGATGGCCGAGTAAGCGGTCGTGGTGTGCAGGGTGGTCATCACCAGATGGCCGGTATCCGCGGCGGCAAGAGCGGCCATGAAGGACTGGCTGTCGCGCATTTCGCCGATCATAATGACGTCGGGGTCTTGCCGCATCACGTGAACGAGAGCACGCTCGAAGCTCAGAGTGTCGAGTCCGACTTCGCGTTGTTCGAGGACACACTGTTTGTCCTCAAACACGTATTCAATCGGGTCTTCCAGCGTGATGATGTGGCATTTCTCGTGTTGGTTGACGTGGTCGATCATCGCCGCCAACGTGCTGGATTTGCCACTGCCGGTGGCACCGGTGACGAAGATGACGCCGCGCTCGGCCGTGGCGATTTTCTCGAGTTGCTCGGGCAGGTGCAAATCGGCGAACGTGGGGATGTGCGATTTGACGTGCCGCAGCGCGATGCAGAGTTGGCCGCGCTGATGATAAACGTTGGCCCGGAAGCGGCCGAGGTTTTCGTGCAAGTAGGAGAAATCCACTTCCTTTTCCCGGTCGAGCCGCGCTTCGAGGTGCCGGGGGATAATGTGGCGTACGATTTCTTCGACCTGTTCCCGGCTCGGCGGGTCGACTTGGACCGGGAAGAGTTCGCCCGAAATACGAATCGTGGCGTGGTGGTCGGCTTTTACATGGATGTCGGATGCGCCCATGTTGACGGCAAATTTGAGGAGGCTGTGCAGGTATTCCATGGAGAGGTCAGCGTGAGATTGAGATGCTTAAGGGGCTGAGCGGAGGAGGGCTGACACTGAGTTGGGCCTGCGCCCGCTTGGGCAGGTCAAGAAACACGAGCGCGACCTCGAAGCCCTTGCCCTGCTCGCGTCGCGCACATTGCACGACGACTCCGCGACAACTGATCGGCTGATCCCTCCGCGCGCCCCTGCTTGGCATGCGCATCTCCACGCCAACTTCCGTCCACTCCGGCATGAATGTATCGGTCACAAACGTGATGCCCTTGTGGGAAAGGTGGAAGACGTTGTCGAGAACAGCCGCCTGGCGCGCGCGGCCGCTTTTCAGCTCCGCGTCGAAAACGCCCGACACATCTCGTTTGGTGGCTCCCATGAATTCTTCTCGCTAACGCCTCGGCACACTAGCATCAGTTGCCGGCAGTGTCAACGTCACCACTGGATGACTGTCGATAACAAGTGATATGTCCGCTGGGAATAACAAGTGAACTGTCCGCTCGGGCAGGCTAAGGACGACCCCCTCAACCACAGGCGGTTCGATGG
>Ga0182021_10005474_pt1 | contig 15038 bp, 6 predicted proteins | sample 612E3MmetaG_FD_120493 | JGI IMG/M metagenome (GOLD analysis project Ga0182021, IMG submission 120493) | Permafrost microbial communities from Stordalen Mire, Sweden - 612E3M metaG (Illumina Assembly) | ecosystem: Environmental > Terrestrial > Soil > Wetlands > Permafrost | place: Sweden... | reverse complement strand
CAATAGACTCAACAAGTTTCCCACTCGGGACAGGGCCCAAACTTCATGAAATATGGCACAGTGGTTACTACCCGATGGTGTGGATCAATAAGAAATTTAAAATGATCTATTTAAATATGGGTCATAACGTTATAGACTATGAACATAAGACCAATAAAGAGCTTTCATCTACATTTAAAAATGAAACTCAGAATAAACTGGTTATGGATGCTCTTTTTTGGTTAGGGGGAAAATAGGAAAGGCATGAGGCGTAAGGCGTGAGGTGAGAGACAACAGTAAATCCGAGGTTCCCCTCCGGGGAGGGGGCAGGGGTGGGTTTTTGAAGTGTTTAAAGTTATGTTCTTAAGGTTGGAGTTATTCTGCTTTTGGTTTTTTGAAGAGGCCGTATATTATGAAGACAAATCCAACTATTAAAAAGAATATACCGAAAGCCAGTCTTTCGTAATATAAAGACTTAAAGAAAGTATAGGTATATCCTCTGTAAAAGCCAAGCGAACAAACCAATCCACCGCAAAGTATTAATATAAAACCGGTTTTAAGTGGATTAAACTCTCTCTGGCTTACTTTCTCCTTTATTATCTCTTCTGTGTCAGGATGTTCAATCACTGCAGGGATCTCAGTCTGGCAATTCCAGCAGACACCAAATTCCATACCAACCAGCTTATTGCAATTAGGGCATTTCCAGTACTTCTGTTTCTCTGCTTCGATTTCAGCTTCATTTTCAAAATCACTGACAGGATCGTTGGACCTGAAATACTTATCAATATCATCTTTAAAGACTTCATTATCAGATCTGATAGCAGATTTTGCGTCCTTATAACATCTTGTATAATCATCGTTTGTTATCAGTTCGCGTTCTACAGCGGTAGTCAGTACAGCATGAAAAACATCCAACACCATTCCTGACGGATCTTCAATGATAGTGTATATTTCATCATCCGAATATGCTGAAACATAAGGGATAAATGCATTGTTGCTTTCCCAGGAATAACGTTTTACAGACTTCCTGTGAGCGGCAAAATTAGCCTCAATCTGTTTTAAGAGCTTCTCTTTCAGATCGTAAGAAATGATACCCTTCTCCACCAGCAAATACAAAGCAGCTTCCACGGTTTCCTGCTCATAGCTGATATATTTTGTTACAATTCCGGATAGTTCGCTGGCTGATTTCTCCTGCAGTTTCTTAACAAACGATCTTACCTCCGCTTCATCTGATCTCACTTCATTTAAAAGAACCTCCTTTTTATCTTCAACAGGCTTTATGGGATCTTCGAAATCCTTCCTGTACTTTTCATCTGAAGGGAAAATTGCATTGCGCTCCACTAATATTTCTTCTATAATATCGATGACTTCGGAAATGTATTTATTTCTGTTTTTGAACATTTCAAGCAGTCTATCGGTTGAATATCCGGTATAGTCGCTGTAGATCTTTTTTTGCCTCGAATTATATTCTTTATTCATGGGAACAGGTTTTTCCAAATAAAAATGGTTCTTTAAAAATAAGAAATATTCTGACAATGATGCATGATCATGATTGAGGCTGTTCCGAAATAAAATATATCCCTGGATTGAGTCTCCTCAAAAGATTTTATTAACAATTCCCCTTTCTCATTGTTTATAGTTTATATCGTTAAACAGAAAAATAAACAAATATGAAGGATTACAAATTATTTTCGCATTACAAGTTAGGAAAAACGGAGTTGAAAAATCGTATTGTTATGTCGCCAATGACAAGATCGAGAGCAATAGGCAATATCCCTAATGACCTAATGGCGGAGTACTATGAACAGCGTTCAGGCGCAGGATTTATTATTACAGAAGGCACCTCCCCATCACCCAATGGTCTGGGCTATTCACGTATCCCCGGTATTTTCAGTAAATCCCAGGTTGAAGGCTGGAAGAAGGTAACATCAAAAGTTCATAAAAGTGGATCAAAGATATTTGTCCAGCTTATGCATACAGGTAGAATAGGTCATTCTTTTAATCTTCCCGAAGGAGCCAGGGTACTTGCACCATCGGCAGTAAAACCGGCTGGCCAGATCTGGACCGACTCTAAACAGTTGCAGGATTATCCTGTTCCGGAAGCAATGTTGGCAAAAGATATTACATGGGTGAAAAAAGAATTTGTCGATGCTGCCAGGAAAGGCATTGAGGCAGGGTTTGACGGTGTAGAACTGCATTCGGCAAACGGTTATCTTCTCGAACAGTTCCTTTCGCCTGTAAGTAACATCCGTACAGACAATTATGGCGGAAGTATTGAGAATAGATGTCGTCTTGTTCTCGAGGTAACTGCAGCAGTTGCCGAAGCAATAGGAAAAGAAAGAACCGGGATACGCTTGTCGCCATACGGTGTTGCAAGTGATATGCCCCATTATCCTGAAATCGATGCCACATATAAATACCTTGCTGAACAACTAAATAAAATAGGGATAGTCTATATACACATTGTAGATCATTCTGCAATGGGAGCTCCTGCAGTACCTTTGGAACTTAAGAAAATGATACGCAGTATCTTTAAAAACTCAGTGATAATTTCTGGCGGTTATGATTTAAAAAGGGCCGAAGCTGATCTTGAAAGTGGTCTGGGTGACCTTGTTGCTTTCGGACGTCCATTTTTAAATAATCCCGATCTGGTGGAAAGGTTAAAGAACAACTGGCCTTTATCACAGGATCTCAATTTTGACCTGTTTTATACTCCCGGAGAAAAAGGATATAGCGATTATCCGGCTTATAAGAAATAGAGTGAATAAAGTACTTAAAGTGTCAAAAGTACCTGGAGTACATAGAGTTAAAAAAGTTTGAATAAAATAAGAAATCCCTGGAATAGTCCGGGGATTTTTGTTTCCGGTTCAAAGTTCAAGGTTTCGGATTTTTAGTTTCGCGTTACGCATTCACCCAGCACCATTCATAAGGTAGCCAGCGCCTCACGCGTCAAGCCCAGCACCCAGCACCAAGTACCTGGTGACTTTTATAACCAGATATCAGAGTGGTCGGAGAAGAATATTTTCAGAACAAGTTAATAATTGAGTTCCCATGCATCTTGATAATAATCTTTTTATACTTTTATAGACTAAACCTGATTAATATGAAAGTAAAATTCATCAAACTGAACGGTCTGTTCGTGGCTTTCTTCTTTATATCACTGATAAACAGTGAAAAGCTTGAAGCCCAGGTGAAAATTTCAGAGCAGAAATGGATCATTCCTACCTATAAAGTCAGTCCGCCCGATAAAAACCCGATGTTCTTTAAGAATGAATCGTACCAGGGCGCTTCAAAATACATCTATCCATATAGCCTTAACGATGTCATATCAAACGAAAAAGAGGACCATGAATGGAAAGCAGTAATACTTGAAAATGAATATATTAAGTTATGTGTTACTCCTGAAATAGGTGGAAAACTCTTTTATGGTACCGATAAGACCAATGGTTATAATTTCGTATATAAGAATGATGTTGTAAAACCATCCAATATAGGAATGCTGGGCGCCTGGATATCGGGTGGAATTGAATGGTGTGTAATCCATCACCACCGGGCATCAACTTTTCTTCCCGTAGATTATGATATGAAAGACAACGGCGACGGGAGCAAGACAATATGGATAGGTGAAACTGAGCCACGTCACAGGATGAGATGGACAATCGCTATCACAGCTTATCCGGGTAAATCTTATTACTCTGCAGAGGTAAAAATCCTTAACCCTACTCCTTACACAAATACTTTTCTATACTGGGCAAATGTTGCAGTACATACAAATAAAAACTACCAGGTAATCTTCCCTCCCAGTGTCCAGTTTGCAACTTATCATGCAAAAAACAGCTTCACACATTGGCCAATATCAAACGAAGTGTACAATGGGGAAGACTTCACAAAAGGAGTTGATCTTAGCTGGTGGAAAAACTCGCTAAATGCCGATTCTTATTTTGCCTACGACCTGAAAGAGGATTTTATGGGTGCATATGATCATGGAAAAGAGAGCGGAACCGTTGAAATTGGTGATCACAACATTGTTAAAGGAGCCAAATTATGGGAATGGGGATCAGGAGCTCACGGCCAGGCAACAGAGGCTGTACTGACTGAAAAAGCAGGACCTTATGCTGAAATAATGGTCGGGGCATTTTCAGATAATCAGCCCGACTATAGCTGGATAAGACCTTATGAGGTGAAGACATTCAAACAATACTGGTACCCGGTAAAAGATATTCAGGGATTTAAATACGCCAATCTTAACGGGGCGGTTAACCTTGAAAAACGTGATGGCAACACCGTTTTCCTTGGATATTATTCAACCCAGAAGGTAAGCAAAGCAAAAATTACACTTAAGAGGAAAGGCGATGTAGTTTTTGAAAAGACCATGGAGATATCTCCTTCAACTGCTTTCACTCAGTCTATTAAACTTGAAGGCACTTTTAATACTACGGACCTCAATACAGAAATGGTAAACACTGAAAACAATGAAGTTCTTGTCGCCTACCATCCTGTTGAGAAAAAAGAGGGAGGTAAACTTCCTCCAACGGTTGAAAGGCCTCCCCTTCCAAAAGATATCCCCACAGTAGAAGAACTTTACCTGACAGGCAGCCGTATAGGACAATTCTATAACACCATACTTAATGCCATGGATTATTATACTGAGGCGTTAAAACGCGATCCTTCTGATATCCGCACAAATACAGCAGTCGGGAGTATATACCTCAAAAATGGTGATTACAATCCCGCAAGAAATTACTTTAGCAAAGCAATTAGCAGACTCACAAAAGATTACACCAGGCCATCAACATGTGAACCACTATACCTTCAGGGCTTGACTCTGAAAGCACTTGAACTTTACGATGAAGCTATTGATACTCTTTACCGCGCAACATGGGATTATGCTTATCATTCAGCAGCTTATATTGAACTGGCCAGAATATCGTGCATCAAGGGCGATTTTCAGAAAGCTCTAGGCCAGATAAATGAATCAATATCGACCAATGCCGTAAATAACTCAGCTATTGATCTTAAAGCCTCAATCCAGAGAATACTGGGCGATACTGATGGGGCAAAAGCAACACTGACAAATGTTATTGAAAATGATCCTCTCGATTTCAGGGCAGGTAATGAAAACTATCTTCTTGCAAAAAAGACAAACAATCCAAAGAGCGAAGAAATCCTCACAATCCTTAACAGGAAATTGAGAGATTTTGATCAGAATTACCTTGAACTTGCTATGGGATACCTCAACGACGGAATGTTTACCGAAGCAGAAGATGTCCTTAGCCGTTTTAAAGGGAAGAACCAGATGGTCAGTTATTATCTTGGATATATCAGGGATAAAAATAACGACAAAAACAACGCTGAAAAGTTTTTCAAATCAGCATCTGATCAGTCTGTCGACTATGGGTTTCCATTCAGGCTTGAAGATGTGAAGGTTCTGAATCTTGCTTTAAAATATCATCCTGATGATTCAAGACCCTATTACTATCTTGGTAACCTGCTCTTTGACAAGCAACCCGGAAAAGCTATTGAAAACTGGGAAAATGCAGTGAAACGTGAACCATCACTTGCAATTGCCTGGAGAAACCTTGGCTTGGGATATTACCAATATTCTCACGATCTGACAAAAGCAATAAGTGCTTACGAAAAGGCTATATCTCTTAAAGATAACGACCCTGTTTATTATGCCGAACTCGATCCTCTTTATGAAAAAAACAATACCCCTATCGAAAAAAGGTCAAAACTATTTGCCGGAAAGAATGAGGTAGCTAAACTTCGCGATGATTCGTTTGTCCGCGAGATAATAGTACTTAATCTTGCAGGTGAATATGAAAAGTCAGCAGGATATCTGAGTCAGAGTAACTTTCATTTCCGTGAAGGAAGTTCCAGGGTAAGAGACATCACGGTTGATGCATATCTGCTGCTTGGTAAAAAATACCTGGCAGAGAGAAAGTATGATCAGGCCCTTCAGCAATTACTGTTAATAAATAAAACTCCTGATAATTCCGATTCAGAAAAGGGAACTGTTGATATGAGAACACCTCAGATCAATTACTTTATTGGACTGGCTTATGAGGCACTCGGGAAAAAAGCCCAGGCAAAAACATATTTCACAGCTTCATCAAACCAACCGATAAAAGAGGCCAGCTATATCCGATATTACCAGGGATTAAGCTATCTTAAACTGGGCAATAAGGCTAAAGCTTCAGAGTATTTCAATTCCCTGATTGAAGCTGGGAACAAACAGACTACAAAGGGCTCGGAGATTGATTTCTTTGCAAAATTCGGAGAGACAGAGTCAGGTAATGCGCAGTTATCGAATGCATATTTACTAAAAGGACTTGGCTATAAAGGACTGAATGATAACAAATCAGCTGTTGAGAATCTTAAGAAAGCCCTGGAGTTATCGGCAAGTAATCTATACGCGAGGGTAGAGATGGAATAGGTTGATTTTAGGATAAACCATGACCTCAAGGAAAGATCGGCCTTACAGTCACTCTGAAATCAAAACGTTGTGGCATTACCTGGTATCCTGTAAAAACCGAAAGTGCAGTGCATCCTACTCCGCTGGTTGCGTAATCGAGATTGAATGTGATCCCGTCAAATGGCATTAGCTGATACGTGTAAAGTGCTTTTGTCAGGTTTTCAGTCGAATATGGCTGTGCACTGAAATTAAAGAGTTTATCACCCCTAAATTCCAAACCTGCCCCTTTACCGTCAGTCATTCTTACCCATCTGTTATCGGTTCTTAATCCATAATCCTGAGGAATAAGGTAAGGCTCATACATTCCGACCACTGTAGATTTATATACTCCGGTTTTATAACCCGATTTTCTGTCGGGGTAATTTTCCTGCGGACCACGGCCGTACCATTGAACATTGCCAAGACTTTTATCAAGGATCCAAACCAGGCCAATCCGCGGGAGCCACGATGGCATATCACCATCGGGAACTACAGAATGGTCAATGGTTATTTCACCATTGCTGTCAATCTGATATATGTAATGATTAAGAAAAGCTCCCTTACCTGAACCGAGTAAAGTTACATTCTTAACCTCTACTATTACATTCTTTTCATCAATCGATTTCACATTGAATAAATCATTTATTGACTGTAATTTATCCAGACCTGTGGAGTACCACTCGGTAGCCGGTGTAATCCCAAATCCATCTGATTTGTGTTTGTTGTTAGCCGACCAGAACCCCCATTCATCTGTCTCGTTAGCCAGCGGAGCACGCCAGACATTCAGATCTGGTCCTCTTTTTAAAAGATCTTTGCCAAGAAGTTGCATTGAGGTCATCATTCCTGTTTTCTTGTTGAAAATATATGAAAACGATTTACCTGAAATAATAACTTTATCACCCTCTTCTTTCACGGTTAATAAAGTTGATGAAACTGATCTCATCTCCTGAACCGGCTTATACCAGGGCAATTCCATCTGATCCCATGCAATTTCAAATCCGGGTTTTGCCCAGAGTGTTGTTCCTTTCTGAAGAAAACTCACAAGCAAACGGTATTCCACACCCTCCTTTATTTCGGGCTTTTTATATGGAATGGAGACAACCTTATTCTTCTGAGGTTCCAGATCAACAGGAATGATTCCTTTTTCAATTATGTCTCCGTCGGCTTGTAACACCCATTCAGCCTGAAGTTCATTCAGGTTTGTGAAGAGATACCTGTTAATAATCTCTACCTCGCCTTTATCTGCAGATGTCATTTTAACAGTAACTGGTTGTCCAGATTTCTTTATCTGCCACATTTCGGGCTCGGGACGGCGATCGGGCCAGATGGCTCCGTAAGTTCTTGCTCCTATACCATAACTGAAGAAATTGCCTCCTTCGGTTATCTCTTCAAAATCGAGCCATAATGCAGCCTTCTTTTTTAACTCATTTGAAGGATTTTGAAGAAGATCGGGGGAGATATTTTGTGAGAAAATACCAACCTGGTCGATAATTGCATCACAAATATATACCATTGTCTCCTGCCCGTGGATCTCGGCATTTCTTCCAATATTTACAGGGAAAGGAGTGTTCAGGATATTCCCTGAAACAGGAATTGAATTACTTTTCTTACCATCAATCATTAACAAAATTTCATATCCGTTATAAACCGCAACAACATGATGCCAGTTGTATTCCCAATTCCCGGGAAGTGCAATCTGCACTGTATGCCTTTGTCCGGTAGTTATATAAAATTCAAGGGAGTCTTTCCTGATCTGATGCAAGCCAAACTGCCAGTTTCCTTTTGTAATAAGGGTCCCTGCCGAACTGCTGAGTGAACGAGGAAAGACCCTGAGTGAAAGAGTGAGCTGGTCCCCGTTTATCTCAAGCGATTTATCCCTGTAAACTTCAACCCACTGATCATGACCATTCAGGTCAATACCTTTTCCATCAGCCCCGGGGACAAGTTTTGCCCGTCCCATTACATTAACCTGCACATTATTTTCGGAACCATCTTTCAGAGATCGGATTTTCTCTGTCAACCCGGTACTCACAAAATCCCAGATTGCACCACCCATGCTTCGCGGATGGCTGTAAAAAGCCTCCCAGTAATCATCCAGACCGCCTCCCCCATTTCCCGTAACTGCAAGATATTCATCGAGAAACGAAGGACGGGGATCAATGCTGTCTGGAACAAGAAACACTTTTGTAATAAGATCCATAATCCTAGGATACCTGGGACCGATAATCTCTTCGCATTTGTGTGAAAAAGCATTTCCTCCATACATCCAGTAACGGGTCCTGTCATATTTTTTACCCTCATCAATTACTGCGCAAATATTTTCACCCTCCCCGCTTTCATTCCCGGCGCTCCAGAACAGAACGGAGGGATGATTCCTGTCGCGTAATACCATTCTGCGGGCTCTTTCGCGATACATCTCCTCCCACTCTTTCCTTTCCGAGAGGTATTCAGAAGCATGTGCCTCATCACCTGTTTCATCTACAATATAAATTCCATATTCATCTGCAAGATCAAGATACTTTATTACCGGTGGATAATGAGAAGTCCTGACACAGTTAATATTAAACTGCTTTAGCAGACTGAAATCCTTCCTGATAGTCTCTTCATTCATAGTATGTCCGAGAGTCGGGTGCTGCATGTGGCTGTTAATGCCATTGAGTTTTACGGGTACTCCATTGAGATAATAGACCTGGTTAAGTATTTCAGTTTTCTTAAAGCCTATCCTTCCATTAATTACTTCTTCAGTTTTTCCTGACGAATTAACAAGCTCAAAAGTCAGAACATAAAGATTTGGATGTTCAGCTGACCATTTAGCCGGATTTTTAATTTCATCCGACATTTTAACAGTCTGAGTACTTCCTGCCGGAATAGAGAATTTATCAGAAACTAAGGTCTTTATAACCTTTTTATCCGAATTGAAAAGAGTCGTTTTTATTGTGAAATTATCAGCAATACCCCGGAAATAATTTTTCACATCTACTTTCAGGTCAAGTCGGGAATCGGTATAGGATTTATCAAAATCAGTAGTTGCATACCAGTCAAATATATGTGTTTTGGGAGCAGCAAATAACCACACATCGTCAAATATTCCTGCAAGCCGCCAGTAATCCTGTCCCTCAAGATAATATCCATCTGAATATTTATAAACATTTACAGCAATGATATTCTTCCCCGGCTTCAGGAATTTAGAAATATTATATTCGGCAGGTTCCTGTGCCCCTTCATTATAACCAACCTCTCTTCCGTTTATCCATACAAAGGAAGCGGAAGCCGTTTTCTCCATTCGCAGAAATACCTCCTTATCTTTCCATGAACCTGGTATAATAAAAGTTTTCCTGTACGAACCGGTAGGATTATACTCCCGGGGTATATATGGCGGATTTGGAGTGAAAGGAGTCTTGGTGTTTCTGAAAATGGGATCTCCAAATCCCTGCATCTCCCAGTTTGAAGGCACATGGATTGTATCCCATTTCCTATCATTGAAATTCTCAGAAAAGAAATTATCAGGAGTTCCTTCAGGAGTATTTGCAAAGTGAAATTTCCAGGTCCCGTCCAGCGATAAAAAACTGGCTGCATCCGATTGGCTATTCTTTATAGCCTCATCTATTGAACGATAAGGAACCAATGGAACATGACCAGCTTCCTGGTTCAATTCAAAAACCTTTGTATTTTCGAGGTAATAATAAATATCTGACAGAAATGGTTTATTCTGTGCCGAAACAGATACCACAACCAGATACAATAACATTAGTAGTAGATTCTTCTTCATTTATTCAGATGTTAAAAAATCATGTTAAAACAATAAGTATGGTATGAAGCACTAGGCGTGAGGCAGAAGATAGAAGGTTTGATGCATAATAAAGACTTTATGGACTTTATAGACTTTATAGACTTCATTATTTCTCCGTCGACAAGGCTTTTATTAACCTGTACGTGAAAACAACTCCGTCGTAGAATTCTTTTACTCCGATCCGTTCATCTCTACCATGCGCACGCACATCATCCATATCACTGAACATTCCGGAGACTCCATAAACAGGAATTCCCTCCCTTCGAAGGAATTTTCCATCTGATGCCCCGGTTGACATAACAGGACTTACACTTACTTCCGGCCACATGGAAGAAACAATCTGAGTAACAGGCTCTGTAACATCTTCTCTCAATGGCGATAAAGGTGACCGGAATGTAGAGTTAATCTGGGTAACGGATATCTGGTTGTCAGCAAGAACATTTTTAAGAACCAACATAACACTGTCGGGACTATCATCAGGCAGCATCCTGCAGTTTATTGTAGCCTGGGCAGTTTGAGGCAGGGCATTCTCTGCATGACCTGCTTTTAACATTGTTGCAACACATGTTGTGCGCATCATAGCATTATAATATGCCGATGCAGCTGTAATCCGGTTAGCCGCTGCAGTATCGGGAGGAATTTTCAGAATAGCCAGAATGTCCGATTTGAGCTGACCCGATTCAATCTCAGCACTTTTCTCAAAAAAGGTACGAGTGGTTTCATTAAGCCTGAGGGGAAAATCATATTTTGCAAGGCGGGTCAGACCCGCTGCAAGTCTGTATATAGCATTGTCTTTCACAGGTAAAGAACTATGACCTCCTTTGTTTTTTGTTTCGAGCTTGTATGAGACAAATATCTTCTCGCTCGTCTGAATGCCTAACCCGACAGGTTTTCCGTTCTTTTCATCGCCTCCGCCACCATCGGGATTTATACAAAAATCAGCATCAATTAATTCCCTGTGATTTGTTACCAGCCAGTTAACTCCATTCGCAGTCCCCATCTCTTCATCTGCGGTGAGGGCTATTATTATATCACGATCTGGCTTATATCCCTCTTTCTTAAGTCTGATTATATTTACAATCAGGCTGGCATCATCATTTTTAACATCAGTTGTTCCCCTGCCATAAAAGAATCCGTCCTTTTCAAGAAAAGTAAACGGATCTACCGACCAGTCATCTCTTAGAGCTTCCACAACATCGAGATGACAAATGAAAAGAACGGGTTTTAACTTTCCTTCTCCATGATAACGAACCACCAGGTTCTTATGCTGCGTGTCAGGTCCGATTACCTGGATATCGCTTTCTTTAAAACCCGCTGTTCGGAGTCTGTCAGCCATAGCTTCTGCAGCTTTTGTACTTCCAAACTTCGATGTTGAATTTATCTCAATAAGCTCTTTAAAAATATCTCTTGACAGTTTTTTATATTCAGGTGTAAGGTTCTGAGCGGATACTTTAACTGCTAAAATGCAAAACAAAACAAAAATCAGTTTCTTTTTCATCAATAATTAGTTTATTTGTTAATGATGCAATGACTACCGGTGATAAGAATATAACAATAAAAATTGCTTTAAAATCAATGAACCTATGAGCATGATTCCCAACACTCATAAAAAAATATTTTATACTCAGGAAATATACTTAAAAGGTCCCGAAAAAGTCAATCAAAAAAGGAATGAAATTAAAAATTGTTTAATTTTGATAAATACTGTCGCTTCTTTTCTATTAATTGTCACTTTCTTATTAAAAAACATAAAGCACTTTAATCTAAATCAATAAAAATGAAAAAATTATTTCTGATTATTTTTGTTTGTATATTTCCTGCTCAAACCGTTTTACGGGCACAGGATGAAGCACGACTGCTAAGGTTTCCGGCAATCTATGACAATCAGCTGGTATTCACATATGCGGGAGATTTATATACAGTATCAGCTGATGGCGGAATTGCCAGAAAACTGACTAACCACATCGGTTTTGAGATGTTTGCCAGGTTTTCACCCGATGGTAAAACGATTGCCTTTACAGGCCAGTATGACGGAAATACAGAAGTTTATACTACGAACTCACAGGGCGGAGTGCCCAAAAGAGTGACATTCACTGCAACACTTGGGCGCGATGATGTTTCAGACAGGATGGGGCCCAACAACATCGTTTTCGGATGGAAACACGACAATAAAAATATTATTTTCCGTTCGAGGAAAAAGTCGTTCAACGATTTTAATGGATCGCTTTATACAGTAAATATCGATGGTTCGTTACCCGAAGAGCTCCCTCTTCCAAGGGGTGGTTTTTGTTCTTATTCACCCGACGATCAAAAGATAGCTTTTAACCGGATCTTCAGGGAATTCAGAACATGGAAAAGATACAGGGGTGGTATGGCCGATGATATCTGGATTTTTGATTTTAAAACCCATAAGACGGAAAATATAACAAATAATCCGGCCCAGGATATCATTCCAATGTGGTATGGTAACAAGATTTACTTTTTATCTGACCGCGATGAGAATAAAAGGATGAACTTATATGTGTACGATTTTACATCAAAACTAACAACAAAACTCACTGATTTCAAGGATTTTGACATCAAATTTCCATCACTTGGAAATAATGCTATTGCTTATGAAAATGGTGGATATATATATAAAATGGATCTTGCCACTGAAAAATCTCAGAAAGTAAAAATTATAATAGCTGAGGACTTTGTATCCGGAAGGTCTGTTTTGAAAAATGTAAGTTATAGTATCAGTAATTATGAAATTTCACCCGATGGAAAAAGGGCATTATTTGGCACTCATGGTGATGTTTTTACTGTTCCTGAGAAGAATGGGGAAACACGAAATCTAACTCAGTCATCGGGCATACATGAAAGAAATTCAAAGTGGTCACCCGATGGAAAATGGATCTCATTCATTTCAGATAAAACCGGTGAGGATGAGATATATACCCAGGTTCAGGATGGTAATCAGCCAGCTACCCAGATAACGACCGGAGGTGATACCTACAAATATCAGCCTTTATGGTCTGCTGACAGTAAAAAAATACTTTGGTCCGATCGTAAACAAAAGCTACAGTATATTGACATAAATACAAAAGCGGTTAATATTGTCGACAGGGATACTGTATTTGAAATAAGGGATTATTCCTGGTCGCCCGACAGCAAATGGATTGCATATTCAAAAAACAGTGAAAACCGGTTCCAGCAGATCTTTCTTTATTCACTTGACCAAAAGAAATCATTTCCTGTAACTGAAAAGTGGTACAACGCAGCCTTCGGAACTTTCAGCAGCGATGGGAAGTACCTGTTTTTTGTCTCTTCACGCGATTTCAACCCTGACTTCAGCAATGTTGGTTTCACTATCAGCTATTCCGACATGAATTGCATATATTTTGTAAGTCTGAACAAGGATGCTCCATCTCTGTTCAAGCCCAAAAGCGATGAGGTTGATTTGACCAAACCTGAAGCTAAAACAGAAGAAAATGACAAAAAGAAAGATTCTAAGACTCCTGCAAAAAGCAGCGATCTGCAAATAGACATTGATGGTATTGAGGGAAGGATTGGAAAACTACCCATTATGGCTGCTAACTATTTTGAACTTAATTCAGTAGATAATAAGCTTTATTATATGCGCAATGGAAAGAAAGATGAAAAACCAGCTATGTTCTTATATGATTTTGACGAAAGAACAGAGAAAAAACTTGGGGCAGCTGATGGATATGAACTATCATCCAATAAGAAGAAAATGCTGGTTGCTCAGAGTGGCACATATGGGATAATTAATCTCCCCATAGCTGAATTTAAAGTTACTGACAAATTAGATTTATCAGGCCTCCAGATGCAGATAAACAAACAGGAGGAATGGCAGCAGATCTATAAAGAATCTTGGCGCCAGATGCGTGACTTTTTCTACCTTCCAAACATGCATGGTGTTGACTGGAAGGCGCAGGGCGACAAATATGGAGAACTGGTGAAGTATGTAAATAACAGAAACGATCTGACCTATATAATTGGCGAATTAATAGGCGAGTTGAATATAGGACATGCATATGTAGGAGGAGGCGAAAGACCTCAACCTGAGCGGATTAATACAGGCCTGCTTGGCGCCGAAATATCAAAAGACAAATCAAGCGGCTATTTTAAAATAGATAAAATCCTTAAAGGACAGAACTGGAACGGGCATGTTAAGTCTCCCCTGACCGAAATCGGGGTAAATGCAAACGAAGGCGACTATATACTTGAAGTGAATGGAGTTTCTGTCAAAAGCATGAATAATATCTATGAAGCCCTGGTAAATAAAGCAGGAAAACAGGTTACACTTGTTCTGAATGCAAGCGCCCAGGAACAGGGGAAACATGAAGTTACAGTAATTCCTGTTGCCGATGAATCGCAATTGTATTATCTGAAATGGGTAAATGAAAACATTGAAAAGGTAAATAAAGCAACCAACGGCAGAGTGGGTTATGTTCACATACCCAACATGGGAGTTGATGGACTCAATGAATTTGTGGAATATTATTACCCGCAACTGAATAAAGAAGCTTTAGTAATAGATGTAAGAGGCAATGGTGGCGGCTTTGTTTCTCCGCTTGTTATTGAAAACCTGAGAAGAGCTGCATCGCAAATAACCTTTGCACGAAATACAGCACCAGATATTGATCCCGACGGGACAATGAATGGTCCATTGGTAATGTTATGTGATGAGTTCTCTGCTTCAGACGGTGATATTGTGACCTACAGGTTTAAAAACTATAAAATGGGAACAGTTGTCGGGAAAAGAACATGGGGAGGGGTTACCGGTATAAGAGGTTCACTTCCTTTTGT
>Ga0182021_10005473_pt1 | contig 15040 bp, 11 predicted proteins | sample 612E3MmetaG_FD_120493 | JGI IMG/M metagenome (GOLD analysis project Ga0182021, IMG submission 120493) | Permafrost microbial communities from Stordalen Mire, Sweden - 612E3M metaG (Illumina Assembly) | ecosystem: Environmental > Terrestrial > Soil > Wetlands > Permafrost | place: Sweden... | reverse complement strand
TCCAGCCGTACCTGCGGTTCACGGTGGGCGTCCCGCGGGGCGTCGGGACCAAGGTTGATCTCGGGCGCGGGGAGGGGTTCGATGCCCGATCCCTCGCGATCCAGCGAGAGTCTACCAGCAGGGCCGTCGGGGTTGGGAATCCCTCACGCGTCCGGTGCAGATTGCCGGCCGGCTGCCGGGCGTCGGCCCCGCAGCGCATTGGCACGTTGCCGCGCTCCCCGCGCCCCCGCGCTGCCGCAGCCGCCGCGGCCTGACCTTCGGCTCCGCCCCCAATGTGCTCGTTAAAGCCGGCGCGGGCGGCCGGGGCTAGTCGTGCCGCCCGCGTCTCCGGCTAGACCGCCAGCGGGGTAGCGACTGACGGCTGCACACGGATGTTCAATTTCAGTGGAGCTGGCGCCCCGAGGGGCCGTATCGCCCCCGGCGATTCGACGACCTCGGAGCGTTCCCCCCGCTCCACCGCGAAGATTGCGGGTCCGGGCCGCAGCACGGCAATACGGGAACTGCCTTATACGCCGCCTGGCGGATCAGGGCACTTCGATCAACACGGCCTCCTCGCCGTAGATCGAGCCGGGTTTGTCGAACGGTGATGACGCCGGCACGGATGTCTCGGTCCCGCAGACGACGACCAGCGCGCGCCCGTCGGCCGACCAGGCCGGGTAGGGCATCGGAGGGACAGCCAGGTCGATCGTCCTGCGGACTCCGCCCGAGTCGATCTCGATGGTCGTGGCGGCTCCGTCCTGGATCGCCACGATGACGCCTGTCGACGAGATCGACAGGTACCGGCCCTGAGGCAGATCTGCCGGCGACTCGACCCCGTCGACCCCGAACGCCTGGACAAGGCCGTTCTCGTCGGCGACTGCGACACGCCCGTCCGGAAGCCAGATCCCGGAGGGCGCCCCATAGGGCGCGAACCCGGGCAGCACGACGACGCGACCGGTTTGGACATCGAGGATGGAAGCGACGTCGCCGACGAGCACCTTCGATCCGTCCGCGCTGAAGACGACGGCACTGGCCGAGCAGAGCTGAACGCTGCGGAACTCCCGAACGGTCGCGCCCGTGTCCGCGCGGACTACCTTGAGCCAGCCGCACGTGCCCTCGCCGTCGCCCACCACGATCACAGCGATCCTCGTCAGGTCCGGCGAACAGGCCATGGCGTGCCCTTCTCGAGGTCCGGCTTCCTTGCCACCGAACCAGGCGTCGTAGGCGCCGTTCGAATCGGTGGCGACGCAGGGCAGTGACGGCCACTGTGGCGCGGCGACGACGGACCCGGTCTTCACCGGCTGCTCGGTCGCGGAGCCCAGGCGACCGACCGAGTCGTGCTCCGTTCCGTCAAGGTCGAACCGCTGCAGAAGGTACGTGTCCGACCCGGTCCAGGCGAATATGGCGCCGTCGATGGTCGTCAGCTTCGCCCCGCCGCGGTCGAAGATTCCCACCGACGAGGCCGCGCCCGTGGTCTCGGACTCGAAGACGATGGCCAGGTGCCGGCCGTCAGGCGCCCAATCGGCCCAAACCACGCTGCCGCTGCCGAGGACCTTGAAACCCGAGAGTGGTGTCGTCACCGGGGTGGAGTTCGGGACCGCAGAGGCTGTCGACGTCCGGGTCGACGGGACGGCCGTCGTGCTCGCCGACGGCGTCGCCGTCTGCCGGCCAGTGGCCACCGGGCCGGGCCGATTCACGGACGCGAGGCCCAGTGCCAGAACGATCGCCCCGGCCAGGGCCAGGAGCCCTATGGACCCGATCGGAGTCCGGACCCGCGCCGACACACGTGGCGCCTCGCCGTGTGCGATCAGAGCGCCCAGCGGCGGTCGCGGAGGAGCAAACCGCCCGAGACCGCGACTCTGCTGGTCGATTCGACGCGCGACGCGCTGCTCGAACTCACGCTCGTCCATCAGTCCATCACCTCCGGCTGGCGGCGCAGCGCGGCCAGCGCTCTCGACGCGAGCGTTCGGACCCCCGCCGGCGAGAGTCTCATCAGGCGCCCGATCTCCTCGTCGGGGAGATCGAAGTGGTACCGCAACACAAGGACTTCGCGCTGCCGCTCGGGCAGAGCCCGACACAGCTGCTCGAACCAGAGCCACAGTTCAGAGCGTCGGAAGGGATCCTCGGCGGCCGGATCACGTGACCCGAGCGGCAGCCAGCCGATAAGACGGTGCCGTCGCCGGCGGTCGATGACGATGCGACGGGCGATCAGGAACAGCCAGGCGAGTGGCTGGCCGCCTGGCCCGCGCCCCTCTACCCAGGATGCGTAGGCCCGCCGGAATGTCTCGGCCGTCGTCTCCTCGGCCTCGTCCGTCTGCCGGGTCAGCGAGAGGCAGTAGCGGAACACGGGCTCCCAGCCGGCGACGAAAAGGGCTTCGAACTCGGCGACCCCCAGCACAACGCGTTCGGTTCCCCTGACTTGAACTGGCGTCACGATCACCCTCATCTCCCGTTCGCCCTGATTACGAACGAGAAGACCGTCTTGTTTCGGGCTTCGGGTCGGGTCTACCCGTTGGTTCGCGGGTCAGGTTCCGAGGCGACGGCGTTCCCGGGTTGCGAGGCCGCGGCGTTCCTCGGTTCCGAGGAGGCGACGCCCTCGGGTGCGGCGGGCTGCCTGGGGAGCGGGTCATCCGACACCTGCCGCTCCATCGTGAGCACGCGGAAGCGGCCCATGTGGCGCGGGTCGAGCATGCGGACGACGCCGGAGCGGGCACGAAGGTAGTCCGAGGCGGTGGTTTCGGGCGAAGCCTGGAGCGCCTGAAGCTCCGACTCGAGGCCGGACGAGACGAGGAATTCGGTTTGAGTGGTCAGGGCCACGGAGCGGAGACCGCGCCGCTCCCCGAGGACTTGGATCGCGGTGAAGTCGACATGGGCGGTCATGTCGGTCAGCCCGACGTCGGCGAATGGATTCTCCACGAAGTGGTGGTCACGGTAGCCGAGCAGCGTTCCGGCGAGGTGGCGCGGTCCGTAGAGCTCGGCGGCTTCGTAGCCATAGTCGATGACCAGGAGATAGCCGCGCGCGAGGCGGCGGGAGACATCGTCGAGCCACGGGGCGAGGCCGAGGCACACTTCGCCGATCTGCCCCTCGGACAGTCGGTCGGGCAGTAGCACGTCGTCCGCGAGGCGGCCTTGGAGATCGGGTGTCGACGGCTCTGCCGCTACTTCGACGAAACCATCCCGCCATGTGACGAAGAGCTCGAGCAGCTGCCCGCCGCGGACGACGACTCGGTGCACCGGCAGGGCGTCGAGGAACTCGTTGGCAAGGATGACGCCGGTGACGGGCACAGACTTGTTCGATGGAGAGCCGGTGACCGTCAGGAGCTCGGCAAGCCCGGCCTTTTCGAACCTTTCGTGCAGGTCGGCCTGCCTGTAGCCGCTCGATTCGACCGGCGTGTACCGCACCGCCTCGAGCAGGTCGATCGAGTCGGTCGAGTCGTGGCGGCGGAAGCCCTCGATGATCGAGAGCGCCAGAGTGCCCGAGCCGGCGCCGTATTCAATGATGTCGAACGGTCGCGGCCGGCCCAGTTCAGCCCACATCTGTTCGATCCGGCGGGCAATGGTCCAGCCGAAGATGGCGTGAGTTTCGGGCGCGGTCAGGAAGTCGCCGGCGTCGGTGGGGCGGTCGGCGGGCTGCATGTAGTAGCCGAGCTCGGGCTCATACAGGGCCCGCTCCATGAATCGGGCGAACGTGATGCGGCGCTCCGGCGCGGAATCGATCTCGGCTCGGACGACGGCCGTCAAGCGAGCCGAACGGTCGGACGACGATTCCGATGAAGGGTCGGACGGAGAACGAAGATCGGCGGCCGGCCCGGCGCCGGCCGGCACCAGGAGCCCTGTCGAAGGAGGCCGCGGTTCGGGCGTCATCGGACCGCCGCACGAGCTCGCTGCGCGAGCAGGCGCAATCCGCCGTTGACGAGCGTGTGGCCGCCGAGCAGGATCGGGTGGTCGGCCGGCGACGTGGCGGCTGATTCGGTGAGGGCCCGAAGCCACGGATCGGCGATGGACGCGGGCAGTAGCAGATCCGAGGCGAAGCGGTCCTCGGCCGACGGCCAGGCCGCCTCGCTGAACCCGGCGCGATGGGCCATCAGGACTCGAGTGTCGATCACGGCTCCATCCGCCATCCGGGCCACAGTCCGGGAAAGCGACTCGGGACCGTCGCGGTCGAGCAACTCGCCGAGGACCGAGCGTGGTGGTCTGGAGTCAGTGGTCACGCCCGATTGGGCCAGGCGGCTCGCGGCGCGGAGGCCGCGTTCTTCGACGAGGGCTCGGACGCGGCAGGCGACGCCACTCTCAAGCCACCGGAGAGCGGCCGAGGAGATTCGGCCCGCGACCAGCAGCTCGGCACGACGACTCGCCAGGACTTCGCTGAGTGCCCCCAGCCGCTCGCCAATGAGTGGCTCCGTTCCGTGGCCTTGGCCATGAGCGAGCCGCGCCGTGCCGCCGCCGACGCTGGCGAAATCGCGCGCCGTCGGATCGCCGAGCACGATCAGGTCGATCGGCGTGTCGATATCGACGCCCAGGCGCCAGCGCGAGCGGACGTCCGTGACGGCCACTTCGGCCCGTTCTTCCAGCCATCGGGGAAGGGCGTTGTCGGCGGGGAGTGGCGGGAGCTCCCACAGATCCGCCGCTCGAGAGACCGCCACCACGTCGGCCGAATAGCGATTGTTCGCCAGCGCGTGCCCGCCGGGCCCCGCGGCGACCTCGACGAAGCGCCGCAAGTCCGCGGCTCGGGCTAGGGGGATGCTGCCGGAACCGAGGATGACGGCGCCACCGGCGATTCGGCCGGCGATCATTCCGCCGGCGATCTCTCCGGCGGCAATCTCTCCACCGCCGATCCGTCCGCCGGCCGTGGCGCCCGTAGTCCGTGCCCGCATCGCGGCCACGAGACGCTCGCCAAAGCTGAGGCCATCGGGCGGTCCGGCCACGATCTCCACGTCGTCGGCGCCGGCCGCCAGGAACGCGACCCGCTGCCGTTCTGCAAGGGAGCGGCGCGCCTCTGCCAGGGAACGCACGAGCGGCCCGGCCCCATTCGGGGCCTCGGCGTGGAAAATGAGCACAACAACGGGGCGCACGAGCGGAGTCTAGCCGCGGCGCTCCATTGTGCGGCGGCCACTCGTCGTGTCCGACACCGCGAATCAGGGAGTCGGTCTATGCACGCAGTTCGGGCTTATGTCGGTCTGGGGGCAAACCTGGGCGATGCCCGCGCGACGCTGACCGCCGCCGTCCACGCCCTGGCGGCACTGCCGGGAGCCCGCCTCGCCGGCGTCTCGCGCCTGTACGTCACGACCCCAGTCGAAATCGCCGATCAGCCCGATTTTCACAACGCGGTGGTGGCCCTGGACGTGCCGGCCGGTCCGAGCGGCCCCGAGGCGACCGGCCCTCTGGCGTTGCTTCTCGCCCTCAAATCGATCGAACGGGCATTCGGCCGGCAGGACCGATTCCGGTACGGCCCGCGCGAGTTGGATCTGGACCTGCTGCTCTTTGGCGAGGAGCAGGTTGTGGTGGAACGGCCGGAGGGGGGCCGCTCGCTCGATCCGGCCAAAGCCGCTCGCCTGCTCGAGGTTCCGCACCCGGAAGCCCGTCACCGGCTGTTCGTCCTCGTGCCTCTGTCTGACCTCGCCCCGGATCTGGTTCCGCCCGGCTGGACCGAGTCGGTCGCCCGGGCTCGCGATCGACAGAAATCGATCGAGGGAGCCTCGGCCGTTCGCGCCATCGCCCACTGGGACGCGACGCTGGGTTCGTGGGTGAAACCGGGGTCGGCGTAGCCCGGGCGGAGTCCGCTCGAAGCTTCCCGTGCAGGAGCCACGGCACGAGGCACGCGGCACGCGGCACCCGGCACGCGGCACGCGGCACGAGGCACGCGGCACGGCACGAGGCACGAGTGGGAGATTGCTGCGGCACCGTCGCCCGATCCCCAGATATGCGAAACGAGCGACAGGCCCCTCACCGGCTATCTGGGCACCGACCTGTCGCCCGTTTCGTCCCCTCCGCTCGGCGAACCGAGCTTCCCTTCCTCCGACCGACCGATCGGCCCGTCAGGTTCCGATCGGCTGTCACCCTCTCATTCGGATGAGGAGGCTCGTCGGATCACTCGATTTCGGCAACCCGCCGACCCGCGGGTAAGCCGGGCGGCACCAGAGCCGGCTCAGACGCGGAAGTGGCGCCGCCCCGTGAAGACCATGGCCATGTGGTGTCGGTCGGCAACCTCGATGGCCATGTCGTCGCGGATCGACCCGCCCGGCTGGATGATCGCCGTGATCCCGGCCTGGGCCGCGAACTGGATCCCGTCCGGGAATGGGAAGTAGGCGTCGCTGGCCATGACCGCCATCCTGGCCCGATCGCCGGCTCGCCGCAGGGCGATTTCGACTGCCGTCTGGCGGCTCGCCTGGGCCGCCCCGATCCCAACCGTTGAGGCATTTCGCGCCAGCACGATCGCGTTCGATCGAACGTGGCGGACCGTCCGCCAGGCGAACAGCAGATCCGTCAGCTCTTCGAGCGTAGGCCGCCGCTTCGTCACCACGTGGAGTTGCGTCTTGTCGAGCCCCAGCTCGTCCTTGGCCTCGACGAGCAGCCCGCCGGCGATGCGCTTGAAGTCCATCCTGGCGATGCCGTAGTCGCGCGGACCCTCGATGGGGCTCCCCGGCACGGCGAGGAGCCGGAGCTGGGGCTTCTGGGCGAGGATGCCGACGGCGGACTGGCTGAACGATGGAGCCACGACCGCCTCGAACGAGTTGGCCGCGATCTCACGCGCCGTGGCGCCATCCAGGTCGCGATTGACCCCGACGATGCCGCCGAAGCACGAAACCGAGTCGGTCTCGAGGGCGTTGCGGTACGCCTCGACCAGCTCGTCCGCCGACGCCAGGCCTACCGGGTCCGTATGTTTGACGATGACCGCCGTCGGCGAGGTGAAGTCCATCGCAAACGCGTATGCCGCGTCCAGGTCCAGCAGGTCGTTGAAAGAAGGCTGCGGACCCTGGATTTGAGTCGCGTCGGCCAGCGTGCCGGAGCGATGAGTCGTCTCGCGATAGAAGGCGGCGTTCTGTGTGGGATTTTCGCCGTAGCGCAGGTCGTCGACCTTCTCGAGGACCATCGCCAGCCGGCTCGGGAAGGTTTCCCCGCAGACGTTGGAGAGGTACGCCGCGACCTCGGCGTGGTACGCGGCCACGAGCCCGTAGGCCTCGGCCGCCAGCTGCTGGCGGAGTTCGGCGGAGACGGCACCGCGCTGTCGTATCTCCCCTACCACCGTCGGATAGCGGGTCGGGTTCGCGACGGCGGCGACCCCGGCGTAGTTGCGCGCCGCGGCTGCCAGGAGAGCGGCGCCGCCCACGTCGATCATCTCGATCGCTTCGTCGATCGGAACCAGGCGGGCGCCGACCTGCGGGGCGAAGCGGCTGACGTTGACGGCCACGAGATCGATCAGACCGATCCCCTGCGCGGCCAGCTCGTCGAGCTGCTCTGGCTTGTCGCGACGAGCGAGAATGCCAGCGTAGATCGACGGATGGAGCGTCTTGACCTGGCCACCGGCGATCGGCTCCGCGCCGGTCAGCTCGGACACGGATCGGACCTCGACGCCCTCTTTGGCGAGGTATTCGCGCGTTCCCTCCGTGGCGAAAACCTCGAAGCCCTGCGATACGAGATCCCGAGCGAACGGGCCGATGCCCTCGCGGTTGGCCACCGAGAGCAGGGCTCGCACCAGGCCTACCTCCAACTGCCGACGTTCCAGGGGCTCAATCCCAGGCGGCGCTATCCACCCCGCGGCGCTCGAGCAGGCGGCGAGCCGTGCGCCAGGCAGCGTGAATGCCCCGTCTTTGCCGGATTGGGCCGAGTATAGCGCCGGCCTCGTCGACGCCGACTTCGGCTTTCACGTATTGCGCCTCGCGACGTATCATCCAGGCCCGTGGCGCGCCGCCGGATCAGGCGGGCCGTGTCATGGCATACTCAGGGACGCAGAGAAGGCACGTATCCTGGTAGCCGGCGTCGGCACCCGGGACAGCCGTCGATGCCGCCGCTCCAGCCGGCCCTTGCGGATCGGCGCACATTCAGGTCGCACGACCACATCTACTGATTACGCCCGGAGGTCCGCGCGAACATGGCGCCGTGGGAATACCTCTTCATCGGCTTCAACAGCCTCAACTTCGCGCCGATCTTCCAGGTCACCTGGATGTTCGCGCTCACCATGCTCGCGGTGACGCTCTTCTTCTACAACTTCCAGGGACGCAGACTGCGCAACTATGCCGTCTTCCTGGACCTGAACGAATGGCTGCTCTGGACCTCGATCGGCACATTCAGCCTGCTGCTCATGTACGCGGTCTTTGGCTTCGACTTCCTCTTCGTCCTGCCCACCATGGTCGGCGGCGCGATCCTGTTCCTCTGGATCCGCTTCATTCACTTCCCGCCGCTCATCCAGGCCTACGAGGAGCGACTCGCTCGCCAGCGCTACTTCCAGCGTTCCAAGACGGCGCACCCGGAAGCCACGATCCGCAAGCGCCCGGCGGCCAACACCAAGCGCCGCCGCCGGTAGCGTCCGGACGGACCGCTTGCGCCCCGCTGCGGCTCGCGCATTCGCGCGGCTCTGACCGGCCGTGGAGATCCGCCGGTTCGGTATAGGGCACCGGCGTCATGAAGGCCCGTCGGGCACGCGCGGTGTGGACGGGCAATCGATCCACAGCGACGCTCGAGGTGCGGTCGCCGAGCTTGCCTTTCGGCCGAATGCCGCGATGGCGCCGCACTCCAACCCGAACCTGACGTACTTCGTCGTCATCGAGGGCGGCGGCTTCGTTCAGGTCGGCGATGAACGTGCCCGAGTCGCCGCCGGGGAGGCCGTCGTCTGGCCCCCCAACGTCGTCCATGCCGCATGGACGGAGCAGACCCCGATGCGGGCGCTGGTCGTCGAATTTGCGGTCGTGGATCCCGATCCGCTTATGATCGAGGGCGGCGCGCCCGAGCTTTCGGCCGAATCGATCGAACCGGTCGAACCTTCGGCCGTGCGGCCCGCGGCCGACCCGCGAGGCGCCCGTTCGCGGATCCCCGACGCGACGGACTCCGGCTCGCCGCAGGTCCAACCGAAGCCGGCCGGCGGCGGACTGGTTTCAGAGACCCGCGGCCGGCCCGACGACCACGAATCTCCCGAACGGGAGCCGTGGTAGCGCCCCGCGCAACTCGACCCGGCGCTTCATTGGCGGCGTGGGTCCGGGCGTGTTACACACTCATCGCCTCCCCGCCAGCGGGGCCGGCCAGACCGGCGTCGTCGCCGGCAGCGCCCACGGAGAAGAGCGATGGAGCGAACCCAACGGCTGACGATTCGAGTCGCGGCGATGGCCGTTGCCGCGTCCGTCGTGGCCGGCTGCGGCGCCGCCTCGACTCCGACGGACGAGGCCGCGGCCCTGTCCGCCTCGCCGACGGTATTCGTGACGCCGGCGACGTCGCAGCTCGCCACGCCCACCACGATCTCCACGCCGGCCACCGTCGCAACGCCCACTCCCGCCGCCACTCCCAGCCATGTACCCGCCGGCTCCACGCTGAGCTGGAAATCGGTCCTGTCGTCTGACGGAGACCCGCTCGGGAGCAACTTGACCGCGGCAGTGGCCTTCGGCGACGGATTCGTCGTGGCCGGCAACGAGAACCAGGGCCAGCACGCAGTCATCTGGTACTCGGCGGACGGGAAGAGCTGGCAGAAGATCGACAAAGCCCAGGATTTCTCGGACGGCGTCATTGGAACGCTCGTCCCGATTCCTCAGGGGTTGCTTGCGGTGGGCACGGCCTCTCAGCCGGATTCACGATGCGGCGGTGGCGCCTTCGGTTGCAACGCGGTCTCCGCGATCCGTCTCTGGACCTCGCCCGATGGACGAGCCTGGCACGCGCTGGCAAGCTCGGTCGTCGTGCCGTTCGGCCGTGCTCAGTTGATTCAAGTCGTCTCCGGACCGTCGGGCGTCGTCGCCTTCGGCGAGCTGGTCCCCGTCACCGGCACCGACACCACGGCCATGGTCTGGAACTCCCCCAACGGACTCGCCTGGGAACGAGAGCCGCAATTCTCGACCGCCTTCCCGTCGGACACGATCGTCGACCTGGCGGCGGGACCGGCCGGATTTGAGGCCGTCGGATCTCGCTCGGCAGGAGGAAACCTGACCGGGCCGCGGCGGGCCTGGTTCTCCAGCGACGGCAAGACCTGGAAGCTTGGCTCGGGGCCCGCAACACGAGGACCGACCGTCGTGATGGCCTGCACAGCCGGTTTCTTCGGCGTAGACAACCCATCGGCCCAGGCTTCGTTCTGGACAACGGCGGACGGGGTCAAATGGACGGTCCAGCCCGGCGTCGTCGGTCGCCCGGACCTTCCAACGTACGTAGGACAGGGTCTCTTCTCCGACGGCAACCGGATTCTTGCCATTGGTGCCGACTCGTTCCAGACGCCGGGGGCGTGGCTCTCCACGGATGGCCGCCAGTGGGAGTCGATTGCGCTGAGCGGCCCGCAGCCACCGATCGATACCGCCGTCGCCGGCAGCGTCGCCGCCGCGTTCAGCTCCAGCGGCGTGTTGGTCACGACGGCGACCCAATCCCTGCAAGGCGCCACGAACTGGACGATCTGGCTCGGAACGCTCTCGCGGTAGCGGCATCCGCTTGACGCGGCGCCCTGCTCAGGCCGGCACGGCCGCCAGGCTCAGACCGGCACGGCCGCCGCCGAGCGGCAGCGCTACCCCGCCGAGCGGGAGCGCCCCAAAGATCAGTACGGCCCGCCGATCGGCGACTTGTCCCAGTCGATCGCGACCTCCTGCGATGGGTTCGATTGGTCGACCGCGACCGAGAGGTGGACGCCGGGTGCGACCTGGGCCAGCTTGGCGATGGGAACTCGATGGCCGAACATCGCCGGAAAGGGCTTCATTCCTGCGAGGCTGACGTCGAGGGTGAAGAGCCAAATCGGATCGTCGAGACGTGAGGGATCGGCCGATGGGTCGAGGTCGCGGACGGTCTTGCCGAGCGGCTGGCACGTGGTGATGACGGCCGTGCCGTGGGTTCCGGTGGCGAGGATGGTCGCCGCCTTGCCCTTGATCGTCGGCATCGCTCCGCTCTGGACGGCCCCGACCATGTCGTTGACGCCGCTGACCGGATTGCCCTGGGCGTCGAACCTGACCGTGACCCCGCCGGGGTTCTCCATGACGGTTCCGGCTATCGATCCGGCTCCGCTCAAGATCGCGGCGGCCTCGCTCATGCCGGCACCTGGATCGGCGCCCTCGCCCGACGTCGGGGCCTGATTGATGCGGCTGAAGTCGATCGAGAGCTTCATCGGATTGGTCGGGTCGATCAGGACGCCGACGCGAGCGCCGGGCACGACCATCGGGATGTAAAGCCGCGGAACCAGGGCCTTGACCTCGACCGAGTACGGCACGCCGGCGCTACCGGGCGGATTGACCTGCAAGCCGAACTTGTACTCCGGCGCCTCGGGGCCGACCTCCGGCATCGACACGGTCGTACCGGTGTCGGTGATGCTCTCGATGATTGCGTCACTCGGCAAGCCGCCCTTGATGGGGCCCGTGGTGCCGGTCAGTTTTCGCATCAGCCAGGGACCCCAGAGGAACGGCGCCGTGATCGAGAAAGCGACGACCACGATGACGAAGATCACGACCGGCAGAATGTCGCCTGCCGTCGGACTGATGTCGAAGGCCGAGCCGTTCTGGACGGCGCCGATCGCCGCCAGAAGCGCGGCCTGGACGTCCCCGTTAGCGACGGTCTGGTTCGACATGGTGTCGTTGGTCCACGGCTTGCCCGTCTTGTAGGCGTCGAACAGGCTTCCGGCCGAGTCGATGTAGCCCGCTATCTCTTTGCCTGAGACGGCCAGCGCGATCACCAGGGCGTTGTCGAAATCGCTGCTCAGGTGGGCGCCGTTGAAGAAGGCTGCATTCGAAGGGTCGTCCCCGCCGAGCGAGATATCGACGTAAACCGGCGCCTTGAGCTTGTCGGACAGGTCCTTGGCCGCCGTCTCGGCCTTCTGCCTCCCGGTCGCGTCCAGGACTCCGGCGCCGTCGAAGACGTGCGTTCCGCTCACAGCCGCGTCGGCGCGAGCCAGGCTGCTCAGCATCCAGCTCTCGAGGGTTTGCATCCCTGGCGACGAGTCGATGCTGCTGGTCTGTCCCTTGCTGAGCTTGCCCTGCAGTGTGGCGCCGAGGTAGAGATCCCCATAGTTGGTGCCCGAGCCCTCCAGCAGCATGCCGTCGACGTGCCAGAGGCTGGCCAGGGCGGTGTGGTCCGGCAGGTCCGAGGAATTGGCCGCCGTGTAGATCACGACACGTCCGCCGCCGACCGTCTCGATATGCGCGGCGAGTGCCTCGGCGGTAGTCGCCGAATTGGCAGACAGGATCTTCCCGTAGTCGTAGACGTGGCGGCCCTGAACGAAGGGCGACATTGTCGGCGCGGGAGCCACCGTCGGCGCGGGAGCCACCGTCGACTTGACCTTGATCGTTGGCTTGGCGGTCTTCGTCAGCCTGGCGGTCGCCGTCACCTTTGGGGTCGCCGTCGGCGCGACCGCCCTCGCAGGCCCGGCCGCCGCCAGCCCGACGGCCGCGCAGCCGAGAAGGCCCAGCGCGAGGGCCGCGAGAATCAGCAACTTGGAGGCACGCCTGCGGGCTTGAGCGGGAGTCGGCTCACGGTTCGATCCCGGCGTGATCATCGGAATCCCTCCTCGTCGGTCGGCCCGCTCTCGGAGGCGGCAATCCCTCAGGAGCTGGCGGGGCAAGCCTATCGCATCCCAAGCGCCGCGCGGCCCGTTCCTTCTGGCGCACCGGTCGCGACCGAACGAGTCCGCGACCGAGATCAGTCGAGCGATCGGCTCAGCAGCAGACGGTCCTCGCCGCCGGCCAGGTAGCGGCGGTCAACCGCGAAGTCTTCGAAGCGGTTTGAGCGGAAGAAGGCCCGCGCCGCGACCGACGAAGGATGAATCTCCGTGTCGGCGAGGGTCCAGGCCAGCAGCCGCCGGCAGCCGGCCGAGCACACGGCCGCGGCGATGGCGTCGGTCAGGCTCCGGCCGATGCCACGGCCGCGCAGGTGCGGGGATACGGCCAGGAGAGTCAACTCCGCCGGCTGGGCGTCGTCCTCCTCGAAGGTGAGCCCGTCGAAGCCACGCGGCGCGTCCGCCGGGCGGGGTCGATCCCACGGCGCCCAGCTGGCCAGACCGACGATTTCGCCTGCGGCCTCGGCCACGAACAACTCGGAGGCGGGCGGCAGCGAGCGGGCGAGTTCGGGCGCGAGGGCGGCCACGAACGCGTCGATCGCCGGCCAGTCGGCGGGTGTGGCCGGGCGGACGACCGGGCGCTCGAGTTCGACCCGCGACGTCGGCTCCGCGGTCGATCGCTCCTGCGGCGACCGCGACGGCCGATCGATCGCCGGCACCGTCGCCAGCAGCGCGCCGAGCTGGCCGAGCATTCGGGCGGTGGCGCCCCAGACACGCTCGCCTTCGACCGGATAGACGCCGTAGCGAATCAGCCGCTCGCGGATGACGCGCTCTTCGAGCTCGACCGGGGCGTCGGGCAGGAAGGCTTCGACCGGCGGTTCGATGATGCGGGCCACCTCGCGGGGGTCCGCGTGGCAGTTCGGGCGGCGCTCGGCAAGCGCGACAACCGGCGTAACCCGGAACCCGGAGACGGGGATCGTGAAGCGCTCGAGCGCACCGATCACCTGCAGCCCGCAGGCTCTCGGGTCCAGGTCGATCTCTTCGGCCGACTCGCGCAGCGCGGTCGCGACCGGATCCGCGTCGCCCGGCTCGGCCGAACCGCCGGGGAAGCTGACCTCGCCGGCATGCGAGCTCAGGTGCGGGACGCGCGTCGTCAGCAGGACGCGGCCCTCGCCGAGGTCGTCTGGGAATAGCAGGACCAGCACCGCCGCCTGCCTGATCGACGGCATCGGCCGCGGCGGAAACAGACTCTCGGGCAAGTCGATGCGGATCGGCGTCAGTATCGCCGGCGCCGCCGGCATCTCCCGCGGCAGCGCCCGCAGCCTCTCCCGAACGAGCTCGAATCTCATTCTTGGATCCTATTCTCGTGGCGCGAGTTTGGCCCGATCCATGGGCTTGGGAGTGGCGGCATTCGAGGCCGTCCCGATCGTCCAGAGCACTCGTGGCGCACTCGCGACAGTTCTGACTGCGGCGATTCTCTTCCCAGCCAACGCATTGGCGGTTCAGGCGGAGTTCTGGTGTCGCGCTGTCATCGCGAGACGTCAGTGGACGAGCTGGAGAGCGGGGCTTGCCAACATTGCCGCCGCCTCGGCGGGATTGCTCGGAGCCGCGGCCGTGGGGCTTTTCCTGTTCTGGTTCCTCCGGCGAGTCTAGCGACGTCCTTGTTAGTCCAAGGCGTCGCCTGACAGCCGCTCAGTTCACCCGCTTCGGACCCTCGTCGCCGCCGGGGTGAGTCGGTGTCCAGACCCGGTCCACGGCCGCGTCCACGCCCACCGGTTCGGGCGCGGCGGAACGCTTGCGGGCATCGCGGCGTGCAGTGGCGTCGGTCACGACGGTGGCGTCGCCGGAACGGAAGACCAGCACTCCGCCGATCGAGTCGGCGTCGGCCACGAGCGTCGTCCCGGGCTTGAACTCGCCGCGCAGGAGTGCCAGCGCCAGCGGGTTCTCGACGAGCCGCTGGATCGTGCGCTTGAGTGGCCGGGCCCCATACGCCGGGTCGGTGCCTTCCCGAACGATCAAGGAGAGCGCGGCCGGAGTCAGCTCCAGCACGATCTCCTGGCCGGCGAGGCGGCGCTGCAGATCGGCCACCAGCAGGCCGGCGATGGCCGCCAGATCCGCGTCGTTGAGGGAGTGGAAGACGATCACCTCGTCGATCCGGTTCAGGAATTCCGGCCGGAACTGGACCCGCAGCGCTTCGGTGATCTGGTTCTTCATCTGGTCGTATGCCACGGCGTCGGCACGACGCGCCGCGTCGCCCGCGTCGCCACGCGCGGCGTCTCCGCGCTCGGTGAACGCCGAGATGAACTGCGACCCAACGTTGCTGGTCATGATGAGGACCGTGTTGCGGAAGTCGACCGTTCGACCCTGGCCGTCCGTCAGCCGCCCGTCGTCGAGGACCTGGAG
>Ga0182021_10005472_pt1 | contig 15040 bp, 15 predicted proteins | sample 612E3MmetaG_FD_120493 | JGI IMG/M metagenome (GOLD analysis project Ga0182021, IMG submission 120493) | Permafrost microbial communities from Stordalen Mire, Sweden - 612E3M metaG (Illumina Assembly) | ecosystem: Environmental > Terrestrial > Soil > Wetlands > Permafrost | place: Sweden... | reverse complement strand
TCCGACTTCATGAAGAACGGGGCCCTCGGGATGTGCGACGGCTGTCCGGACATCACGGTCTACGACAACAAGCTGGTCTGGTCGTGCCGGATGGACGAGCTGATCAACTTCGGCGACTGGGTCCGAGCCGTTCCTGAAGCGGATGGGGCCGGGAAGTCCTGAGGTGGAGAATCGATGTCTCTGACCGCTGCAGGTCTCGCCATAGCTGCCGTGGCGGTTCTTGGGGCTGCACTCTCGCTCGGCGCTTTCCTCTGGGCTGTCCGGACCGGCCAGTTCACCCCGAAGCAGATGGATGAAGGGGCAACAGCGATCTTTGACGGGTCCGGGGAACAGGCGGAAGAAGAAGGGGTGACAGGGTCGTCCGGGGAGCGGGGACGGCCATGACCTTCGGGGAGGATTCCCGCGATCCAGGCGGCCTGCGGCTGAATCCGGCAGAACTCGTTCCCGGGCTCGATACGGGACCCGGCGGCCCGGCCGGCCGCCCTTCGGCTCCTGATAACCGGTCCGTCCCGTCCCACGAGATGGACATCAGAATCCCGGCCGACGTGTCGGCGGCACTGCCCTCTGCCGCCTATTTCACCGGTGCCGTGTTCTGGCTGGTCATCGGTTCGCTTCTCGGTTTCCTCTCCTCGTTGAAATTCAACTCTCCGGATCTCCTCTCCGCAACTCCCATGTTGACGTTCGGCCGGGTCCGTCCCGCGCACCTCAATGCCGTGGTGTATGGATGGGTGTCGCTGGCAGGCGCGGGGATGACGGTATGGATGGTCGGAAGGCTGTGCCGGACGCCCGTTCGCTGGACCGCACTCCTCTTTCTTTCGGCTCTCTTATGGAACGCCGGCCTCGCTGCCGGGACATGGTGGCTTATTGACGGGCAAAGCCGGGGGCTGGAGTGGCTTGAATACCCCCGTCCAGCCGCGGTTCTCATTGCAGCCGCCTATGTGCTCTTTGCCCTCTCCATGTTCCGAACTTTTTCAGCGCGCGCGGTGAAGCATATCTACGTGAGCCTCTGGTACATACTCGCCTCGCTGACCTGGTTCCCCGTTCTCTACCTGGTCGCAAACACCTTCTCCTATTCGGGGGTGGCCCAGGCTGCGATGAACTGGTGGTACGCGCACAACCTTCTGACCGTCTGGGTTTCACCTCTCGGACTCGCGGGGGCATATTACTTCATTCCGAAGATCATTGGCAGGCCGGTCTACAGTTATTCGCTCGGGGTGCTCGGGTTCTGGACCTTTGCGCTTTTCTACAACTGGAACGGTCTCCACCACCTGGTTGGAGGACCGCTCCCGACCTGGGCCGTCTCCCTCTCCATTGCGGCCAGCCTGCTGATGTTCATCCCGGTCATTGCCGTGGCCGTGAACCACCACATGACGGCATTCCGGCACCTCGGGATGGTGAAACGGAGTCCAGTCCTCAGGTTTGTTGTCTTCGGAGCCGTGAGCTATACGCTGGTAAGTGTGCAGGGATCTCTCGAAGCCACCCGAGCGGTCCAGGAGATCGTGCATTTCACCCACTACACAGTCGGCCATGCTCATCTTGGCGTCTATGCCTTCGCCTCGATGGTCCTCTTCGGTGCCATGTACTACATTGTTCCAAGGCTCCTGATGCGCGAGTGGCCCTCTCCGTGGCTCATCGAGTTCCACTTCTGGACCGCCGCCGTCGGGGTGATGCTCTTCGTCGTCAGCCTGACTTTCGGAGGCTGGCTTCAGGGGATGGCAATGGCCGAGGAGGGGGTTCCCTTCCTGGACTCGGTCGCGGTCACCGTTCCCTACCTCTGGGTTCGGAGTGGAGGGGGAGCGCTCATGACGCTTGGTAACCTTGTCTTCGCGCTCCATTTCACGTGGATCCTGATCACATCGGCGAGGGAAGGGATCCGGCCCGTCCCGGAAATACACGCGGCAGCGGGGGGCAGATGAGCTTCGTCCGTCTCGTTCTTTTCTTCCTCGGAGTGCTGGCTGCCCTTCTTCTCGGATGGTGGGCAATTGTCGGCCTTCCCGAATCCATGCTGGCGAAAGTGGCTGCGCCATCGGGGCTGAAGCCGTACACGCAGGAGCAGGCGGCCGGGAGGGAAACCTACATCAGGGAGGGTTGCGTGTATTGCCACTCGCAGCAGCCACGGCCGGAAGGATTCGGGGCTGACCAGTCGAGATTCTGGGGCCGGCCTTCGATCGCCGCGGACTACGTCTACGACACTCCTCACCTTCTGGGGACGATGCGCTCGGGGCCCGACCTTTTCAATGTGAGTGTCCGACGGCCTGACTCCGTGTGGCACTACGAGCACCTCCATGACCCCCGCCACCTGGTTCCAGGCTCAATCATGCCTCGCTTTCCCTGGTTGTTTGATGAGGGCACTTCCGCCCCCGCTCCAGAGGGGAGAGTCCTTGTCGCGTATCTCCTCTCGCTGGATCACACGTATCCCATCACACCTCATGATACGGTCGAGAGTTCGCCATAGCCCTGGCAGAACGCCCCGGAAGGAATGGGGAGGCGGGCGGTGCAAAGATGCTGCCCATCCCCGCATCGGGTTCACCGGGCAAGGCGAGCCGGAGGAGGGGAACACTCCGACGCCGGGCTGGCTCTGGGCGTTCTCAGCAATCCTGGTTGTCGCGATGGTGTATTACCTGGTGAGGTTCGGCGGGAGCTTTTCCGTTGCTGCCCACGAAGTGGAACAGCCCGGACTCGCAGCCGCCCAGAGAAGCACGGTGCCGGTGAAAGGAGACGAGGTATTCTCCGCCGTTTGCGGGGCGTGTCACCAGAGACACGGGCGCGGGATACCGGGGACATACCCGCCGCTTGTCGCCTCACCCTGGCTTTTGCGGGATACGTACTCGCCCATCCGTATTGTCCTGGCTGGCCTCTACGGCCGGATCGAGGTCAATGGCGCCATGTTCAACAACCGTATGCCGCCTCTGGGGGATAAGCTCTCGGACGAGGAGATCGCCGCAGCGTTGAGCCATGCAAGGTCGTCGTGGGGAAACAGGGCGCTGCGCATCACCCGGTCTGATGTGAAAAGTGTAAGAGAAAGCTCTCCTCTCCGCGGCCCCTGGACTCCCCCCGAGCTTGAAATGGCTCCCCCTCCATCGATGAGACCGGGAAACGTACCCTGAATCGGGTTGACAATCGTGCCTGCCTCAGCGATATTGATCAACCGGCCTCCGGGCCGTTCCATCAGGCAGGACATGGTGACGCCGGATTCGCACCTTCGGGCGAGCGCCGTGGATGGCATCTGATCGCGGTTCGGCTTCATGAAGTATGGTGGACTCCCGGATCGCAATGAGCAGGTCCTGCGGAATCGCGCCTCCTGTGCTCCGGCACGCCCCCGGCTGTCTTCCGGCCGGGGCGCCAGGCTTCATGTGATCCGGGTGCTATGTGCGAGATGCAAGGAAGAAGGCGGGGACAGGAACCGCGTCCCTGTGTGGAAATATGAGATGGGCTTCACGGACCACGAGCTGAAGGGATACCTCATGTACGATCTTCTTGTCATCGGAGCCGGACCGGCGGGCATCAGCATGGCGGTTGAGGCTCGCCATGCGGGTGTGAAGTCTGAAAAGATCCTGCTCATCGAAAAGACATCGGAGCACTCCTTCTCGCTCAAGAAATACTACCCCGACTCCAAGCTGGTCACAGCCAACTATAAGGGATTCGAAGCGGTCTGCACGGGGGTGATGTGCATTCCCGATCTTACAAAGCATGAGACCATTACGTATCTGGACGTGGCCATCAAGGAGAACGGCATCGCTGCGCACTACAGTGAAACGGTGCACAGGATCGACAAACACGGGCACGAGCAGCGCTTCACGGTCTACACCGATCGAGGTGTCTATGAGACCCGAGTCATCGCCATCTCCATAGGGATCCTCGGCAAGCCCAACAAACCGGAGTACAGGATTCCGCCATTATTGAAGGAGAGGATCCTCTTCGATCTGACGACGAAGGAGATCGGCGGCTCGAAGGTGCTGGTGGTGGGGGGCGGGGATTCAGCTTCGGAATACTGCCAGTACCTGATCCAGCGGGGCAACCTGGTGACCCTAAGCTACCGGAAGCGGGAGTTCGCCCGGATGAACGACATCAACAGGCAGAGCCTTCTTGCGCTGGCTGAGCGTTCCCAGGCTGTCATATACTACGGCTCCAACATCACGCGGCTCGTGGATGCCCACGGGAAGCCGGAAGTGCATTTTGCCGAGCCCGGGTTTCCTCCCGAGATCTTTGACTACATCGTTTACGCGCTGGGTGGAACGACACCGCACAATTTTCTCAAGATGATCGGTATCGAATTCAACGGCGATGAGCCGGCGCTGAAAGAGGGCCATGAGACCAATGTCGCCGGGATGTTCCTCATAGGCGATCTCAGCGCCGGACCGAAAGGAGGCTCGATCATCTGGGCTTTCAATTCGGCCAATACGGCCATCCGGAAGATCTGCCAGGATTATCTCGTCGACAAGAGAGCCCTGCCCTGAGCGCGGGTTGTGTGGAGGACGCTGGAAGAGATCACGGGACAGTGCCGGCTCTCTTCTCCCGCCTGAAATATTCCCCACGCGCGTCTCAGGGTTTTGCTGACTTGAAGGCCTTGCTCAGGATCCTCTTCAGGACGGAAGTTTCGATGTCCTTCAGCGACCTGATGTAGAGACACCCTTTTCCTTCCTTGTGCCTTCCCAGCATCACCAGGTCATCCCTGAGCCGGTCGAGTCCGCCTGCAAGATACATCGCTATATTCTGTTTCCTGGGAGAAAAACCGATCACGGGCGTGTCCCCTTCGCGTCCGCTCTCATAGACGTAATGGCGCGTTCCGAAACCGACGATTGAGCTTCCCCACATGACCGGAGGCGTACCCGCGACAGCCTGCATCATCCGGAGGAGAGTGAGACAGTCCTCCCTGACGGTGGGATCGTCGATCTTCTTCAGGAAGGCGATTGCGCTGGTCTCTGTCGGTTTCGTCTTGTTCTCTGCCATGAAGCCTCCTTCGTGTTGTGGAGTCCCGGAGGGAGGCGGAGCGGTCGATTCCGGGACCGGAATTGGAGAATTGGTGGAGAATATCCCTGCATTCCGAGTCAATGTCAAGACAGGGTGAACCGTCGTGTCCCGGGTTCCGCCTGCCTTTTTTGCTTCTTCCAGAGGGATGTGATATATTTCTCCTTCAAACCAGTTCACCCTCTGATGATCGTCATGAAATTCGGCGGCACCTCGAACCAGGATGCCGCTGCCATGAGGAATGTCCTCCGAATCGTCCGCGCCCACGTGCAGCATCGCCCCGTGGTGGTGATCTCGGCGATTGCGAAGGCGACGAACGAGCTGGAGCGGAGCGCCAGGACGGCCCAGCAGGGTGATGAAGCCGGGGCCCTGAAGATCCTCGAGGCTCTCTTCTCCCGCCATGCGGCCATTCGCGCGGATCTCATTCAGGATCCCGGCCGTGCCGCCGGCCTGGAGGCGAGATTCAGCAGGTGGCACGAAGAGCTCAACCGCCTGGCTCGCGGGATTGCGATCCTGGGGGAGCTCACTCCTCGGTCCATGGACGCCGTCTGTTCGTACGGCGAAAGGCTGTCGTCTTCGCTCGTTGCCGCGGGACTCCAGGAGCAGGGGACGAATGCCGTCTGGGTGGATGTGAAGGAGTTCATGGTGACCGACGATAATTTCGGTCAGGCACGGCCGCTCATGGATCCCGTCGCCGAAGGTCTCAGGCGTACGGTGCTCCCGCTGCTCGATGACGGGAAAGTGCCGGTGACGCAGGGCTTCATCGGTGTGACGCGCGGTGGGCTGCCGACGACCATGGGAAGGGAGAGCTCCGACTATTCGGCATCGATTATCGGGGCCGCGATGGGTGCGGAGAATGTGCAGATATGGACAGACGTGGATGGTATCCTCAGCTCCGATCCTACCGTCGTCAGCGCAACGCAGCTCGTCGAGCGGATGTCGTTTCAGGAGGCATTTGAGCTTTCATATTTCGGCGCGAAGGTGCTCCATCCCGGCACCATGCTCCCGATGTTCGAGCGGCGCATCCCCGTGCGGATCCTCAATTCGAGGAACCCGGAGAGTCCCGGCACGCTGGTCGACGCCGACGGGGGGGGCGATGCGCCGGGTGTCGTGAAATCCATCGCGTTCAGAAGAGGGGTGTCGATCATTACGGTCACGCCCGAAAGACGCCTCGGACAGTTCCTCTTCTGGGAAGGAGTGTACAGCGTTCTCAACCGGCTTGGTGTGGGCACCGGGACCACGGTGACCTCGGAGTACAATCTGGCCATCACGGTTGACAACAAGAGCGACGTTGGGAAGCTTGCGCTTGACCTCCGGGACGTTGGCGAAGTGTCCGTTGCGGAGGGTCTTGCCGCGATCTGCCTGGTGGGCCATGGGATTGGAAAGAGCGCCGACATATTCCCCCGTTTGTTCGCGTCTCTGGGCAAAGTCCAGGTTCCGCTTGTTTCCGCAGGCGCCTCGCAGACAAGCATCACGCTGGGGATCAGAGAGGCCGACCTGGATGAGGCCGTGAGGCGTTTGCACAGGGAGTTTTTCGAGCGGTCTTCGTGAACATGCCCAGGGCTGAACACGCGGCGGGTCAGCGGTCGCTGCATGCCTCCGATTCAAGGCAGATCCGGATGGGTGGGAGGAGAAAAATGACCGCGGGAGGGCGGAGCGCTCTCGGGTCCAGGACCAGGCGGGCAGCGGAAATTCTGGAAGGATATCTCGGGAGCCCGAGTCAGTCGAAGAATCTCCCTCCGCCTCTCGATATGCTGATTGCCACCATTCTTTCCCAGAATACCAACGACAAGAACAGCCATCGGGCCTATTCGCTTCTTCGCGCCAGGTACCCGTTGTGGGAAGATGTTGCAGAAGCCCCGATGCGAGGGGTGGTTGCCGCAATCCGTTCGGGGGGGATGGCCGCTCAGAAGGCCGCCCGCATCAAGGAGATACTCAGGAATGTCAGAGAGGGGTTCGGCGGATATACGCTCGATAGCATCAGGCACTGGCATTCCGACGCCGTACTGAAACATCTGACAGCCCTCAAGGGGGTGGGCCCGAAAACTGCGGCATGCGTTCTCCTGTTCTCGCTCGGGCGGGATCTCTTCCCGGTGGACACTCACGTCCACAGGATCTGCGGCAGGCTGGCGCTCGCGCCGGGTGCGAGAACTCCGGAGGAGACCTTCAACATCATGCGGGACATCGTTCCGGCCGGGCACGGCTATTCGTTCCATACTAACCTGATCAGGTTCGGGCGAAAAGTATGCCGGTCCGCCCGTCCGGCGTGCGGAGAGTGCCCCCTGCAGGAACTCTGCGTGTACGAAGGGAAAGACACACGCCGCCGCTTCGTGCAATCCGGGGCGGACCACGACTTCATGCTGCTTGACAACGTCCGGCAATGATCGATGAACTGACCGACGCCAGGAGTATCCTCCTGATTAAGCTGCGCGCAGTCGGCGATGTGGTCCTTTCTACTGTGGTGTTGAAGAATCTCAGGGAGGCTCTGCCGCAGGCGGAAATCGACTTCCTCACCGAGCCTGCCGGTGCCGGAGTCCTGGAAGGAAACCCCCTTCTCGCTCGGACGGTGGTGTATGACCGCCGGAGTATGTCCGGTCCCGGATTGATCAGGCTCATCCGGAGCAGGCGTTACGACGCGGTGATAGATCTGTTTTGCAACCCGAGAACGGCCCTGGTGACCCGCCTGAGCGGCGCGCGTGTGAGGGTCGGCTACCGGTTTCGGGGGCGCACGTACGCCTACAACACCGTCGTCGAGCCCCGCGGCGGCGAAGTGCATAACACGCAGTTCAACCTGGACGCCCTGGTGCGGATCGGCGTTCCGATCGTCGACCGCTCGCTGCACATTGTTCCCGGTGAGCCTGACGAAGAGAAGGCCGGAAGGATCCTCTCGGAGCGCCGGGGCCGGCGGATCGTGGCCATAAACCCGGGCGGGGGATGGACCGTGAAACGGTGGCCCCTCGATCGCTTCGCGCGGCTTGCCGATATGCTCATCGACGAACTTGGGGTCGACATCCTCCTTCTCTGGGGGCCAGGGGAAGGTGAGGAGATTGAATGGCTCCGGCGCGGGATGAAGCACAGGCCTCTGATACCCCCGGCGACGAAGCTGCTGGAGCTTGCCGCAATCCTGAAGCGCTGCTGGTTCATGGTGAGCAACGACTCAGGACCGATGCACATCGGGGCCGCGATGGGGATTCCGGTGGTGGGAATATTCGGGCCCACGAACCCCCATCTGCAGGGCCCTTTCGGGGACCAGCATCAGACGGTCCGGAATGAGGAACTCCCATGTCTGGGCTGCAACCTGACTGAATGCCCCATCGGAAACCCCTGCATGCTGGAACTCAGCGTGGAAAGAGTGATGGAAGCGGCGCGAGCGATGCTGCACAGGAACGCCATGGCGAGGTGACTGGAGATGACACTCATCGACAGTCAACGGCGAAGCTCCCTCCGGAGGGCATTCCATTCAGATTCAAGCCATGTGACCCGGCCCTGGCGTTATGACCGGCGGAACCGTGGATCATGAAACGGGTCTCAGCCTATGAGCATGCACATACCCTCCTGCAAGCATTTTACCGGCTACAAGCCCTGCTATCCCGGAACACAGTGTCTCGGGGAGTGCGTGAGTTATGATCCCATCGGGACCAGGATTCTGCTCATCAATCTCGACGCCATGGGCAACGTCCTCGCGACGACCAGCATTCTCCCGGCCATCAAGCGGAAATACCCCGAGAGCCGCATCACCTGGATCACTCTCAAGAATGCTGCGCCATTGCTTGTCAACAATCCCCTGATCGACCGCGTGATTCTCTGGGAGCCCGAGGCCTGGCTCGTCCTGGAGACACAGGCGTTTGATATCGTGATGAATGTCGACAAGTCCCCTCGCTCGGGCGCTCTTGCCATGCGGATGAATGCGGCCGAGCGTCTCGGGTTCGGGCTCAATGACGACGGCGTCATTGTTCCGCTGAACACTGAGGCGGAAGAAAACTATCGGCTCGGACTGGACGACAACCTGAAGTTCCGGATCAACCGGAAGAGCGTGCCGCAGCTCCAGTGTGAAGAGTTCCGTCTGAAGTATGCCCGCGATGAATATATCCTGAACCTCACGGATGAGGAAGAGTCGTTCTGCCGCGAGTACCGGGAGGAGGCGGGAATCGGCCCGGACAGCCTTGTGGTCGGTTTCAACACGGGATGCTCTGAGCTCTACCCAAACAAGAAGCTCACCGTCGAGCAGCACGTTGTTCTGATCGAGAGACTGAACGAGGAGGCAGGGCTGAGCCTGCTTCTCCTGGGGGGCCCGGAAGACACCGTGCGAAACGCGGAGATCATGCGCCGGGTGGGACAGGGCGTTGTCAACACTCCTACGAACGAGGGCGTGAGACGCGGCGTGTGTTACGAGAATGTCTGCGACGCGGTAGTCACCGGAGACTCCTTCGGAATGCACCTGGCAGTGGGACTGAAGAAACATGTCATCGCATGGTTCGGTCTGAGCTGCTGGAACGAGATCGACCTTTTCGACCGCGGCGTCAAACTGTATCACGAGGAGCTGGTGTGTTCGCCCTGCTGGAAACACGAATGTCCCTACAACCTTGAGTGCCTTCAGCTCGTTGACCTGGACCGGATCGCCGGGGAGGTCCTCGAGTACCGTGATCGGCGAGCCGCCTCGTCATACGCCCCAGGGGCCGCCGGCCGATGAGCAGCATGGCGGCAGGATGTGGGCCTGATTCGCCCGGTGAATGGGGGTACGTATCTCGCACCCTCCGGGAAGTCCAAAATGGCGGCCAGCCGGGGTCCTGAAGGGCACTCCGCTGTTCTGGAGAACGGAGATGAGAGATGATTCCAGAGGAACAATGAGTATCCGCGCCATACTTTTCGGAGCCACAGGCATGGTTGGGGAGGGGGTTCTGCACGAGGCGCTCAACCATCCCGCAGTGGAGGCCGTCCTGGTCATTGGCAGGAAGCCGTGCCAAGTGACTCATCCGAAGCTGAAGGAGCTCGTTCACGCCGATTTCCTTGATTACACCGCAATTGAAGCACACCTCGCCGGGTACACCGGGTGCTTCTTCTGCCTGGGCGTATCATCCATAGGAATGAGCGAAAAGGACTACATCCGGGTGACCTACGATCTGACCATGCAGGCTGCCCGGACTCTCTCAAGGCTGAATCCCTCGATGACGTTCTGCTATGTCTCGGGCGCTGGGACCGACAGCAGTGAGCGGGGCCGCATCATGTGGGCAAGGGTCAAGGGGAAGACGGAAAATGACCTGATGAAGCTTCCGTTCAAGGCTGTGTACCTGTTCCGGCCTGGGTTCATCAAGCCCACGAAAGGTCTGAAGAACGCATTTGCGGCTGCACGAATTGTGGGATTAGCCTATCCGGTCCTGAGGTTGCTCATCCCCAAGTTCGTTTCGACCCTCAGGGATCTGGGCCTGGCGATGATCGAGGCGGTCAGGAGCGGCTATTCCCGCCCGATCCTTGAATGCCGGGATATCGTCCGGCTCGCCCGGGCCGGCCGCGAGGGGATCGCCTGAGGGAGAATGAATCCTTCTGAAACGAGGGGCCTGCCGGTTCGGGCGCAAAGCGGCAGTGTGCCATGCGCCGCGATTGAGCATCATTCCTCTGCTTCGTCTCCACCCGGGTACTCCGGCGTTTGACTGACGGTTCCGGGCAAACGGGAGACATAGGCAGGGGCACCACCTAACTCGTCTTACTGGATTGATGAGGCGCCGACTTCGGCGAGGGAGTATTATGCATTCCAGAATACGGCTCCAAGCAATTCCGGAGATGTTTGCGATCTGCAAGCTCCCCCCGAAAGCCAGGATTCCCACCTGGGCGGTGTCCGGGAAATTCTGGTCGGTGACGCGGACGTCTACCGAGCTCTCTGTGGTCTGCGAGCAGAGCCGGGTGCCGTCACGGGCTGCCGCCGAGCGCAACTGGCGGATACTTCAGGTCGTCGGCCCCCTGCCGTTCGAAATGGTCGGTGTCCTCTCTTCCCTGACTTCCCCGCTGGCCAAGGGAGGTCTGAGTATCTTTGCCATTTCGACCTTCGAAACGGACCTCCTTCTGGTTCGTGAGGAGTCACTGGAGAAAGCCTGCCGGATCCTGGAAAAGGCCGGCCACATGGTGTTTGGATGTCAATAGGTTGAGAAGCACAAACGCGGACACCAAAAGCAAGAAGGGGGGGATTCTCTTCAGACCAACAGCCGCTGGTATTCAGGCTCAGGCACTGCGGGCCGCTCGCAATTTCTTCGCTTCGCGGGCGCGGGTCCTGGAAGAATCCAGCCGATGCACTTTCGGAGTCGAACGAGGGACTGATGTGTAGTTCCGGGAAACAAGGAGCCATAAGGTTACGGTCAGCAATCGACTCAGAGAGGCGATCGACGCGTCGAGGTTGCGGGTTCTGAGAAGAGTGCGTGGCGTTGTGATTAACGGGGAGGGCCTCCATGAATACCGTCAGCAAGCAACTCCGGGAAACGATCGATGCGGCGCATCCGCGTCTTACCTCCATTACGGAAGCCCGTGCCTCCGAGAGACCGTATGCCGACAAATGGTCCATCAAGGAAACTCTCGGACATATGATCGATTCCGCCTCCAATAACCATCAACGGATTGTGCGGATGCAGGAGACCGGCAACATCGGGACATTTACCTATTCCCAGCAACATTGGGTGACCTCGCAGCACTACCAGGAGGAGCCATGGCGCGACATGGTGGAGTGCTGGTACCGGCTCAATGCGCATCTCGCACACATCATCGCGCATGTCGACCCCGGCTCACTGGAGCATGTGTGCGACACGGGGTACGCGAAGCCTGCGAGTCTGAAATTCGTGATCGAGGACTACCTGAGGCACCTGGAACACCATCTGGGCCAGATCCTTGGCGATGAGGACCCCAGGCAGAGAGCGAAATGGGTGAGGAGGGTGCCTGGATAGTGCCCTCAGGCGCGAAGCCGGGCGGCCTCCCAAATTCCACCCGGATGTTGCGAAAGGCAGGAATGTGAACAGAGTCGCCGTCATATCGGACATTCACGGGAACATCCTTGCTCTCGAACAGGTCGCAGCCGACATCAAGAGGAGGGGTGTCGACGCGGTTTTCAACCTTGGCGATCACGTTTCCGGGCCCCTCTGGCCGCGGGAAACGATCGAGTACCTGATAGGCCAGGATTGGATTCACATTGCGGGGAACCATGACCGGCAAATCGTTGAAACAAATCCCCAAGGCCATGGTCTTTCGGACCGGTACGCGTTCCAGAGGCTTGATGAGGCCCAGCGGCAATGGCTCATGGCGTTGCCCGGGACAATCGCCATCGAGGAGGGCTTGCTTCTCTTCCACGGATCGCCATCGAGTGACACGACCTATCTGCTGGAAACAATCGAACATGGGAGAGGGAGGCTGGCGTCGCGTGCGGAAATAACCCGGCGGCTTGGCGGGGCTCACTCGCCGGTCATGCTCTGCGGCCATACACATATCCCGCGGGCCGTCGCATTGCCCGGCACTATCCTTATTGTCAACCCGGGGAGTGTCGGCCTCCCCGCCTACAGTGACGAGGTCCCTCACCCGCACGTCTTGGAAACCGGATCACCTCATGCCCGGTACGCGATTCTGGAACGACGGGCCGGTCAATGGAACGTGGAGCTGATCATGGTCTCTTATGACCACGAGCGTGCGGCCGGGCAGGCCCGCAGGAACGATCGACCGGACTGGTCTGCCGGCCTTCAGACGGGGTTCGCGACCGTTTGATGCCGGAGATCCCTCTCAAACTCAAAGCCGTCGACACATGAACGATGCGGGAAAGGTATACAAACGCTTTGGGCCCGCCGCGATCTTGGGATCGATGGAGGCGCTCGGCCAGATGGGCGGGGGCGAGGTCACCGAGGAATACGTCGGACTATGTGCATTCCAGACGATCGAGTCCCAGTTCAGGAAGTACCTCCCGCGCGATGGGAACATCCTTGAGGCAGGAGCGGGCAGGGGACGGTGGGTAATCTACCTGCGCCGCCAGGGGTATGACGTCACCGGGATCGAAATCGCACGGGCCGAGATTGCGGCTGCAAAAGCCTTCGACCCTTCAGTCTCCATTGAGTATCGGGATGTTCTCAAGACGGGTTTTTCCGGACAGTCGTTCGATGCTGTGATCTCGCTCGGTGTCCTGGAACATTTTGAGGATGGACCGGAACCGGCCCTTGCCGAAGTCCGCCGGATTCTGAAGCCGGGAGGCCTGTTCCTTGTTACCGTGCCGACCCAGAATCTCGTCCGCATTGCGCTCTTCAACCCGATGAAGAACATACAGAACCTCCTCCGGAGGATCCGGGGTGTGCAGCTGGGTTTTGAAGAATACCGCTACTCGCGCCGGCAATTTGAAGCGCTTCTCCGGGGAGCGGGGTTTTCGATTGTTGAACGAGCCCCGGATGACTTCCGGCCGCCTCTGAACATGGGGCTCTATACCGATTCCCGTTTCCTCCACCTTCCTGGACACCAGTGGCGCCTCAACGGCCTTGGCAATGTCCTGAATGCCGCCCTCAGCTCATTTTCTCCCTGGCTTCATTGCTCGGGAACACTGTGGATCTGCCGGTCTCGGGAACCCTGACGCTATTCCGACACCCCAAGGATGAGGCGCACGTGATGAGTGGCGCCATCATCGGCGAGTGTTATACGCACGGACGTTCCCGTCGGGGGTGCCGGTTGTGTCGCGCCATCAAGGGTCCAGCTGGTGACTCCGCGACTGACTTCCCTCGGGTTCTCGACCTCGATCTTGTAGCGCGCCGACCTGTAACGATATGCGATTTCAAATCCCGGCCACGCTTTCGGAATGCATGGGTCGAGGAGAAGGACCGCTCCTCGCACACGAAATCCGAGTATCCACTCGAGACCGGCTCGGTACATCCATCCGGCGGAACCCGTGTACCACGTCCATCCACCGCGCCCGACGTGCGGAGCCTGGGAGTAGACATCTGCGCTGACGGCATACGGCTCCACCTTGTAGCGCTGAATCGCGGCCCGGGTGCTTGAGTGATTAATCGGGTTCAACATGGAGAACACCTCGGCTGCTTTGTCCCCGTCACCGAGCATCGCGAATGCAATTGCCGACCAGATTGCGCCATGGGTGTATTGACCCCCGTTTTCACGGATACCGGGCGGGTATCCTTTGATGTAGCCGGGTTCGTGCGAGGTCCGGTCAAATGGCGGTTCAAAAAGGAGCACCAGTCCGTCCCCACGGCGAACGAGATGTTCGTCCACTGCCGCCATCGCCCTGGCGGCCCGGGCCGGATCGGCCACTTGCGAGATCACCCCCCACGACTGAGCAATGGAGTCGATCCGGCATTCTTCATCTGATGCAGAGCCGAGAGACGTGCCGTCATCGTAGAATCCCCTGAGATACCATTCTCCGTCCCACGCGTTCCGTTCAAGTGATTCCTGCAATGCCGCTGCATGCTTCAACCAGGTGGCGGCTCGCGCAGTGTCCCCGCGGGCTGTCGCCAGTACGGAGAAGTTCGACAGAGTTGCGTGAAGGAACCACCCGAGCCAAACGCTTTCTCCTTTCCCTTCTTCTCCTACCTTGTTCATTCCGTCGTTCCAGTCCCCCGTCCCGATCAATGGCAACCCGTGGACCCCGGTCGAAAGGCTCCGGTCGAGGGCGCGTGCGCAATGCTCGAACAATGTGGCGTAATCCCCGGAGACCATCGGCTGAAAGAATGCATCGTTCTGGCCAGGGCGGAGGGCGGGCCCCTCGAGATACGGTATCATTTCATCCAGGACGCCAGGATCGGCCGTCGTCTCAACATAATGCGCCACAGCGTACGGCAGCCAGACCGGGTCGTCGGAAATCCTCGTCCGAACGCCCCGGCCCGACGAAGGGAGCCACCAATGCTGAAGGTCTCCCTGGACAAATTGGCGTCCGGCGGCGCGCAAAAGATGTTGCCGTGTCAGTTCCGGCTTCGACACCGCGAGCGCCATCCCATCCTGAAGTTGGTCGCGGAATCCGTAAGCACCGCTGGACTGATAAAATGCCGAGCGCGCCCATACCCGGCAGGCGATGGTCTGATACAGAAGCCAGCGGTTGAGAAGAATATCCATTGAC
>Ga0182021_10005471_pt1 | contig 15041 bp, 16 predicted proteins | sample 612E3MmetaG_FD_120493 | JGI IMG/M metagenome (GOLD analysis project Ga0182021, IMG submission 120493) | Permafrost microbial communities from Stordalen Mire, Sweden - 612E3M metaG (Illumina Assembly) | ecosystem: Environmental > Terrestrial > Soil > Wetlands > Permafrost | place: Sweden... | reverse complement strand
CGGCGGCTGTTGGCTGCAGGGAGCGGGTGTGCGCCTGACATGGGCGTGAACTGATGGGGTGAAAGTCCCCTATGTGTGAGCACGGTTGTCGGGCCTTTCATACTGAGAGGCACGATGGCCCAAACATTAGACCGAGGCAACTGCGGAATCGCGAGGTTCCGTGGGAAGGAAGCCAGAGGTCAAAGCGGATGAGCCGACGAACAGAAAGACCATATCAGGTTGACGGAGCGGACGAGCTGGCACGACACAGCGCTGTCCGGTGTTCAGCTCCGGAGATAAATGGTCCGGTTGTGCCGCGAGAGTTCACGTTCTTACTCAGGGAGACCTGCAATCGCGCCCCGTCGGAAACGGCGGGAGCGAGGGTCCGCAATGGCCCCCGAGCGTTTGCAGGAGTCAGCAGAGGCCGTAGTACCGAGAGCAACGAGCCGGACACGAAGAGACCGGACGGTCTCACAACTCGGGAAGGGCTGAACTTGGCAGGCAGAACACGACCATCGGTGGTCTTGTTCCCGGGGCGATGAAGCCGACTGGCCGAGCACTGGGCAGCGATCACCGTGGCAGAGAAAGAGTGGCTGCTCTATCCGTTAGGACTGCCAGGAACCTCCGGACGCGGACCCGCATGTCCGGTGGTGTGGGAGGCGGGGGGAGAAATCCCCCCGCCGACCCGATTAGGCCAATCGTGTAACTTCAAGCTAATATCAGTCCCGCAAAAGTGAATAGAGGTCGGGCCGAAACTTTTGGCAATAGTCCATGAAATTTTTGTTCTCGGTGCCCTCGGCTTCTCTGTAGCTGGTTCGGGGCTGTTCTGACCCGATGTCCAATCCAGCAGCGTAGGCTTGCTGCCATCGCCCCTCTGGGACTCGTGCGTATGTTCGTTCGAACATCGCCCGCAGGACATCAGGATGGGTTGTGCCCAAAGCAGCGCCGGCTGATGCATACTCCCAAGAATTTGTCAGGGCAACCTCAGGTGGAATCTTTTGAGTGCCCCGCTCCATGAGAAGAGTATGCCAGCCGTCTCCTTTGTAACTCATGCGACCAGCAACGTCCGCTCCAATGTAGTCAAACAACTTCATCGAATCTAGCGAGTGCGCTTGCGGCATCTGGCTTGCCACCTCAACTAGGAAGCACTTGGCTGCGCCGGATGGGCCGGACTGCCCTAAGAATGCGGACACGAACGCATCCGTTTTGGCGGCGTGCTTTGCCCCGAGAACCCCACCTACTTCAAATAGATAACTCCAGATGCCGAGACACTGACCGAGCTTCAGGTAAGGACGGCCCAAAAAAGGCTTGTTCAGTTGAGATTGAATAAAGCCTTCCGCCACGGCTCGCCAGAATCCGCCGGGTATTTCATCCATGACCATAAGAGTATTATTCAGCCGATGCGTTCGATTGGCAACTAACGATGCGGCTCAGGCACGGCGCACGAATGGCGTCCAATATGAAACAGAAGCACCTTCGCGCTGTTGCCTGGAGCCGCCGTGTTCGGCTTCATTTTGGTCTGTGACGTGTGGGAGCGGTTCACAATTCACGCGCGTCTCGACGAGGAATCACAATGATCCTCTGCTCCTCAACAGCACGAGCGAACAATTCGGAACTCTCACAGAGGCACAGGAGCGCATATTCGTTCTGGCACGATTCAGCAATCTAGAATAACACGCACCCCCACAAAGCACATAGTCCGAAAAATGTGAAGTAGTTATGAATCCCCTTCGTGAACCAAAGCACGATGCACGCTAGGAGCAGAGTGCCGCCCACGGTCTTCCCGCCGAATATAACGGACGCCGAGTTCGCCGTCGTGGCGCTTGCAGCCCAAGACACCGCGATCCCAGCCAGCAGCCACCAGTTGTGCTCGTGGTACGCGCATGGGGGGACAAGCAACAACGGTGCGATCAAGTAAAGCATCGCCATCACGTTGAAAATTGCCTTTCGGGCACCGGTAACCAGGGTGATCGGCTCGCCCCTTATTACTTTTATGCCGACACGTCCCTCACGAGCATCGGCCACGAATTCGTCATGCGTGATACTGTCGGTGACGTCGATCGGCACGTTGTGAATGGGGTCAAACTCCTTCATTGCGTCGTCAGTTGATTTCGGGTCGGAGGACATAGGCTGCTGGTACTTGGCAGCGATGGACTTTGATGTTAGCCGAACACGGCGCGCCCGAGAGGCCAGATGTGGAACAGAGACGCCACCGCGCCGTTGCCTGAAGCCGCACAGTTCGGCCAGCGGTCAGAAATCATGGTGCAGCCCCGGTGTCGGCCAGTTGGAATCAGACGATTTCTGCTGCTGCGAACTCTTCAGTTCCAGGTTGCGAAGCCGGAGCTGCAAAATCTCTGCATCGGCCTTGGACTTGGCCTCCTGAAGCCTCGTGTGCTCTACCTCTAGCTGGGCATACGCGTCGAGTGCTTCGCGGACGGGAAGCAGGTGCTCGCGAATCTCTGCTGGCGACGCGCGGTTGAGAACGAGTTCTTCTATTACGTTAATATGTTCAAGTGGTGTCATAGTGGGATGATGTTGTTGTTTAGATTAGCATGGAAAGAAGTCCATGTTATTGGATATTAGGCCACAAACATGGAGTTGACCTAAGCCCTGCCTCAGGATTAGTTTCATGGCGCAACTTTATGGGTAACCATAGGCGAAGTCAAGGCCCCGTGACGCAGCTTTCGCAGCCAGCGGTGGCGTACGAGACAGTCATTCCTAATCCCAAACTCAAGCTGCTGGACCAAATGCGGGAGGTGATGCGGCTGAAGCATTATTCGATCCGGACGGAGCGGACGTATTGTGATCCCGACCCTGCGGGAGCACTTGGAGCGGGTGAGGCTGACGCACCAGGAGGACCTGCGGGGCGGCCATGGGGCCGTGTATCTACCCGGGGCGCTGGACCGGAAGTACCCCGGAGCGGCACGGGAGTGGGGCTGGCAATATGTGTTGAGCCTTTGAGAGTTCTTAGGCCGACGGCACATACACCGGGGCAGCCCAAGCGCGGTTAACGATACCGGGCGGTTGATGCCGGCGCGACAGGCTGACACCTCCTGACCCCGGGGATCAGGGTGGGGTTCGTTAGCGTTAGGCGGGATTGCCACTGGCGCGGGCGTTCTGGCGTTGCGGGACTCGACGGCGGACTCCCCGGACCACGGCCAGCACCGCTGCCAACTCAGTCCCGGCTATGGAAGTGCTTTCCAGCCAACAACTTGTGACGCGCATCAACACTTTCGGCGTGCGGCATGGCTATATCGGTAACGCGCGTGATCCAACCCCCCCCCAGCCCTTGGTCTCGATGGTGGATCTATGGTGTATCAAGCTCGTACCTGTCTGGTACCTGTCTCGTACCTCCCATGTGGATCACGATCCACATGGGAGGTACGAGACAGGTACGAGACAGGTACCAGACAGATACGAGCTTGGCACGAGAGAGATACACCATAGCCGTGGCGTCGCAACATGGTCATAGTGAAAAGCCCTTGCGGAACGTCAAGCACCGCAAAGATCGAAATGAGCGGCGGACGAACCTGCGGTTTGTTTTCAGGTGGCGGCGGATCTTAGCCGTAGCTATGCAGTTCTTTTCGGGGAGCACACGCGCCCTCGCGTGTTCCGACCGGCGCCCTCGCCGGTCGGAGTCAGGCACCAGTCACGAAACAGTGAGCCGCGGAGCCCCGTCCTGTTTTCCGCGAGGGCGCGGAAAACCGCACGCGTGGGCGCGTGCGCTCCCCGCTCCCAACTGCATCGCTACGGCTCAGTGGTTCGTGTTCAGGCCGATCTGAACCTCGGCGCCGGATTGGTCTTCGATGGGCTGCAGCCCGCGGAAGGCGCAGCCGAAGATCGTAGCCGCCATTAGCCCCTTCTCCAGGATGATGGCTCGCTTGCCACCCGCCATGAACTCGCAGCCGTTGACGATCAGCCGCCCGGCGGCGGCGCGAATGCAGGGGTCGCCCTTGCCCGCATGATCCCAGTTGTTGAAATGACACGCCGTGAGCACCAGTGAGCTGGTCCCGGAATGCCGGACCTGCTCTTGCGTCGCGTCCGTGCTCCAGAAGCCGCAACTGGTCAGCTTGACCGGCCCGTGGTTTTGTGGCCCCACCTCGACTGTGCCCATAAACTGGCCGTTGACGATTTGCACGCCAGCGTGCGCCTGGGTGCGGTCCACGCGGACCGCTAGCGGACAGATATCGCTCCCGGATTGGGTGATCACCGCGTTGCCGGGGCCGTGGCCGAAGTCGTCGAAGTGAAAGCCGATGCGCGGGAAGATGACAAAGCTGTTGGAGATAAACTCCCAGTCGGTCTTGCCGATCTTGAACCCGACCAGGTTCTTTTCCAGGTAGCCCTTGATGTCCCCGCCCGCGAAGCCGGGGGCCAACGCCATGCGCGTCCAGAAGTTGGGGTTGAAGTGCACATTCTCGACGCGGCCAATGTCGGTGCACTGGTCAATGTAAACCCCGGTCTTGAGCGGGCAGGCAAACACATTGCGTACCAGATGGACCTCATTCCACTTGGTGCCCAGGTCAATCGCCTGGTAGGGATTGGTGAGGGTGACATCCAGGATTTGGCACAATTCGCCATCGGCCCGGATGGACCAGGGATAGGGGATGACCTCCGGCAACCGTTGTTCGGGGTAGTGGATGATGAGGTTGCGCACCACGCCGTTGGGCTTGAGAGTAATCAGCGGCTCGCCGTCGGCCTGGCCGCGACCGCCCAAAGCCAGCAGCACGGTGCCGATGGGGTGCTCGCTGTGCGCCACACCGCCCGAGGCGCCGCACAACGTCACGCCTGGCGGAACTGTCAGGGGCTCCTCCAGGCGGTAAAGCCCGGCTGGCACGTAACAGATCGGGCCTTTGGTTTGGGCGGCGTCCAATGCCGCCTGCAAGGCTTTGGAGTCATTGGCCTTTCCATCGCCTTTCGCTCCGTGCTGGCGGGCATTGACGCCGAAGCTCGCCGCGGTCGCCGCAGCCTCAGCCGACTCGGCGCCCGAGCTGGCCGCCGGCGCCAGGCTGGCCGCGCCCAGCAGCCCAACGGCGAGGGCGGAATTCTCGACAAAAGTTCGTCGTGACAGGCGGGATGATTCGGGTGGCATGGTTCAGGTGGTTTGGTTTTTAGCCGTGACTGTTCAGTCGCAGGGGACCGCGCCCGCCTCGGGCGCAGTGGCTGGCGCCCTCGGCAGCCACCTTGGGGGTAGCTGGCAGGACGCACCATTTAGTGGCTCTGCGCGCGCCCCGGCCACCCGGCGAGGGCGCCGGGTGGAGGCGCCCGAGGCGGGCGCGGTCCCCAGGATCAATTGCATAGATAGGGTTTTAGACTGCGACTATGCGGAGAGCGGCCATGATTGCAAGCGCCTTCACAATTAACCCTTCCCATGCTCGCCTCCTTTTCGGCGGCTATGGTTAGCTGCACTAATTACACCGCCGGAATCTTTAATATTGACCCGGAAGCCCTCCTCCTTGAAATTGGCCATCGTGAACCTGATTTGCTTTGTGCAGAACAACAGATGATTGGTATGGAAGAGCCCCTTGCCAGCGATCTGATTTACATCTTTGCCTATTGCCTGGGCGGCCTGGCGTTTGCGCTCGGGCCGTTCGCGGTCGTGTACCTGCTGGCCGAGCGGAAGACGCGCAATTACGCCAATAAGACCGAACAGTTCATCGAGTGCGGCATGGACCCCATCGGCGACGCCTGGATCCACTACAGCGCCGTTTATTACCTCTACGCCCTGGTCTTCGTCGCCTTCGCCGTGGACGTGCTTTATCTGATTCCCGTCGCCCTGGTTTACAACCGCGTGAGCGAGTTCGTGATGCGGGATTTCGTCGAGATGCTCATCTTTGTGGGGATTCTCTCGCTGGTGATCGTCTATGCATGGAAGAAAGGTATTTTTGAATGGAAGCGCCGCAAGACAACGCCCAGATCCTGAGGGACTGCGCTCCCTACATTAAGTTTGCCAAGCTGGATGAGCTGCTGGCGCTCGGACGCGCCAACTCGCTTTGGCCTCTAACCTTTGGGCTGGCCTGTTGCGCCATCGAAATGATGGCCGCGGGCGCCTCGCGGTTCGACCTCGCCCGCTTCGGCGCGGAAGTCTTCCGTCCCTCGCCCCGCCAGGCCGATGTGATGATTGTCGCCGGCACCGTTAACAAGAAGATGGCCGCCGCGGTGAAAACCCTCTACGACCAGATGCCCGAGCCTAAATGGGTCATTGCGATGGGCAACTGCGCCATTTCCGGCGGCCCGTTCGTTTTCCCCGGCCAGTACGCGGTCGTCGAGGGCGTGGACAAGCTCTTTCCTGTTGATGTGTACATTCCTGGTTGCCCGCCCCGCCCGGAAGCGCTGATCGAGGGCCTGCTGAAGCTGGAAGAGAAGCTCACCGGGAAGCGGCGCTGGCCGGTGGTCAAGGCGGACTGAAGACCAACAGCGAAGACGCCAAGACGCGAAGAGAACATGGAGTCGGCCCCCACAGCAGTCGCCAGCCAGGTCTTGCCCAATCCGCTGGCCCACCTGCCCATCCCGTTCCAGGCGGTGGACTACGCCGCTAAAGGCTATCATCTGGACGCCACGGTTAATCCTGACCAGGTCGTTGCGATGGCGGCGCAATTGGACAAGGAAGGGTTGGCGCTGGACACCATCACGGGCGTGGATTGGATGGCGCAAGGCCAGATGGAGGTTATCTATGATTACTTCCACCCGGCCAAGGCCTTGCGCGTGGTGGTTCGCACTCGCATTCCGCGCGATAATCCCGAGGTTCCCACTATCCAAAGCGTGTTCCCCGGAGCCAACTGGCATGAGCGCGAAACGCATGATTTCTTCGGCATCCGGTTCCTGGGCCATCCGAACCTGACGCCGTTCCTGCTGCCCGAAGACGCCACCTATCACCCGCTCAGGAAGGATTTTACCTCGTGATCGTTAAAGAACCCATTTCGACTCCCGGGGCGCCGAACGAGACCTTCGTCATCAATATTGGGCCGCAGCATCCCGCCACCCACGGCGTCTTGCGCGTCAAGATGACCATGGACGGCGAATATATCGTCCGTGCCGAACCGGTCTGCGGCTACATCCACCGGATGCAGGAGAAGATGGGCGAGAACCGCACCTACGCCCAGTTCCTGCCGAACACGAGCCGCATTGATTACCTGTCGGCGATGACCTACACGCACGGCTTTGTCGGCGCGGTCGAGCGGGCGGCGAAGCTGCAGGTCCCGCCGCGCGCCGAGTATATTCGTGTCATCACGTCCGAGTTGAACCGCATTTCCAGCCACCTGGTTTGGTGGGGCGCCTTCCTGCTCGACCTGGGCGGTTTCACGCCGCTGCTCTATGCCTTCGATGACCGGGAGAAGATACTCGATTTGCTGGAAGGCATCACCGGCTCCCGGCTCACCTACAGCTATTACCGCATCGGCGGGCTTTACAACGACGTGGACGATGACTTCATTAAAGGCACCCGCGCATTCGTGGCCCAGATGCGGCCCCGGCTCAGGATGTATCGGAGCCTGGTCACGGAGAACATCATCTTCCGCAAGCGGTTGATCGGCATTGGGCCCATCAGCAAGGAAATGTGCCGGAAGTACGGGGCGACAGGGCCGGTGATTCGCGGCTCGGGTGTGCCTTACGATGTGCGCCGGGTCGAACCCTACTCGGTTTATCCTGAATTCGATTTTATCATCCCCACCTTTGAAGAGGGGGATTCCATGGCTCGGTACCTGGTGCGCATGGAAGAGATAGCCCAGTGCCTGCGTATCATCGAGCAGGCCCTCGACAAGCTGCCCAGTGGCCCCGTGATGGCCGAGAAGGTGCCGCGCGTGCTGAAACTTCCTGCGGGAGACTACTGCTACGCCGTCGAAGCCGCCCGTGGCCGGTTTGCCGTGCGCATCGTGAGCGACAACAAGGAAATTCCGTACCGGGTCAAATTGCGCACGCCCTCGCTCTCCAATCTGAGCCTGTTTGAGGAGGCCAGCCAGGGCATGTTGCTGCCGGATGCTCTCGCTCTGATGGGGAGCTTGGACCTCGTGATCCCCGACATTGACCGCTAAATCGGACGTTTCATGACCCAGGCCATCGCCAACCTGTTGAAGCTCCTGGCAACTGAGCCTTACCGGCTGCTGCTGTTCCTGGTGTGCATGTTGGCCTTTGTGGGTCTCAACGCCGCCTACCTCGTCTGGGTCGAGCGCAAGGGCGCGGGCCGGTTTCAGCGTCGCCCCGGCCCCACGGAAGTCGGTCCCGCTGGCCTGCTCCAACCCGTCGCCGATGCGGTTAAGCTCATGTCCAAGCAGTTGATCGTGCCCGCGGGCGCGGATACCACGTTGTTCCGCGTCGCCCCGCTGCTGATGATGTCCCCCGCGCTGATGAGCCTGGCCGTGATCCCCTGGGGCCAAGGCCTCGCCGCCCGAAACATCAACGTCGGGTTGCTGATGATCTTCGCCTTCGGCTCGATCAACGTCATGGCGATCATGCTCGGCGGCTGGTCGTCCCGGAACAAATACGCCATTATCTCCGCCGCCCGCGTCGTGTCGCAGAACGTCGCCTACGAGATTCCCATGCTGCTGGTGGTGATTACGATGATCATGGTCACCGGCACGATGAACCTGAGCGAGATTGTCCAGCAACAGGCCGGCGGGTTCTGGCACTGGAACCTGTTCCGGGTTTGGCTCAACCCGCTGATGCCCGTCACCTTCCTGATTTTCTTCATCTGCATGTTGGCGGAGACCAACCGCGCTCCCTTCGACATGACGGAAGCCGAGAGCGAGCTGGTGGCCGGGGCTTACACGGAGTACGCCGGCATGGGCTTCGGAGTATTCTTCATGGCCGAATACGCCAATATCCTCCTCGGCTGCGCCCTCGGCACTGCGCTCTTCCTCGGCGGCTGGCAAAGCCCGTTTGGGGTCCTCTCCGGCGTGATTTGGTTCCTATTGAAGATGTATTTCCTGGTGTTCTCGGTGGTGTGGATTCGCTGGACCTTCCCGCGCACCCAGTTTTACGGCCTGCTCAACCTCTCCTGGAAGATCCTGATCCCCGTCTCCTTGTTCACCCTGGTCCTTTCCAGCGCCATGATGAAGCTGTTCCACGCATGAAGAATTCACTCAAGGAACTTGTCACCGGCTTCAACAGCCTGGTCATCGGCATGAAGATCACGCTCGGTCAGTTCTTCAAGCCGACGGTCACGGTGCACTACCCGCACGAATCCCTCAAGATGCCCAAGCGGTTCCGGGGGCATATCGAGCTGGTGCGCGACCCGACGACGGGCAAGGCGGTCTGTTTCGCCTGTAAACTCTGCGAGCGGGCCTGCCCGAGCGATTGCATCATCGTCGAAGGCGCGAAGCTGGACGGCGCCAAGAAAAGATCGGTGACGCAGTACATGCTCGATTTCACCAAGTGCAGCCTGTGCGGCTCGTGCGTTGAAGCCTGCCGGGACGGCGCAATCCGATTCTCCCGCGAGTTCAACCTCGCCAGCACCAACAAAGAGGATTATATCATGGACTTGTTCAAGCGCCTGCAGGACGAGGCCAAGGCAAACCCGGAGCCGCAGGCGAAGGCAGCCGCAGCATCCCCGGCGCCGCCCAATGCGGTGCCGAAAGCCGAATCCGCCCAGCCGGTGTCGCCACCCCAATCCAAGAACTAATGAGCCTTTGCATAGATAACCGATACATGAGTCTCCGCGTGAGGGCACGCGGCCTACAACCCGCCTATAGGCCGCGTGCCCTCACGCGGCGCGATCTCAGTGCGTGTTTGAGAAATACCGTTTGGAGTTCAGCCTTTAGGCTGCCCGACGCCGAAAACACGCTAAAGCGTGAACTCCAAACAGGCCGCGGCGCCTCAGGATTGTTTTTCAAACACGCTCTCTCTTAAGTCATTTAACCCACCCCCATGCCCACATTTCCAGCCTCAACCATGATTGTCGGCGGGGTGTTTCTGCTCTGCGCCGCAACCACCGTTGCGGGGGCTCTGATTGCCGCGCTGACCGCGCGCATCATCCGGAGCGTTTGCGGCCTCATGATCTGCTGCCTCGGCCTGGCCGGGCTTTACTATTTTCTACACAGCCCCTTTTTGGCCCTGATGGAGATTCTCATCTACGTCGGGGCGGTCTGCGTAACGATCATCTTCGCGGTCATGCTGGCCGAGCCCGAGGAGTCGGTCCAGGACGACAAACGCGCCTCCGCCGTTCTGTGGGGTGGGTTTGCGTTCCTGATCTGCGCCGCGATCTTCTGGGGCTTGTGGCAACTGGGCGCGCATCACGACTGGACGGCCCCGGCGACCCGGGTTAACGACGGCTCGGTCGAGGCCATCGGCAAATCGCTGCTGACGACTTACAGCCTGGCCTTCGAACTCATCTCCCTGGCGCTGCTGGTCGCCATCGTCGGGGCTTTGGCCATCGCGCGGACCGGAAGGAGCAAACCATGACGCCTGTGCCCCTGTTTGACCGACCGGTCATCTACTTCACCGTGGCGGCTCTGCTGCTGGCCATTGGCGTCTTCGGCCTGCTGCGGCGTCGCACGCTGATCGGCATGTTGATTTCGGGCGAGCTCATCTTCTCCGGCGCCTCGCTCAACCTCATGGCCTTCAACCGCTTCAAGGCCCCCGATCCGGCGGTGGGACAGATTTTCGTGCTGTTCATCATGGGGTTGGCGGCGGCTGAAATCGCCATCGCGCTGAGCATTATCCTTGCGGTTTATCGCAACTACCGCTCGGTCAAGACCCGGGAGCTTACCGAGCTAAAGGGATAGCCGGGCTATGCAAACAACCCACGACATTCGACTCCTGCTGGCAGTCCTCGCGCCGCTCCTGGGCGCCGGCCTGGTGATGGCTACCGGCAAGCGGCCTAACGTGCGCGAGACCTGTTCCTTCCTCGCCGCCGCGACGCTTTTCATCATTACCGCCTCCCTGATTCCGGCCATTCACGCCGGCCTGAAGCTCCACTTCACCCTGTTCCAGTTGCTGCCGGGGCTGAGCGTCTCGTTGCGGGCCGACGCGTTGTCCATGGTCTTCGCCCTCTCCGCCTCGTTCCTGTGGGTGATCACCGTCTTTTACTCGGCCGGGTATATGCGCGGCCTGCACGAGCATGAGCAGACCCGGTTTAACACCTGCTTCGCGCTGGCTTTGTTCGGCGCCATCGGCTGCGCGTTCTCGGACAATCTCCTGACGCTCTATCTCTTTTACGAAATCGTCAGCATCTGCACCTATCCGCTGGTGGCCCACCACCAGGACGAAGAAAGCTACGAGAGCGGGAAGAAATACCTCACCTACCTGACCGGCGCGGCCAAGGGCCTGGTTTTCCCTGCGATGGTCCTGATCTACGTCCTGACGGGCAACCTCGACTTCGCCAACAACATCAACTCGGGCATCCTCCCCGCCGAGGTCAACCGCTGGGTGGTGACGGTGCTCTACGCCTGCTGCATCCTGGGCTTTGCCAAGAACGCCGTGATGCCCTTCCACAACTGGCTGCCCAGCGCCATGGTGGCGCCCACGCCGGTGAGCGCCCTGCTGCACGCCGTCGCCGTCGTCAATGTCGGCGTGTTCTCCACCGTCCGCGTCATGCTCTATGTGTTTGGCGTTGACCGCATGAACGCCCTGAACCTCGGCCTGCCGACGGCCTATTTCGTCTCGATCACCATTCTCGTGGCCTCGATCGTCGCGCTGAGCAAGGACAACCTGAAAGCGCGGCTGGCTTACTCGACGGTCAGCCAGCTCTCCTACATCATCCTCGGCGTGGCGCTGTTGACGCGGCCGGGCATCGAGGGCGGCCTGGTGCACATCGCCAACCACGCCTTTTCCAAGATCACCCTCTTCTTCTGCGCCGGCGCGATCTACGTCGCCACGCAAAAGAAGAACATCTCCGAAATGAACGGCCTGGGGCGCGTGATGCCCTTTACTTTCGGGGCCTTTGCCCTCGCCTCGCTCAGCATGATCGGCGCGCCGCCCGTGGCCGGCTTTGTCACCAAATGGTATCTGTTGAACGGCGCGTTTGATGCCGGGTCCGTCGGCATTATCGCCGTCCTGCTGGTCAGCACGCTGCTCAACGCGGCCTATTTCGCCCCCGTGGTCTATAACGGCTTCTTCGGCCGGCCCTCGCGCGAGGATGCCGAGCACAAGTTCTCCGAGGCCCACCCCTCCCTGGTGATCCCGCTTAGCATCACTGCCGTCATCTCGGTCGTCATCGGCCTTTATCCCGGTTTCTTCCTGCGCTTCGTCCACGCTGTGCTCTAATGAACCTTGCCAAACTCATCGAGTTCCTGCGCAACCGCCTCAAGGCCGTTAAGCTGGTCTGCATAACAGTGCTGGTGCTGCTCGCCGTGACGGACATACTCTTCGTGAGTAACGACGAGGCCCACACAACGGCTGAGCACTTCCCCGCGTTCTGGTCCATATTCGGCTTCGTCGGCTGCGTCCTGATCATCATCTTTTCCAAGTGGTTCGGCCACGCCGGTATCATGACCCGGGAGGATTACTACGATGAATAGCTTCTGGCTGCATCCCTCCCTGATCCTGATCCTGGGCAGCCTGCTGGTTCCCCTGGTGCCCGCAGGGCCGATGAAGGGCTGGCTGAAGAAGGGCTATTTGTGCCTGATCCCAGTCCTGGTCTTTGCGCGCATACTGACGATGGCCCACGGCACATTCGGGGACGTGCATTTCCCCGGCGTTGGATTGGGCCTCTCTTGGACACTGGTCTTTGGCCGCGTTGACGCGCTGAGCAACGTGTTCGGCTACATCATGAGCCTGATGTGCATCCTGGGGACGCTGTACGGCCTGCACGTAAAGGACAATGGGCAGCACATCGCCGCGTGGGTCTATGTGGCGGGCTCGATCGGTTGCATTTACGCGGGCGATTTCATCACTCTATTCCTGTTCTGGGAACTGATGGCATTCTCTTCGGTGTTCCTCATCTGGTTCCGTGGCCGCCGTGAATCGCTGGGCGCGGGCTACCGTTACTTGCTGGTGCACGTGTTCGGCGGGCTGGCGCTGCTGGCGGGGATGGTGTGGCACTGCAATGTGCAGGGGAGTTGGGCGTTTGACGAGTCGTTCTGCAACCTGGCCGTTCACCACGCAACCCCAGCCACCTACCTCATCATGATCGGCTTCATCCTGAACGCCGCCGTCCCGCCTCTGCATGCCTGGCTGCCGGACGCCTACGGCGAAGCCACCTTCAACGGCTCCGTCTTCATGTGTGCGTTCACGACCAAGACCGCCGTCTATGCGCTGTGCCGCGGCTTTGCCGGGATGGAGATTCTCGTGCCGCTGGGCGTGATCATGGCCCTCTACGGCGTCGTGTATGCCGTGTTGGAAAACGACTGCCGCCGACTGCTCGCCTACCACATCATCAGCCAGGTGGGTTACATGGTGGCCGGCGTCGGCCTGGGCACGCAAATGGCCGTCAACGGCGCCTGCGCCCATGCCTTCGCCCACATCCTCTACAAGGGCCTGCTGTTCATGGGCTGCGGCGCGGTGCTGCACATGACCGGCGAAAGCAAGTTCACCGAGCTGGGCGGGCTGTGGAAGAAGATGCCGTGGACGTTTGTCTTCACGCTCATCGGCGGCCTGTCCATCTCCGCCTTCCCGCTCTTCAGCGGGTTTGTCAGCAAGTCTATGATCGTCAGCGCCGGGTTCGACGAGCACAAATACTGGGCCGGCTTCCTTCTCCTGCTCGCCTCCTCAGGCACATTCCTGCATACCGGCCTGAAAGTCCCCTACTTCATCTGGTTCGGGAAGAACAAGCCCAAGCCGGAAACCTGGGACCGCGCCGCCGAACCGCCCTGGAACATGAACGCCGCCATGGTGATCGCCTCGGTGCTCTGCATTTTCATCGGCTGCTACACCCCGTACCTCTACCGGATGCTGCCATATCCCACGTTGGCCGCCGAATATCATCCTTACACTGCGTACCACATTTTCGAGACCCTGCAGATTCTGCTCTTCACCGGGCTGGGCTTCTTCCTGCTGCTGCGGAAGCTGGTGCCCGACCCGACCATCAGCCTGGACATGGACTGGTTCTACCGCAAAGGCGGGCGCGCCTTTTACTGGATCGCCCGGAAGCTGGTCCAGTCTGTGGATACCTTCGTCGGCGAGCTATATCGCTACGCGGGGCTGATCCCGCTCATGCTCACGGCCAAGGTGTCCGGGCTTTTTGATAATTACGTTATTGATGGCGCCGTGGATGGTTTCGCGGAGAGCTTCCGGGCCATCGGCCGGCGGCTGCGCTTTGTCCAACGCGGGCAAATGCAGCAGACTCTGGCGTTCGCCTTTGCCGTCGCCGCCGCGCTCGTTCTTGCTTTCCTGCTTCTGACCCGCTGGTCCCCCCTGATGACACTGGGGCGCACTCGCGAGTGGTTGGTAGGGACGCATTCCACTGCGTCCCTATCTGTCTTCCAGCGAATTGATCAGGGACGCAGTGGAATGCGTCCCTACCGGTTCTACCAAGGACTCGCGAATGCGCCCATAACGCTGCGGACGGACGGGCGCCAACCCGTAACCCGGCTTGCCGCGCCAGCGCAGCAATCCGTCGGCCTGAAGATCGAAGCGGTCAAGACCCCGTGAACCGGCCCCAGCAATGAATCTTCCCACCCCCAACGAGAGCTTCCCCTTGCTGAGCGTCCTGATCTTCAGCCCGCTGATCGCCGCCGCTATTGCCGCTTTCATCCGCAACGAAACCGTCCTGCGCTGGTGGACGCTCGCCTTTACCTCGGTGGCGGCGATCTTCTCGCTGGAGCTGTGGCAGCAATTCGACCCGGCCAACGCGAAGTTTCAGCTCGTCGAATTCGCCGATTGGATTCCCACCCTTAAGATTGACTACGTCTTAGGCATTGACGGCATCAGCCTGCTGCTGGTGCTGTTGACCACGCTCATCATGCCGCTGTGCGTGCTGGCGTCCTGGCGCTACATCAAAACTCGCGTCAAGGAATTCATGATCTGCCTGCTGATCATGGAAACCGCCATGGTCGGCGTCTTCTGCGCTTTGGACTTCGTCCTCTTCTTCGTCTTTTGGGAGGCCATGCTGATCCCCATGGCTCTGCTCATCGGCATCTGGGGCGGGCCGCGGAAGATTTACGCCTCGCTCAAGTTCTTCATCTACACCATGT
>Ga0182021_10005469_pt1 | contig 15043 bp, 17 predicted proteins | sample 612E3MmetaG_FD_120493 | JGI IMG/M metagenome (GOLD analysis project Ga0182021, IMG submission 120493) | Permafrost microbial communities from Stordalen Mire, Sweden - 612E3M metaG (Illumina Assembly) | ecosystem: Environmental > Terrestrial > Soil > Wetlands > Permafrost | place: Sweden... | reverse complement strand
TCACTTTGATACTTAGATTTTTATCAGGAGTATTATTGACTACATCCCATCTAGGAATAAGCACACGATTATATCCTTTCATCTGCGCGGCCAAAGCCTTAGCAGGCACTCCAGCGACAGGACCTATAAGATTCCCGCTATTGATTGTGCCAGTCATTACAGTCTTATTATCCAAAATCTGATTATCAAGTACAGCGACGGTCAATACTGTAGCAGCAGCTCCAGCGCTTGGACCACCGACGACAGCACTATTCGCTGTGATTGTATAAAAGAAATCATATCCTGAACAATCTTTATCGAGCAGGTCGCATGCAATCTCCGTAGCAAAGCGCATAGTTATCTGAGTATCTAGTTTAGACAATGGAAATGAATCTATGAATATCCTGCCGCTGCCGGGATTTACGACCAGATAGAGATCCGCAATTCCTCCTTGTTCAGTGTTGTTTGCTGACTCTGAAACAGTCAATAGACCTATATGCCCGGAATTATATGCATAGCTAAGATTGATGGACAACAATGATACTATTGATACAATCAATAAAAATATTGGTAATGATGATTTTTTCATGTTTTCTCTTTATACCTTCCTCTTTGCTCAACAGTCTCCAACCGCTCAAGTATCTCTTTCTTCTGCTTTGGATTGTATTCATTTAAAAATGCTTTGTATGCCTTATCATAAACTCGAAAATGCTTGCTTTCCAATGCCTGCTTGAATAGATGTATATCTACAGCTTTATCCTCTATCTTTGAACTATTGAAGCTTAGTCCGAAATCTATGAAGAATAATTTTTGCGATTTATCTTTGCCGGTCAATATCATGTTGCTGGTTGTGAGATCCCCATGTATAATATTTAAGTCATGCATGAGCGTAAGATTTTTTCCAATCAATGTTGCAAGCTCAGGTTTTTTATCCAAAAGCTTTTTCAATTGAGTCCCGTCAATATACTCCATGATTATATCAGAATCTTTCTGTTTCAGGAGTCTTGGTGTAAATCCATACTTCTCCAGATCCTTCAATACTTTTGATTCTTTCCTAGTCCTAGTTTTTCTGAGTGTAGAATCAATATCTTCATGCCTATAATTCTTCTTCACACGTTCCTTATCGACAGACTTGCCCGTATCATCAGAAGAATCATCTAAGTACACTATCGCCTCGGCACCTGACCCTAATACTTTACGCATTAGAATACAGAAATGATAGCGGTTTTTAAGGTTTATGAAAAATTCCAGGAATAAGATGAATAAAATTATTACAGCATACAATATTGTTCAATAATAATTGGTTTTTCTAGCCAGAATTTTATCCAATGATAGTGATGTTATGATATTATCTCTATTATATTTATCAGGAATTTCTGCATGATATTCTACTAATATTTCCTTGAAATAGTCCGGCTTGAATAACCGCCTGAAGGCAGATCTTGGCATATAAGTAATAAATAATTCAGGTTTTCCAGCTTTTTCATCAAAATCCTTGAGTATTTGGACTGAATGATTATCGTCGCCAAAATAATAAATATGTTCAGCCTTTACATCATATAAATCGCCTATCTTTATTTTCTTGCAATTACGAAATTTCTTTGATTCATCAAATATTTTATCGGATAGGTCCATAAAGCATTCAGAAATATATAACATATCCGGCGAAAGTTGTCTATATATGGGATTCTTATCTTTATTCACGTCAATAAAAACTTTGCATCTAGAATATTTTTCTGAGAATACATTAATAGGGATTTCGTATACTTTTGGCTTGAATTTCATTTTTATCAGCATAATTTTCAATCCTTTTAGAAGTTTATTATTTTTCTTTCCAAGCAACGACTACATGACGTTCAACGTTATTATTGATATTGTGAAGCTCTGTTGGCGTCTTAAGTTTCCATTCTAACCCTTCGCTCATAAATTCTCGAGAATCATCAACAACTGCTTCACATTTCTCTCCACTCACTAATAGAAGCTCGAATCGTGTGTTAATCGGGTCATAAGTTTTTGGAAACTTCTGATTGTATGGGAAACCTTGCCTTAAAGAAGTATCGCCCTTAAGATAGACTATATTTCCAAACTTTTCCCAATTCGGACTTTGCTGTTTTTTGTAGACCATGTTAAGTTTCCTAAATTAAAAAAAAAATATTGCTCACTTAGGGAAAAGATAGCTTTTTCCATTCAATTTACCTGAAAGAATTGTTAATCCCCAAGACCCATTTTCATTACCCATTCTACCTTTATAAGTCTTAATATACATTGCATCTTCTCCAATTAATGCAGATTGATATGGTATTAAATCAAATTCAGATTCAGTATGTATAGGTAAATCAATAAAATATTTTTTTAAATCTGATTTCAATACTATAGTGACCAAATCTGAATTGACAGATTCTGATGGCCAGACTCTTGTTCTTCCACGAAGCACGTCTATTATTTTTCCATTTGTCTGAAAATTTTTGTCTGAATCTATGTTCTCCATTTTTATCCTCCTAAAATGAACATTATATTCTTAATCATCTTATGACTTTAATAACAAATATATTGTTCTAATCATCAGTTCCTGCTTCTGCTCCGACGTCTTCTGAAGTAAAAAGATCATCCATCTCATACTTTGAGAGCTTGCTCTTGTTCAATATGGCCATCTTTGGCTTTCTTCCGTGTTCTCCACGTACTTCATCAAATTCGAAATCATTGTTTTCAGTTATTGTTTCTTGTTCCATTTTAACCTCTTATAATAATCATTGTCGCTTAAATATCTTTGACCAATAATAGCCAATTCTTTGAATCATATTTTACTCCAGATTTATCTGCAAAATTAGACATGGTCTCCATTTCATTCATGACCTTTCTCCTAAAGTCTGACCCTGCCATTGATCTGCTAAACAATACGTCAGCAGTCCTCAATGATTCAGTTCTTAATGATTCAGCTTTTTTTGAATCTTCTTTTGGTAAATACCATGTTCCAGGACCTATAATCTTATCTAAACGTAAGGATATGTCTCCAAAATATGTTGAGCCACCAAAATATGATAATTTTTCTCTACGAGCACTTGTTATTGCTCCTATGACATACAGTGGGGAAAGGGCACCATCATATGTGTTCCGATTAACTACTGGACCATCTGCAAATTCCCAATCTTTTTGTTGATGCAAAAAAAGCGGAGCCAACCCATCATGATTGTCAAAAATAAATCTAGCAATCTTACCTAAATCCTCTGTCCCTTTACTTATTGTAAGCTCTCCATGTTTTGTTTTCCAAAGATCGATCAAATATCCCAATTGAGTATTATTTTTTGTTGCAAATAAATGCAGGGAGTACATCGCATGTGTCAATTCTCGGGATCCTACTGCGCCATGTCCATCAACGGAGCCCATAAAACCGCCTATATACATTTTCTCAGTATTTTGTGGAGCACCGTCCAAATAAAAAAATCTAGATATTCGTGTCTCGTTTTTATTTATCATTAATTCTGTGAAACATTCAGTCATGAGGAATTCCGGAGTATCGATAACTCTATCTTGAGCTCTTCTCATTATATGTATTAACTTTGGTTGTTTATTACTTTGTACAAATCGTATTTCTGCCATTCTATCCCCCAACAATCGTATCATATGATAATGCTTGTATTATATACATTATGAATGATTAATCTTGAAATATGTTAAAAATGTAAGTTTATAAAGTTTGTGATTTTGTTGTTACTTGAAAGTAAGAAACAGTAACATTTATTAAAGTAATGGATAATCGTATAACATGTTTGAAATACTGAATAAAATCCTTAACAGAAAAAGTCCAGTAATACAAGAATTGAAAGGATTAGAAGGATTTCTAAAGAACCAGCATTGGAACAATAGAGTAACAATAGATGAAGCAAAGCGCAATCTAGAAGAAAGTCTTGTAGAGATAGATAGATATAAAATTAAGCCAGTCAATAATATGAAGTCAGTCGCGGATATCACATCCGGAAGATCTAAAGGATTCCAGATCACTCATGAAGGGCATATCTTGACAGCAGCACATTGCGTCAATGGAAATGGTTGGAATACTAAAATAATAACAAGACAAGGACGTCACTATCCTCTGCAAAAAGTGTGTCTGTACGATAACAGATATGATATAGCACTAATAAAGGTGTATATTGAAGAAGATAGTGCGCCCAGAGTTTATCCATTCTATAATGGGATTACAAAGTTATATACACCATGTGTTTGTTTAAGACTAGAAGATGAAGATGTCAAGATAAACGGATGTATGTCATTAGGACAAATAAAAAGCGTAAGATATCAAGATTCTGATGAAAAAATATCGATAAAAGAAGAGCCATTGATGTTTTCAGGCAACATAAAACCTGGAGACTCTGGAAGTCCGATTGTTACCAGCGACGGGAAATTGATAGGAATAGCGACAGGTTATGATAAAGGAATTATATCCGGTCCTCACATAAACAAAGCATTAGAGTTAATATCCAGATATATCGCTCAAGAAAAGAACATCATATAGGTGTATGAATAACACGTGTCTATAAGACAAGGCGTAGACAACTAAACTATATCTATTTCTTATAAAGAATTCTTTTGACAGCCTTACACTCAAGACATGTCTGTACGATTTTACCATGCGCGAGTCTCGTCATGGAATTTACTCCATTCCTAAGATACGCGTTGCAATTCTTGCAGAACATCTTTTTCTGCTCCTTCGTGAATTTAACCTTATACCTTGTGGAAAGTTTGCGCGAGAGTACTACATATCTAGAACTAAGATCTGGATGTTCTTTGAATGACAAATCTGCTTGTTCAAACAACTTCTTTATCCTCTCTCTTGCAATGATCTGCTGAGTATATGATTTATCTTTATGGGACATATCCTTACCAGAATTATCTCTCTGTGATTTCATGTATCTTATGAAGAGCCATTAATTTATAAATTTGTCTGGTAATGATAAACAGAATAATATTTATTTATTAACATTATTCACATACAAATCCTTCATAAATCTGGACAATGCCATGTATGATTGTCTCGTTATTAATTCAACGCTTATACACGAGCCAGGTCTACCATAAATATCCACCTTTCTTCCAAAATCAGAAGGCGATATCATAGTACTATAATAGGCAGTTTTATTTTCAATCTTCATCGCATCAGTAATTAAAGTATAAACGACTGTAAAATGTAATCGTCTAATTATCTCAGTTTCAGAGGGTTTATCTGTAGATATAAGACCGTGGATATATCCTAAAAGTTTTGCATCCAAAAATGTACCATCCATCCTTATCTTTTTTTTCAAATCAACGAGCCTGCTGTATAATAGTGGATCATCTATACCATTGATTACAGAATTACCTATAGAATCAGTGATAGAATCAGTGGAATGGATAAATTCTACATGCTTACCATAGCTGCAGGACCACTCGCCGCTCGATAACTCATCACCAGTTGAACCTATACTCTTGCAATTCTTAGAATCTTTACTTATCTTAAACGCAGATATCAAATCTAATTCAGGATTGACAATGAAATAGCACACCGCAAGTTGCTTAAGATTAGGATGATGACTTGCTTCTCCATGCGTCATTGAGTCATGCTTCGCTAATATTTTAGATTTATAATCAATCCTATCAGCAGAACTAAATCCATAAAAAGGAGTATTACCCTCAAAAAGTGTATTATCACTCACAACAATAGTAGGGTCATGTTTTCTTATCATATCATCTCCATACAGAATATACCAACATATAAAAATCGTAACTTATTACATACAATTGAAACACCTAATCTTTTATAAAGTTTTTCCTAAACAATAGTATCAAAAGGACTGATTTTTAGTAAAGCATTTAAACTCACATAATTTCACATTATCATGTTCAAGAAACTATTCTCACGGTTCAGTGAGCGACTCAAAAAAGAACCGGAAATGACACCAGGAGAAGAGATACTATTATCTAAGATAGATAAACATATGAACTTCATACTAAGAGACAATCTTGGAAATCTCAACAGGAACATCAGCGAAAAAACTATAGACATAACACATAGGAAAGAAGAAGTCGTAGTCACATTAAGGGATTTGCACAAAGCCCAATTGATGAACACCAAGATTCCTGAAAGAGAAGTAAACATAATGGACGGAAACAGGGAAAATTATATCAAACGTATCTCGCACTTTGTGACAAGCATAGACGTCCCGAAGAATTATCTCGACACATATGATTATTGCGTGAAATTCTCCCAAGAGTTAGAGCAGTTGAATAGAGATATACAAAAGAATATTTTTGTTCTGCAGCATTTCTTTGCAAACGAAGTGAAGGACACGAATAAGGCACTGCACGACTTGGAAGAAATGATAATAGAGATAAGAGTTCTACTAGAAAAAAATGGGATTGTATACTTGAAAGAGATACAGAAGGACATGAAGCTATTCGTAGATAATGTCATCAAGATAAAAGATTTCAAAAGACAGATAAGTTCAGAAAAGTCAGAGATAACCGCCCATCAAGAAAAACTCGATAGATTGAATGAACGCGTAAAGACAATAACAACAGGTACAGATTATCGTGCACTAGAATTATTCAGACAGGAAAAAGGCGCTGCAGAGAATGAGATAAAGCAAATACTGACAGAACTGAGCGGATTCTTTTCAACAATGGATACGGCATTAAGAAAATATTATTACATGAATCCTGATAAGAAGATAATAAAAGAATATCTAGATGATTTAAGAGGAGCGATAATAATCGACACGAATCTGAATATTGCAGGCATATTGAAAGAATTAAAGACCGCAATAGAGAATGATGCTATAGATTTGAAAGATAGAAAAAAAGAGAGCTGCATAGAATCAATAGAAAAACTGACACTAGAATATCTGAAGGAGACTCAATCAAAGATAATGAAATTAGAGGACCAGAAGCAGCATGCACAGACAAAGATAACGCATAATAGCGCTTCACTTAATCTATCAGAACAGCAATACTGGATAAACGCAACAGAAGACAAGATTAAATATCATAATAGCAGCATCGATAAATTGGAGAGAAACATCAACGCTGTAGATATGGAGAATGCAGAGACATTGAGCAAGATACGTATGGACTTAGAGAAATTGATGGATAAGAAGATAGAACTGAAAGACGATTTGACAGAAGGAATCCTAAGCGGCGAAAGAGAATTTGACGTCATAAACGAGTAATTTCTAGACGACAAAATAAAAATAATGTAGTTTCAAATTGAAACCATCCAATACGAACATTTAAATACATATTCTCTCAATAAATACAATGAAATCATATTCTGGAAAATTTTTTAAAGTTGAAGAATACGAAGCGTTATTTAATGCTGTAAACGATGCTGTTGCTGTTCACTATTTCAACAAGGATGGAAAGCCTTCTAATTTTATCGCTGTCAATGATGTCATGTGCAAAAGGTATGGTTATTCTAGAGAAGAATTATTGAAGATGTCGCCAGCCCTGATAGATGAACCGGAAACATTCAAGAAATACGGAATTCCTGGAATTAAGAAACTAATGAAAGAAGGCAAGGTCACATTCGAGACAGTTCATGTGACTAAAAAAGGGCAGAAGATTCCTGTAGAAATAAATGCCGTCACTTATACTGTCGATGGAAAAAAAGCAATGTTAGCTGTTGCAAGAGATATTACTGACAGGAAAAAGAATGAAGAAGAATTGAAAGAAAGCAACGAGCAATTAAACATGCTCACAAATAATCTTCCAGGATATATTGCTTACGTCGATATTAACACGTTGAAATATGAATATGCAAATGAGGCTTACAGAAAATCATTCGGAATACCGCTCAACAAGATAATAGGACATCATATAAAAGAAGTCCTAGGAGAAGAAAAATATAAATTTGTACAAAAATATATTGATGAAGTAAAAAAAGGAAAATCTACATCGTACGAACGCATCTTTGATTTTAAGGAAGGAAAACACTGGATAAAAGTAAACTATGTCCCAGGATTTGATTCAGAAGGTAAGGTCGTATCAATAATAGTTATGTCATACGATATAACAGAGCAGAAGAACGCTATGAATACTATAAAAGAAAGCGAAGAAAAATTTCGAACGTTCTTTAAATCCATTCCCGTTTCAACCTACACTTGGCAGAAAAAAGGCGACAATCTTGTTCTATTCGATTATAATAATATGGCTTTGACTTCTACAAAGGGGACAATAAAAAAACTAATCGGGATAAAGTTAAATAAAATGTATAAAGATACATCTTTGCAGAATCGACAAATTAAGAGAGATATGAAGCAATGTCTTTGCGAGAAAACAGTTATTGAAAAAGATATGGAATATCAGTTACAAACAACATCTGAAAATAAGTTTCTTCATATTAAGTACGCTTATGTGCCTCCGAATTTTGTAATGGTCCATACGGAAGATATCACAGAGAGAAAGAAAGCAGAAGAAAAAATAAGAGAAAATGAAAAGAGACTTACAAACGTAATTGATTCTACGCCTTTTCCTATCGCGATCGTTGACAATAGTGATGAAAAGATATTTTATTGGAGTAAGAGTGCTATTGCTCTTTTCGGCCATAATCCTAAAACTACAGCTGAATGGTATGATCTTGCTTACCCTGACAAAAAATATCGTCAAGAAGTAATCAAACGTTGGAAACCTTACATAATAGAAGCCGCTAAATCAAAAAAAACTTTTAATACAGGAGAATACAATATAACTTGCAAAGATGGTTCTGTTAAGGTTTGTGAATTGTACGCTAGATTAACAGATGAATATCTTATTGTTACATTGAATGATATTACAGAGAAAAAGAATAATGAAGAAGAAATAATAAACTCCCAAAGACTTCTTCAAAGAATAATCGACCTCCTTCCAATAAGGATATTCTGGAAAGATAAAAACTTAAAATTTCTTGGCTGCAATACAATCTTCGCCAAGGATGCAGGCAAAAAAAGCCCACAAGAATTGATTGGTAAAGATGACTTCCAGATGATATGGAAAGAACAGGCTAAAATATATAGGGATGATGATACCAAAACTATAAATTCAGGAAAATCAAAACTCAATTATGAAGAACCTCAAACTACACCAAAAGGAGATAAGATATGGTTAAAAACAAGTAAAATGCCTTTAACGGATCTGCAAGGAAAGACCATAGGTATATTAGGGTCATATGAAGATATAACTGAGCGTAAAAAAACAGAGGAAGAACTGAAAAAATCCAAAGATATCTTACAATCAAAACTGGATGAGATGGAGATATTCCACAAAGTTAGCATCGGCAGAGAATTAAAGATGATCGAACTCAAGGAAAAGATCAGAGAGCTTGAAGAGAAGCTTGGAAAGAAATGATTCTATCCTGGTATTACTATCAATTAAAACAAAATTTTTAAACCAGTTCTCCTAAAATGTATTATGCCTAAAAAAATAGCTAAAACTGTTTCAAAGAATGTTTCTAATAAAAAAAAGTGTGAAGATGCCATGGATAAGCTGGAAGGTCTATCAAGGGACGAGCTAAGAGAATTACTCTTAATCAACACATACAAACTCGCACTGACAAGAGCACAGATTGACGCCATAGTTGATATCCTGATAAAGAAAGGCATAACTTCCTACGATGAAGTATGGAAAAAGACTAACGAGATATTCAAGGAAAATAAGAGAGAATAAATTTTGACCTGTCAATCATCGCTTCTTAAGTTTCTCTCTAACAATTTTGCCTATCTTCAATTTAAGCTTTAATTTTTCTATCAAAGGTCTGGATTTTATAATCAAGAACACTAGCAATATTAATCCGACAATACCTGCTCCGACATAATATGCTCTTAAATCATTTTTTGAAGTAGAAACTTTTAATGCAGTCTTTGCACTAGATTCTCCGAGAGTAGAACTTACTACGACATTAATGTTATAATTACCTGGTGGAGCATTATCTGGAAGCTTTAAATCTGCAACAAATGAAGCTTGAGTCTCTAGAGCTACAGTTTTACTGTTATGAATGACAGATTTGCCATCAGAATTCAATATGTCATAATTCAATGTGACATCCATTCTTTGAGTGTTTGCCAAATTCAGAAGTTTTATTGTAAACCACACATCGCTTCCGGGATTTACATTCTTATAACTATCAGGCAATTCTATCTCCACATTGAACGGCTGGACGGCATATACAATGATAGAAGATGATAAAAATATTGCTAATAGAATTAACGATATAATAAATAATTTATTCTCTATTGCTCTATCCATATAATCCTCACTTCTTTTCAACTTTATCAAAAAAATTGAATATCTTATTCAATAACTCTTCACCTTGAGTCTTTGGACTGAACGCAACTACATAAACTTGATTCTCTGAAGCATAATCTGTAATCTCTTGTACAAATTTAGCGACTTTATTCTCATTGTTGTAAATAAGCAACGTCGACAACGCATCTATTATCATGAACTTTTCTCCAGGTATGTCTTTGATGAATGTCTGGATAGCTGTACTTAACTTATCCAAATCCTCTGGAGGGATATGCAAGACATCATCACGCACTTTCTCTTTTGACACACAATCAATGAAAAAGAGTTTAGAAGTGTCAATACCACTCTTCTGAAGCAATTCCTCAGTGCTCTTCTGTGTCTTATTCAAAGAGACGTATATCCCTATCTTATTCTTGAAAGTCTTCGTCTTTGAAGTTATCTCAGACTGTAATTTTTCTACTGCAGTTATTATCAGTTGTGATGTCATTTTATCCTTTATAGTATTTTTGTGTATCTATCTAAATCATTGTATCTATTTTTTACGCAAGTATCTTCTTCACTCTGGATATCAGATCCGACTTAATAAAGGGCTTAGTGATATAGTCCGAAACACCCTCTTTTGTCAACTGTTCCATACGCTCGCCACTTATCGGTATTGCACTCAGGAATGCATACTTACATTTCAGTTTGTTTTTCAACTTTGCGTATATATCCCATCCTGACATGTCGGGAAGCATTACATCAAGCAGTATCAAATCGAATTTCTTATCGTTTGCCTTCTTTAGACCATCAGCACCGTTTAAGGATGTATCCACTTCAAATCCTGCATGTGTCAGTATTATCTTGACTGCTTCATTGGTGTCCGGATTATCTTCAACATATAGTATTGTTTTCATTTTGTTCTCCAACATACAACATTAGTATCATCATTATTTTATCTTATACCTTTTTTATGTGTATGCCTATTTATTTGTTTCGAATTTGAATGTTTATTATATCTCTTTAAAGTGCCTGCTGCGATTGTCTCATTTGCAATTTTCTTGTCTGTTCCAGTTCGGGTATTATCTATAGTCAATGTGTCAGTGCTTGTATATAATTCATCTACTTTAGATTTGACATTCGAGTCTATCTTAGGGACTAACTTCACTGATGGTTTGATAGGCAGTGTAAACCTGAATGTAGTCTCCTTTCCTTCAATACTGCTGACTATTATCTTCCCTCCTTGTAATTCAATCATCTTTTTGGTAATGGATAACCCCAGACCTGTTCCACCAAACCTTCTGGATACTGTCGCATCGACCTGATAGAATTTCTGGAAAAGATTATTCATCTTATCTTTAGGGATACCAACGCCAGTATCAATCACCGATATTACGACGAATCCCTTCTCTTTCCCGACACCATATTCTGTCTTCACTGTTACTGAACCTTTATCGGTAAACTTAATCGCGTTACCTACCAAATTATTCAATATCTCCTCGAAACGCATCGCATCTGTACTTATCATGCCTACACCGTCACAATCATATTTCAATTCTATATGCTTATTCTCGGATAATATTTTTAGATTGTCAACAAGAGCCACAACTTTTTCCTTGACATCAATATTACTAATATTTAAGTCAAATCTTCCTGAATCAAGACGAGATATCTCAAGTATATTTCCGATTAACATCTTCAACTGGTTGCTGTTACGTTTAATGGCGTCTAATCCCTGTAATTGGTCCGCATTGAATTGTCCTTTGTAATCATCTAATATTTCTAAGTACGCAGAAATTGCAGTCAATGGGGTCTTTAACTCATGCGATGCTACATTCAGGAAATCTGTCTTTGCTTTATCCAAATCTTTCAAATGGTTGTTAGTTTCGGAAAGATCGTCCATGATGTTTAACGAGGCTTTTTTGGATTGCTCCAATTCGTCTAAGCTCTTTTGCATATCTGCTGTTTTTTTTTCTAGTTGATTCTTCAAATCCTTAGTATAATTTTTCTCTAATTCTCTAGAACGCAACATTTCTAACGACGCATCGTTGAAGGCTTTACACAATAATGCTATCTCATCATTAGAAGTTACTGGAATAACATGAGTAAAATTTCCTTTAGACCATTGTTCTGTACCCTCAACGAGTGCATTTATGGGTTCAGTAAAAACCTTTGACAAAAAGAATGCAGTAATTAAAGAGAATGCGAGCAATATAAATCCGAAGAATAATATCTCAAGATATAATGAGTTTAACGCGCCATATATTTCTCTTCTATCTATTTTCGTAACCAAACATACTTCTCGCTCAGGAATCCAAGTAAAGTAACCAATAATATCAATATTTCTATAATCTTTATATTCTTTAAAACCGCTATTACCTGCTAAACATTCCGTGATTCCTGTAGTATATATTGTTTTTTTAAAAGCTATATCATTTATGAACCGGGATTCGCTAACTAATAAGTGATTTTTGTTGACTATAATCGTTTCACCGGTATTCCCTAAACCGGAACGTTCCATCATGATTTTGCTTATCTGGTCTAAATGTATATTTCCCGTTAAAACACCCAATGCTTTGCCTTCATCATCATATATGGGAGTAGATACAGTCATCGTAGGTTCTTGCGTGGATACAGGTATATAGAAATTTTGTACATATGTAGAGTTCATACCATGAATAAAATATTTTTCGTTGGATTTAATTTTGCCTTTTTCATTCATGCTAGTGGATAAATCCACAACACCATTGAGTGTCAATATAGAAAGCTCGCTAAACTCCGAATTATTCAGTTCATTCCTAAAATGCTCTGAAATCTTACTCTCTAAGAATCCTTCTAAATCATCTGAACTCTGCAATTCTGGCAGTTCTGCCCAAGCAGACAATTCCTGATTAAACCTGGAGACATATGATGCATTGGATTTTAAAAAACCTTCCTGTTTTAAGGTTAAATTCGTATTATTTTCTGAGTTATTGACTCCATGAAATTGCCTCATATATCCAACTAATAAAGGATCAGAAGCTAAAGCCATCGCTTCATGCATGCTTCTCTCAACATAGTTATTTAATTGATTTTCCTTAAGCGTATTTACGCTTTGCAGCTGATCATAAATTCTAGCTTTAATGGCAGAAGTCGCATATGAAGAAAACAATACTCCTAATATAATCATGGATAACATACTTATCAATATCATCACAATGGCAAATTTATAAGATAATTTCATAGTATACTCGTCAATAAATTTTTAGCAATAAATTTTAAATACTACTTCCAATACAGCATCTAAATATTGTGCTGCGCATCTCTCTTATCAATGAATTGTGTAGTATAACAATCCGAAATGTTTACTGGATTAGATAATAATTTTTGGAGCAATATAGCATTTTGAACGCTTAACCAACCATCCTTGTCCATGTATCCTAAAGCCACTTCGCCTGTACTGATTAACGGAAGCGATGTTTTCAATGCATATCTCTCATGAGCAATATTATTGTTCTTAGCATATTGCATTACAATACTAACCGTTTCATCCTCATTTTCCAAAGCATATTGCCATCCTTCTAATGTAGCTTGCACAAAATTATTCACTAGTTCAGGATTCTTATTAATTAAATCATCCGTAGTAAATAATACATCTGCATACATATTAACGCCATAATCCTCGACCATAATAATATTAACATCTAGTCCTTTGGCAATAACGTAATATGGTTCGTTAATCACATATCCTGTAGACACGTCTACGCTGCCATTCAAAAGCTCTGCAGCCTCAAATCCTATGCCCAATTCAGTTAAATTAGATCGATTTAGATGCAAATTATCCATCATCGCAATATATTCATATTCTACATTAATTCCTTTCTCTATACCTATCTTTTTTCCAATAAAATCTTTAGGAGTTGTTATACCTGAACTCTTTAACGAAAAAGCACATACAGGATTAATTTGATATATTACGGCAACTGCTTTAACAGGAATTCCTTTGGATCTCGCTAATAATATTTCATCGGCGCCAGCAACTCCGAATTCAGCTTTGCCACTTGCAACTAAATCTATAGGCGAATCTTTAAAATTGTAAGGCATTAGCGTAGCATTGATTCCATGAGCAGCATAAAATCCTTTTTCTGCAGCCACATAATTTCCCGCAAATTGCGATTGATGAGTCCATTTTAATGCGACATTAATATTATGAAGAGCAGGATTCCTAATAGGTATAGCGTGAACAAAACCTAAGTAAACTCCTAGAACTACAACCGATATAATCACAAGTATTGCTCCCATGATAAGATGTCTTTTGGCGTGAGAAGACATTTTACTTTGAAAAACGCCCTTTGGAGCGGCATTATTATCGCCTATTTTACGATCATCTGGTTTTTGTCTCAATTCAAAAACATTCTCTGATGATTTATTCTCGGATTCCTTCTTTTTTAATGATTGATTTTCCATAATTTTCATCTCTATGCAACGTATGTCTATAATCCGAAAATCCAAAAGCTTATTTTTCTTTTTTCTGCTTCAAATCACGCATCTCTTTCTTCAGATCGCTCATCCTTAATTCTCTATCTATAGCGAATTTATTGAATTTTTCCAAATCCTTATTTTTCTCCAGCAATTCCTGCTCGAATTTTTTTCTATCAGTAATATCTCTTAAAAGTATTAAACACATATTATTATTACTATCACTATTCACAGCTACGACCCTTGCCTCAAAGATTTTTAGAACATCGTCGATGGACAAATAAAATTCTAAAATTACAGGCTTTGAATTTTTCACAGATTCCGACCTCGCTTTGGATAGCTTGTTCATAATAACAGAGTTAGATAAATCAGATAGAGG
>Ga0182021_10005467_pt1 | contig 15048 bp, 18 predicted proteins | sample 612E3MmetaG_FD_120493 | JGI IMG/M metagenome (GOLD analysis project Ga0182021, IMG submission 120493) | Permafrost microbial communities from Stordalen Mire, Sweden - 612E3M metaG (Illumina Assembly) | ecosystem: Environmental > Terrestrial > Soil > Wetlands > Permafrost | place: Sweden... | reverse complement strand
TGGCTCGGGACCTGCCATCCTCATTCCGCGGTGCAACTTCCCATGGTCATCCCTCGATGTAAATCTGCTTGCTGCCCACTACACCGTTGTGATCGCGAGCCCGCGCGGATTCGGCGAAAGCGATCGCACGGCCACGGGATACTGCGCCGCAACCATTCGGTCCGACCTTGAGGCGGTATTGGATCACTTGGGAGTAGATGAGTACGTTGCTTTCGGATACTCCATGACCGGGGGCGTCGCGCCTTGGCTCGGGCATGCCAATCCGCGGGTCCGGGCCGTAGTCTCCGGGGGATTCCCCACGGCCACGTCGTACTCCAAGGTGCTCCCTCTCATCATCAACAACCTGTCCGACACGAGAAAGGACCCGGCCCTCTGGGCAGCGATGACAACCGAGTGTGACCCTGATGCGGCCTTGGCCTGGTACCACGAGCTCGACATGATCTCGGCGGGTGCGTTGGTCGACCACCTGGACTGCCCTGTCTATTCCTACTGGGCTGGTGACGACGAGGTCATCGACGAACTTGTCGGCATGCAGACCCTGCGGAACGCGATGCTTAAGCGCGGGCTCCCATTCGAAGTGCTCCGGAGCAGGGACCACGAGGGACTGCTGACGGACATCAACAGCGCGATACCCGGCATTCTCAGGTGGCTTAAGAGCACCGTGGCGCCGATCCCCGCGTAGCGAGAAGCGACCGACGTCAGGATCCGCGCACAGCCCGTATTCGCTTCACAGTTGGGGAACCACCAGCCGCACATGTGGCCGCCGCTCAACGCCAGCCCCACGCCTTCCCGTAGCCGGATTCTTATCTGCTTCGTTCAAGTAGCGAGAATGAAGGGGCGGGGGCATCGTGTAAGGGGTTGGGCAGATGCCAGCAGAAGGGCTGTTGGATGTGATCCTCCCGAACTTCTGAGAGCGCATCGGGGCGCCAGCACTGCCCAACAAGCGCATCGGTCCGTGCGTCGGCACGCACAACGGCGTAGCCCCTCCCGTCTAACCCGAGGTTCTCCCTGCGACAACGTGTCGCGGAAAGCCTCTTCTGCTATGCGGGCTCTCATCGGTGGAGCTGGTAGCGGGCGGAGTGCTGGACTGAGGCCTCCCGCAGCTCGATGGGGGCGGGCTTGCGCAGTCCCTTGGCCTTGCGCTTGGCCTTGCGATCCATGGCGGCTTCACTGGCAACGATCGGTGAACGGCGATCGGTGTCCGGTCACCCATCCCGCTACGGAATGGCACAGCGGGAGCACGGAATCCCTCAACCCGGTGGGACGCCCGCCGTCGAGGTGGTGCAGCGTGGACCGAGTAACCAGTTTGCTACGAACCCTGACGACTGGAAATGGACCTCAGTCGTATTTGAACCTCTCAGGAAGGCGACTCCTGGCTCGCGTCACGGCGTGCATCACGGTGGGCGTCCGTCGCCGCCTTCAGCTCGTTGTCGGGCGCCTCTTCCAAGGTGATCAAGGTGTTGTCAGCTTCAGGTGATGCCAGGAGAATCTCATCGAGTTTGCGCTGCGTGGCCGCCTGCGCGCGGGCTTGTGTGTGTTGGATGACGAACACCATGGCCAGTGTCGTTGCTGCTGCAAGCGTCTGGAAGATATTCTCCAACCGAGCGGGAAACCCGAACACGGCACTGTATAGAACCCACACCACTACGGCTGCGACCACGCTGAGAGCCAGCGTGGGCTTGGTCGCCCACCGGTCCAGAGTATGTAGGACTCGACTGCCGACATGCCGGTGGTCGGAGGCCTCGGCGGCGTCTCGCACTGTTTGACTCCCTCCCTCGGATGTTCTTTAGGGTTGTGCGCTTTGGTGCTAAGGCATTGGCGAGTTAAGTATGAGCCCGGTGCTGTCGCCGCCGCGGTGATTCAAGCGACGAGTGCCCAAATGCCGCGCAGGCCAAGGCTTTGATGGCCCCGACCACGGCGCCGCTGAGCCGGGTGCATGCCCGGTACAGGATCACCCGTCGCCACTTGCCCCGCTGGGAACCCGAGAGTATCGATTATCGCGTACAGACCGTGGCCGGGATGCGATTTGACGGTGGGCACCTCCGCTAAGCCCCGAGATCTAAGCGGCATTTGTCGGCTGAGAGGAATTCTACTCATCGACATTTGTGGGCTCGTATTTCTCGATCGTCCACCGCCCCGCCAGTTCCCGGCGAATTCAGGCGGTCGTTGCAACGATGGGGCTTTCGGGGTCAAACAGTAGACGCTGCATGGCTTTTGCGGGTGTTATGCCGCCCAGTGTTTTGCGGGGTCGGGCGTTGAACTCTGTGGCGACCTGAAGCAGCCGCGCAGGTGAGTGCACGGACAGGTCGGTGCCCTTGGGAAAGTACTGGCGCAGCAACCCGTTCACGCAGGTCGTCGAGCGTAGACATGTGAACATCTTTGGCTGGTACGACAACGAGTGGGGTTTCTCCAACCGTCTCATCGACACGACGAAACTGGTTGCAGCGAGTCTGTAGCAACAGCTGGGCGGGTCCGGGATTCCCGTCAGACCACACCCCTTTGGTCGGGTCGGGCCGGACTTCAAGGCAGCTCAATGCAGACGAAGGCGTTCGACAGGGGTGGTTGGTGCCACCCGCCGTCCGCTGCCACGAGAACGGGTCAAACAGGCATCCAACGCAGGCATCTGAGGAACCTCCTTCTCGACACACGACCAGCCACCATGGCTGGTCAAAATGTCCATCAGGATTACGTGCATAACAAGCATGTGCGGTAGTTGGGCTGGGTCCCGTGGCCGCCGATCCATGCCATCGTGGGGGAACCCCGGAAGGCGTACCGGGACCTGCCGCCTCGGCGAGAGGCGACGCGATGGCGGTTCTGTCAGGCGGACCGAGAGGATGATGGTAATGCGGAGGTCTGCGGCGGTGATCACCAGCGCCGCCTGGTTCGTGCTCACCGGCGGGGTCGGTGCCGTCCTCGTTCCGTGGTGGCTGACTGGTTGGCGGTTGAGGCACCCACTGCCGTACTGGTCCGTGGCCGAGGCGGTGGGCATCCTACTGATCGTCGCGGGCCTGATCCCGGCGGTGCACGTCTTCGTTCAGTTTGTGCGGGCAGGCGGGACACCGATGCCGGGCGCGATGACCGGGCGCCTGGTGGTGACAGGCTTCAACCGGCACGTGCGCAACCCGATCTACCTGGCGGCGATGACCATCTTCGTCGGGGAGGCCCTGCTGTTCGGGCAGCTCAGCATGCTGCTCTACGCGGTCGCGGTGTGGGTCGGGGCCGCAGCCTTCGTGCGCTGGTACGAAGAACCCGCGCTGGCCGCCCGATTCGGGGGGGACTACGAGGCCTACCGCCGCGCGGTGCCGGCCTGGCGTCCCCGGCTACGCCCCTGGACCCCCGACGATCCGGGCACCCGCGACGCCGGGACCGGCGGGCGATCTGAGCCGCCGACGTAGAACACCGCCAAGGTCCGGGTCAGTCGCGTCCAGGCCGGTGACGTGGGTGGCGGACATCGCGGCCAACAGTTCATCGGCCCTACCTGTCGCAGCCAGTGTGGTGATCTTGCGGCGGATCGTCTTGACCTCCGGGCCCCGGTCCAACCCGAGCATCCTGCCCAGAGAGTGCGGGTCGATCCCGCTGGAGCCTTCGGCGCGGGGCTCCCCGGCCAGCGCCCGCAGCACTCCTTCGAGCAGCATGGTGTCCAGGCCGTAGAACTCGTCGGGCAGGCACCCGAACACCGTGGACGCGCAAGGCAACAGTCCGGTGGCCGCCAGGGCGGGGATCGCCAGCAGCAACCCCGCCTCGGGCACCCACACGGCTGGGGTGAACACCGGGTCGGCGTGGGGCAGCTTCCCCCACCGGGCGCCGGCCCGCTCGCCGTCGCGTCCGCCAGCGGTAGTAACAGCGGCAGCCCGTCTTCGGCGTCGGCCTGGGCCTGGCCGGGGTTCTTCGGTACGGGTGGCCTGCTCAGGTTCGGGTGTGGGTTCGGGCAGTGCCCGGTGGACGCTGAAGGTCGAGACCCCGACTGCGGCGGCGATCGCCCGCAGCGACGCCCCGTCTCAGCTGCGGCTGCGGATGTCTGCAACCACTTCGGGGTCAACCGTGATGGTCCCTTGGGCCGCGCTTGTCCTGTGCACGGCCCTAGGCATCGGCGGTGTCAAGCTCCTTGCGCCAGCGCCAAAAGGTGACAGTGGTGATCCAGAACGATAGCCACCTGCCTGGCGCTAGCCGCTGTGATGCGCACCAGCTGGACCGCTGCCAGCCGCCGCCCCAGATCGTCGCCGGAGTCCCACAAGGAACTGCCAGCCCGTGTCCCCGTGGCGATGGTCAAGAAGCACATCACGGCGCTGAAGTACCTGGCTGCACAGCGCTGGCGATCATGTCCCTCACCAGCCCCATCCGCAAACGAAGATCCGGGATCTTGGCAGCGGTCCGGCTGGGCATCAACATCGCCCGCCACGAAGGACTCAACCGTCGCCCTGATCATCAACCGCGCCTACGGCTTCCCCCGCGCCGACGCCGCGCTCGCACTGATCGTGGTCACCCTCGGACCTATCAACCACGTCCTCCCACACGAACGAGGCCCAGATCCTGGTCCATACCGCCGACTGTCACGACAAGACGACGTTCCTCGTGTGTTGCGAGCGCTCCGAGGCTCGCCTGAGCCTGGCACTCTCCTACGCGAGGTGTCAGGGCGCCCGGGGTTGCTATTGGGCTCGGGCCCCGTGGCGGCGGCTCACGAAGCCGACGAGGGCGATGACGCCCGAGCCGAGGGCGAGGAACCCGGCGAGGAGGCCCTCTAGCAGTGAAGTCATTCCGGCGTTGTGCCCAAGGACCAGCGTCTGGACGCCGTCACCGGTGCAGGTGAGCGTGTCGCCTTTGTGCCAGCCTGAATTGACCTCTGCCACCGGGTCCAGGACCCGGCCATTCGACTTCGGTGACACCGTACTGAGATTCATACCCACCCAGCCAGAGCCGGTCGTCGTCAGCTTGCAGGTAACGTCCGTCTTGGGCTGGCCCGGGGTCCGCACGGCGTAGACATCCAGATTGCCGGAGTTGACGGCAGGCATCGTGATCGCAGTCCCGGGGGGCCCTTCGGCCATGACGACGACCCCGGCCCAGCTGTGGGCGAGAAACCACACCGCCACGAGTGCTGAACAGACGCACGCGGCCAGCATGACAGGTGCGTACATCCTGGCTGGTCGCGCTGCCAGTTCGATGGCCACGCCCGCCGGGCCTTCCCCGCCCTGCTGGTTCACTTCTCACCACAGCCCGTTTTCGGGACCATCTTGGAACCGTCCCAGTACTTGAGACCTGTCGACTTGCGGCCCACCTTGTCGAAACTGATGCCACCGCTGAGTTTGACGATCTCCTCAGCGTCGAACACACCGCCGTACGAGGTGGAGTTGCTGTCGTCGAAGGTCTGTTTCGTAACGAAGCCGTGCTCGCCGGTTGCCTTGACGAAAGCCTCTGCGGCTTTGTTTGCGTCCGCCAGGTTCGGGATCGGCAGAGAGTTCTTTACATCGTTGGGGAGGTCGTTGAAGCCGGCCATCGGACCCAGGCCGGCGGCAGTCAGGTAACGCTGGGCAACCGCCTGGTCAGTGGCGCTGCGAATCGGTAGCTCCGCCACCGTTTCGGTGGAGTACTCGTGCTTACCCGGCCCACTGCCTGCGCTCTCGGCGGCAGTGGCCTCCTGGTTGCCAGACTCCGCGCTCTTTACCCGCACAGCGGTGATGATGCCCTTGGCGTCGCGCTCGACCTCGAAGATGGCCTCCCTCTTGGCCTCCTTGCCGGCCTTGGCATACACCGGCTTCCCGGTCGTAGGGTTGCTGGCCCAGGTGCCCGCTCCGATGTTCCCGTCGAGCGAAGCCTTGATGTAGGTGGTGGATGTGCCGTCCTTGCCCTGGCGGGTGCCGAGGACGGCTTTGGCGCCGCCGACTGCCTGCGCGCTACCCGTCCCAGAAGTGACCTGGAGCCTCGCATCGGCTGCGCCGCCGCCCTCGATGTAGGTCTCGTCAACCGGCGGAAAGTTGTTGCCCACGTGAAACACGCTTTCAGCCAGGTTCACGGCACCCACCAGCAATGAGCCAGCCGGGGATGAGCCCACGGCCGCCTTCGCGACGGCTTCTTGGTGGGCCGACAGGAGGTTTGCCACCTCGGTAGCGTTGTCCGCGTAGTAGACCTCGCCGCCGGAGAATGTGGCGGAAACTCCTGCCTCTGCCTTGGCAGCAGCCCCGTATGCCTTCTTATCCCAGGTCGCGGAGACATTGAAGCCCTCCCCGATGCCGACGCCGACCTTGCCGCCGATGCCCCGGGTGACGCGGTACTTGCCATTGTCAAGCTTCTCGACAAGAAAGTTTTCATTGCCCCCGACGGCCACGACCACGCTGCCCTCCAGCGCACCGGTGTGGCCGTCGGCCGAGACGACGCACGGCTCAGTTGGTTTGTGATCCGCGGCCGAGGTCACCGAGGACTCGCACGATCCTTGACCGAGGCTGGTCAATTCGCACACGGCCTGGCGGAACCGGTCACCGATGACGGGCCCGGACCCGACGGCCGCCAGCGCCACCGCGGCCACGAGTATGGCGGCAACGACATACATGCCAATGGTTTCGACAGTTGCCGCCCCTCGCTGAGGGTGACCCAACCGACGTCTGATCGCGGCGTTCAGACAAATGATCATTGTTCACAGCCTCCCTGTCCGCCGAAATCATTCCACGGCTTCGTCGCCCCGCCGTGGTGCCCTGGACCCAGTCGGGGCCCAGCCTCACCTGCATCGGTCTGTCATACTCACGTTCCAGGCCGGTCGGCCAACGGGTGTACTGAAAGGTCTGTAATGCTGTTGCGAACTATCACACGGGTGGTGATGATCACCATCGGGACGGTTCTCATCGGCATGGTGGGGGCCATGATCGGCATCTGGAGCCTCAGCGTCACCCTGGCCGTGGTGCTTCGCTCATTCCTGGCGATCGCGCTCCTGCTGGTGATGACCCGGACCTTTCGGATCAGCGACCGGCGCGCGGCCGACCAGGCCGATCGCCCGTATCAGCAGGTGCTGATCACCGCTGCCCTCGCCTACGTGCTGAACCTCGTATCCTGGGGCGGTCACCCGCTGTTCGGGCAGCTACTGATCTCCGTCACTGTGCTGTCCGCCCTGCTCGACGCCGTGGTGTGGATGGCGGTCGCGATCGTAGGGGTGCGTCTAGGTGATCGTGCGCGGGTGCACGCTACGGTTGCCCCGGTACCTTATGCATGAGGTGATGACGGGAGTGTCGATGATCGGGTCGTGGCGACGCTTAGCAGCTCTGACGGCGGGGGTGCTGATCACCATGACGGCCTGCAGCAGTGGCTCGGACGAGACAAGCAAGCTCGAGCCACGGGTGCAGCGGATGATCCCGACCGGCGCACCTTCTGTGGCGGTGACGGCGCGCGGCGGTCAACCGGGCGAGTCACGACAGGCGAGCGGGAAGTTCTTCTCGATGTACGTCCCGGTGAACTTTCAGGAGAAGTTGCTGCCGATGGCCAACGGCGAGCAGATGATCACCTTCGACGCGCCGTCCAGCAAGCCGGCCACTCCCGTGCGGGTCGCCATCAGCCCCGACACCAAGTCGAAGGCGACCGCGATCGAGCAGTCGCAGTCCCTGGAGATCGTGACGCGGCAAGAAGGGGTAAAGGACTTAACCCGGTCCACCCTGAAGTGGCCGGGAGCGAAAAACGCGATTCTGCTCCAGTGGACCCAGACCCCCGCAGGTGCTGGCGCGACCGACGCTCCCTTGCGGTATTGGCAGATCATGGCGCAGGTCAACGACCACCTGATCGTCAGTCTCATCGCCATCGCACCGGCCGCGGAGTTCAACACAACGGGTCTGGCCAAGATCATCGAGACCTTCCGGCCGCACGCCTGAGGGTCAGATCGATCGAGTTCTGGGGTGCACCAAGGCACCCAGGCCGATCAGGAACAGCACTGCCACGACGATGGCCATTGGCTGGTTGGATGGCCCGTCCTTCGAGGGCAGCACCCAGAGTGACGGGCTTGCCGTTGCTGCCGGTCCGTTGCACAGGACCTACGCTCCCCGGCAGGGTGGCCAAGGTCGATCACACCGTCAGCGCTGCGCCATCGACGATCCGGCTGCCCACGAGTTCCGGGAGGCGCAGGGCCAGTGCCTCGATCTGCCCTTCGCCCGCCTTTAAAACCTGGCAACCAAAGACCTTGGGCAGTGGCGGGTTGCGGTGGTTCGGCACGGTGGCAAACAGCATGAGGCCCGAGCCAAAGGCATTGTTCTCGGGCAGAGCTGCCGAAACGCCGGCAATGACTCCCACCGGTTTCGGGACCGGAAGACGCCAGGCGATAGCACCGACCACCAGACACACGGAACCCACTGTCAACAGTGCCACACCGATAGAGGAGGTCACAGTGTGCGCGGTACGCGTCCGTCAAACTTCTCGGCTTGGGCTTCTTTGTACCGCCGCCCGAGCGCAGGAGGTGTATCACCGCCTTTCGTCGGCCCTGTCCACGCTCACCGGCTGACTGGACCAGGTGATGGTCACCCCCGCGATGATTGCGAACGGATGCAGACACGACACGTGGACGACACGACCCGCGTCATCCATCGAGGCAACGTCCAGGACGTAGGTCATGCCCGCTGCGTGCACCGAGTTCACAGACGACAAGAGCAGGACGAGGGTGATCGCCATGATCGCAGTGGGGTGGGAGGGCCGCACGGCGTCGCGTTTGGGTGTTGTTGTGGTCACGGTCTCTCTTCGGGTGGGGTGCGGTGGGGTCTGCCTAATGGCGGCAACAGCCAGCCAACCGTGGTCCTGCCCGCTGCGGCAGACCCTGTTAAGACCACAGGTACTGGCGGGGCCTCCCACGCCCCGAAAAGCGCTCGTACGCTGGCCGGGTGGACAACCGCACCGAAATCCGTGAGTTCCTTGGGACCCGTCGGGCCAGGGTCACCGCGCAACAGGCGGGCCTTTCGGCCTACGGCGGGAACCGGCGCGTCCCCGGGCTGCGCCGCGAAGAGGTCGCGATGCTCGCCGGGGTCAGTGTCGACCTACGTCCGCGGTTCACTGGAGAACCAGCTCTCCCGGCAGCGGTTGCCGCGGTCTAACCGCTGCGTAATCCCACTGGCCTCAAACGCCTTAACAAAGAACCGTCGACCTGCTAAACATGCCGGGTGGGTACTCCAATGGGTGTCTTTCGCAGGGTGGGGCAGTCGCCGCTGGGTTTAGTTCTCGCGGATGCACCCAACCCGGCAACCTGCCCAAACCACCACTGCGCCTACTACGACAGTGGCATCTCACTGCTATGGGCCCTTGTGGCCGTGGCCGCCGGGGCAGCAATCGCCGTGGCCGTCGTCCTGGCAGTCGTCTGGGCGGTTCGCAGCCGAAGGAACAGGAACCGGAACCGGCAACCCGGCGACGTGTGAACACTCCCGCTCGCCATGGGAATCCGAGACTGCCGTTCCGATGACCTATGTCGTTTCGTTAGCCATCACCCTCGTTGCCGAGGTGCCCATTTACGTGGCATTCCTCGTTGCGTTGCTGGGGGTTCGCGCTCGACCGGCGGCGCGATGTGCAATCGTGGTCAACCTGGTGAGTCACCCGCTTGGCTTCCTGGTGATCGATCCCGTGCTACGCATGTTCATCGGCGCACTGCCTGCGCTACTTATCGTGGAAGCCTGGGCCTTGGGGATCGAAGCGCTGCTCGTTTGGGTGTGGCTGCGTCGCTCGCTGCCGACGATTGCTGCGATCGCGTTCGTGGCCAATGCAGCTTCTCTTGCCCTAGGAACTCTTGCTCTGTTGCTCACGTATTAGTTCCAGTACAAATCAACCACCCATGGCGGCTGTCGGTGTTGGCTGCCATATCAGCCGTCACGCCGAACACCGGTCGTTGCGCACGAAGGGGCCCGCAGGTTCAAATCACTGTCACCCTGACCAGAGTTCCCGACGGCCGCAGGCCCCAACCCGTGTCTGGCGGGTCCTGGCTTTGCCGCCCACCACCATGCAGAACCACGAGGTGCCATCGAATGGACTCCGCCAGTCTGTGCAGCGCTTCATAATTGGGAGGTCTCGAGGAGTTTCGAACCGCTCCCTTAGCGCCTGCGACTAAGTGTGCTTGGAGAGGACGAGCCTTCCCAAGCTCTCAATCTCGTTCTTCAACTCAATCAACTTGACCTCACACGCAACCGTCAACCGCTGGATCCGCTCACGCTCAGCGAGGCGCTCCATCTCCCAAGCCTTCTGCTCAGCACTTTCTTTTTGGGCATGCACCTGTTTGGTCACATCACGGGCGGCAGCGAACACGCCGAGAACTTTGCCGCCGCCATCACGGCGGACCGAGGCGTTGTAAAGAACCTCAGTGAGGGTTCCGTCTCGACGGCGCATCGTCATCGGGTAGTCCATAGCCATCCCCTTGGCGAACACCATCTTGTAGATCCTGTTCGCCTTGTCGGGGTCGGTGAAGTAGTCGCAGAAGGCGGTCCCGATGAGCTCGTCACGGGGGACACCGGTGACCTTGACTGTGGCCTCGTTCAGGTCGGTGATCTTGCCCTGGGCGCTGATAGCCACCAGCAAGTCCGGACTCGACTCGATCATGGACCTTGCAGCGTCGAAGGCTTGCCTCGCCTCAGTCACGTCGCGGGCGATCGAAGATGCGCCGATGGCCGTGCCATCAACGTCACGGATCGGTGAGACGGTGAGCGAGGCTCGGAACAGGGTTCCGTCCTTTCTGACACGGATGGTCTCAAAGTTCTCGACATGCTCTTCGGCTTTGATCTTGGCCAGCATGGCTTCCATCTCGCCGGCACGATCTTTGGGAGTTAGCAGATCCACAAACTTGCCGATCATCTCATTGCTCGAGTATCCGTAGAGCCTTTCGGCGGCCGGGTTCCAACTGGTAATGACACCGTCCAGGGTGCTGCTGGTGATGGCGTCGTCAGAGTACTCGACGACCGCCTCGATGAGCTGGGCGTTCCCGACCGACTGCTTCTGGCGGTTCACGTCTCGCACTGCGCTGATCACTAGCAAGACGTCCCCGGCGTCGACTTGGGACAAACTGACATCCAGCGGCAACTCAGTCCCATCCTGTTGCCGTCCGCCCAGCTCAAGATTAAGTCCGCTGGACCGAGCCCTGGGGTCTGCGAAATAGTCCTCCCAGTGCTCTGCGTAGATCTGCCAGAGAGGCTCCGGCACCAATGTCTCGATCGGCTGGCCGGTCAGCTGGTCGCGGTTGTAACCGAACAGTGACTCGGCCTGACGATTGACGAACCGGATCACGCCCTTCTGATCCATCCCCACCAAGGCATCAGGCACAGCCTCCAGCAAGCTCTCGAACCACTTTGTCGTGTGCGCCGGCATCTTCCACCTCCATTTCATGAGGCAGGCACTCAAACTGTTACAAATAGCTCATATTGGACCAAACTAAGAGAAGTTTGATCAATATTTCCCCCAAGAATTATGTCATGGAGCCTGTGCGCGTATCCCCGGATCTGACCAAATCCGCGTACTGCAACGAAGCACCGCAACACCACCGCCCGACCGCCATCCAGAACGGGGCCTTGGCTTTGCCAACGACCTACCACGAGGGTCTGCACGTTGTCGGCCGCCCGCTGGCCAGCCCGTGATGGCCATGGAAGGTGGGGATGTCTTCGGCGCAACCAAGGTTCCTGCACTCTGTATCACCGGAGGCTTCAGGCTGCTGGACGAGCTGGAGGGTTGGCGGATTGATTACCTGTGCCTTGACCACTGGTCGGCTAGGACACGGTCGCCCCGTGGTCGACCTGTGCGTCTACGCACAAGGATCGGGTCGCCCCTGAACGTGAGGCATATCCACATTCACACCGCCAACATCAGCGCCGATCACCGGATGGGTGTGGTGATGCGCCCAACGGTTGTCCGGTCGTTGCCAGCTACGCCCTCACTATGTGGACACCCCTGTTTTGTTGACATCCTCCCGGCCATGAACTACCCAGGATTCCAACTGCTACCCGGAGGAACACGTTGAGGTTCGCGCTTCACCGACAAGGCCAAACTGCCAAGTCTGGACGCGCTGTCACGTAAGGCCCTGCGCGGTTCACTGCGGGTCCTACAACTGACAAAGCACAACGGGTGAGGTCATCGCCGCCCAGAGCTGAACACACAGCCCTCCAGCCGCAGACGCCATGGGTTTGCTCCCGGCCCTGAACGACCTGGTTTCCACCCGGGCAGTGAGCCGATGACGCATCCAGAATGACTCCGGACCCGATCCGGACCGCAGATCAGCCAGCAGTCGCAGTCAGGACAAAAACCGGGATGGAACGCTCGGTCTTGGCCTGGTAGTCGGCATAGTCCGGGAACACGGCGACACATCGCTGCCACCAGTCCGCCTTCTCCTGACCGGTGACCTCCCGGGCTGTCATGGTCTGGACAACCGTGCCGTCCTGCACCTGGACCTGGGGGTTCGCCACAAGGTTGAAGTACCAAACGGGATTCTTAGGTGCACCGCCCATCGAGGCCACTGCGGCGTACTGCCCATGGTGCTCGACCCGCATCAGTGGCACCTTACGCAGCTTGCCGGACTTGGCGCCGCGGGTGGTCACGATGATCACCGGCATGCCGCGCATGGTCGTGCCGGTGGTCCCACCAGAGCCTTCGTACTCCCGGACCTGTTCGCGGACCCAGTCCGCAGGGCTGGGCTCGTACTCACCGTTCAAGGACATAGCCCCACTCAACACCAGAGACTGAGCTGGTGTTCGCTCGCCCCGGCTCAGCCGCTGACGTCCTTGTCGGAGAATCGGGCCCACGCGGCAAGCCAGAAGACCAGCATGTACCCAGCGGACGTCAACAGCCCGCGAGTTACGTCGCTCCAGGCAACCGGGCTCCTCAAGAAATCGCCGAAGGACATCCACCAGTGCGTGGGCAGCCACTCGTGCAACCAGGACAGCTGCGGGATCGAGTCGAGGATGAAGCTCATGACGTTGATGACGACCACGGCGATGGTGGCGCCGATCGGTTGTTCAGTCATGGTCGAGATGAACAGCCCGATGGCTCCCAGGGAGGCGAAGCACAGTCCGAGATAGATCGTGGCCATCAGGACTCGAAGGACAGCCGATCCCATGCCAATCTCAGTGCCCGACAGCGTGGTCATCTGACCGCCACCAAATAGCGCCAACCCGGCCACCGAGCCCACCAGCGAGACCCAGACCGTGACCACCAACGAGAAGATGGTGATAGCGGCGAACTTCACGCCAAGCAGCCTCGAGCGATGCACCGGGACCGTGAGCAGGTAGCGCAGGGTGCCAATATTTGCTTCCCCGGCAACGGAGTCTCCGGCGATGACCGCCACAGCCAACGGCAAGAACAGGGTCAGCTCGATACTGAGAGCGGCCAACGCGACGAAGAGCCCGTTGGACGTGATCGAAGTGAAGAAATCGGGTCCGCGACCCCCTCTAGGGGTCGACACCTTGACGGTGACCGCGATCATGATCGGCACCAGAGCAAGGATGCCCAGCCCCGCCTGGTTCCGTCGGCGCCCGAAGATCAGCGCCAGCTCCGAGCGCAGGAAACGGGTGGAGACATGCCGCAGGGGTCGAGCTACCGGCGACGTGGGCACACCGGTGCTCGGGCCGGTTCTCAGCCCAGGGGTCAGATCAGCCGCTGACATTGAAACCCTCCCCGGTCAGAGAGACGAACAGGTCTTCGAGGCTGGGACGCTCGACCGTAAACCCGCTCACCGGCACACCGTCCTGCACAAGGGCCACTACGACCTTCTCTGGCGCCAGCGTGCCCAAAGTGCCTGTAGCCAAGCCGGTTTCGAGCGCCACCTCGGTCAACCCCAGTCCTCGAAGCACTCGTGCCGCTTCCAGGGGACGGTCGGTCACGACCCGTGCCCGGGCCTCGCCGACCGCTCGCACCTGCGCGATCGGTCCTTGCGTCAACAGCCTGCCGACATGCATCACCCCGATGTGGGTACACACCTGCTCGACCTCGGAAAGAAGATGGCTGGAGACCAGTACCGTGGCCCCGTCCTCGGCCAGGGAACCGATGAGGTGGCGAACCTCCCGGGTGCCCTGCGGGTCGAGTCCGTTCGTCGGCTCGTCGAGCACCAGCAGCTCGCGTGGGGCTAGCAGGGCTCCGGCTATCGCGAGCCGCTGGCGCATGCCGAGGGAGTATGCGCGGTACTTCTTGTCGGCCGCTGCCAGCAGCCCCACGCGGTCCAGCGCACCGTCGATCCGAACCCGCGTGGTGCGGGGATCGGCATGACGGTCTACGCAGTCCAGCCGCACGAGATTGGCCCGGGCCGACAGGTACGGGTGAAACGCCGGGCCTTCGACCAGCGAGCCCACCAGCGGCAGGACATCACCGGCGCGCTCGGGCATTGCCATGCCGAGAAGTCGGTGACGGCCGGCCGTCGGCCTGATCAGCCCGAGCAGCATGCGGATCGTCGTGGTCTTGCCTGAGCCGTTCGGGCCAAGGAACCCGTAGACCGCGCCTCGTGGCACCAGCAGGTCAACGGCATTGACCGCGACCTGCTGGTGGAACCGCTTGGTCAGCCCCTCCGTGGCGACTGCGAAGTCACCTGGTTCGCCGGTCACGTCCGCTGTCACTTAGCCGCCAGCGCGGCGTACAGACCCTCCGGCGTCACGGCCCCGACCACGAGTCGGCCATCATCGGTGAGCAGCGCCGAAAACACGGTCCCGGCCATCAGGTGCCCCGAGCCCCAGCTGCCCGAGACCTTAGGCAGAAGGCTGACGTACTTCATCAGCTGGGCCATCGTCTTGTCAGTCGTGCCACTGGTGGCCGCGCTCGCGGCGGCAGTTGGCGAAGGCATCGTGACCACCACAACGCTGCCCCAGCCCTTTCCGATCACCTTGGGGACGTCAGCCGACTTCGTCTTTGGTGCAACGGTCGGGCTCGTGGAGCCAGCGGCCGTCCTTGGTCCGGTCGGCGTCTTCGCCTGAGTCACCGTGGTTCCCGGCGGGGGGTTGAAGGCGAACTGAGCAGCGTCGGGCCGAGTGAAGTCCACCGCACTGAACCCGACATCGAACACCGGATCGGCCACCGACTTGGCGAAGACCTGAACCCGCAGCGGGACGTGCTCGGTGCCGTCGATGGCCACCCGGACCTGTG
>Ga0182021_10005466_pt1 | contig 15052 bp, 13 predicted proteins | sample 612E3MmetaG_FD_120493 | JGI IMG/M metagenome (GOLD analysis project Ga0182021, IMG submission 120493) | Permafrost microbial communities from Stordalen Mire, Sweden - 612E3M metaG (Illumina Assembly) | ecosystem: Environmental > Terrestrial > Soil > Wetlands > Permafrost | place: Sweden... | reverse complement strand
TTCAGGCACTCTTCTCTCGGATATCGCGGCCCGGAGCCGGGAGATCATGGCGTATACAGAGTGAAGGTTATGCACCGTCAGAAGGTGAAAACCGAGTATCTCCCTGGCGTTTACGAGGTGGCGAATATAGGAGCGGGAGAACGTCCTGCAGGTGTAGCACCCGCAGCCCGGGTCCAGCGGCCCCTCGTCGGTCGCAAAGCGCGCGTTCTTGAGGTTGAGCCGCCCTGAACCCACCATCGCGGAGCCGTTACGGGCAATCCTCGTTGGGAGAGCCGAGTCGAACATATCCACCCCCAACGCCACTGCCTCGGCTATGCCCGAAAGGTCACCGACCCCCATGAGATACCGGGGCGCCTCCGGTGGTACGCGGTCCAGGGTGACCTCGAGGAGCCCGAGCGTGAGCTCCCGCGGCTCACCCACCGAGAGCCCGCCGATGCCATACCCGGGAAAACCGATCTCGACGGTGAGGTCCGCGCTCATGGCGCGCAGGTCAGGGAACATCCCGCCCTGTATTATGCCAAACAACGCCTGGCGTCCGGATCGGTGGCTGCCGCGGCAGCGCCTGGCCCAGTCACGCGTCAGCTCGAGCGAGGCCGCCACCTCTACTCGCTCGACAGGGTAAGGCAGGCACTCGTCGAGAGCCATGGCGACGTCGGCACCGATGCGCTCCTGCACCTCCATAGAGAGCTCCGGGGTGAGAAAGACAGAAGAGCCATCGAGGTGCGAGCGGAAACGGGCGCCCTCGGGCGTTATCTTGACATCTTTACCGAGGCTCAAGACCTGGTAGCCACCGGAGTCCGTCAGTATCGGGCCATCCCAATTCATGAAGGAATGCAGACCGCCGGCGGCCTCGAGGACCTCCAGGCCCGGCCGCAGCCACAGGTGATAGGCGTTTGAGAGCACCATCCCGAACCCGAGCTCGCTGACCTGCTCGGGGCGCATGGCCTTGACCGTCCCCTGGGTCGCGACGGGCATGAAGAGCGGGGTCTCGACATCGCCATGCGGCGTAGAGAGGATGCCGCGGCGCGCTTTGGTCCTGTCATCTTTTTCGGTCAATCTAAACATGTCCTGACCAGATCCTTTACGTGATTATCATCGCGTCGCCGAAAGAGTAGAAGCGGTAGCGCTCGTTGACGGCAGTGCGGTAAGCATCAAGTATAAGCTCCGTGCCCCCGAAAGCGCACACAAGCATGAGCAGGGTGGATCGGGGAAAGTGGAAATTGGTGATGAGAACGTCCACCGCGCGAAACGCGTACCCTGGTGTGATGAAAAGGCTGGTCTTGCAGGCGCGGGCGCGGATGGCTCCATCGGCCGACGCGGCCGATTCGAGCGCGCGTACGACGGTAGTGCCTACTGTCACGACGCGGCCTCCCACCCGGCGCGCCGCGTTCGCGGCTGCGGCGCAGCCTTCGCTTACTGAATACCACTCGGAGTGCATGGGGTGGCCTTCGACCTCCTCCTCCCGGACCGGGACGAACGTGTCCATCCCGACTGCCAGCTCCAGGCATGCTCTCCTCACTCCTCCCGAATCGAGCCGCGCAAGCAAGGCCTCGGTGAAATGGAGTCCCGCGGTCGGCGCGGCGGCGGATATCTCGCGCTCGGCGTAGACCGTCTGGTAACGCCCGGTATCAGGTACAAGGGCGGTGATGTAGGGTGGGAGCGGGAAGCTGCCCAGCTTAAATACTTCCGCGTCGGAGGCCGGGCCCCCATCGCGTGCGAACGCGACGAGCGCTCGGCCTCCCTCTCCCCGTTCGAGCACCTTCGCATCGAGACGACCGTCCCCCAGCGACAGCCGCGTTCCGGGCCTGAGCTTCGCACCTTTCGTGAGGGCGCTCCAGGTGGCTTCCTCGACCTTCTCGAGCAACAAAAGCTCAACCACCCCGCCCGTAGGTTCCTTGACCGCGTTGAGCCTGCCGGGAAAAACGCGCGAATTGTTGACCACCAGGCAATCTCCAGCGCGAAGGAAGTCGGGCAGGTCATGAAAGATGTGGTGAGATATCGTCCCGGTAGCACGGTCGACGTGCATCAACCTGCTGGCGTCGCGCACTGGCGCGGGCTGTTGTGCAATGAGTCCTACGGGTAGCTGGTAGTCAAACAGGTCGGTCTTCATCGGCGAGGGGGGTCGTTCTTCTGATAGCGTTCTTTCTCGCTGTATACGCAGCCGCAGTAACCCTGGCGGTAGATGCCTGCCTGGCGCGAGAGTTCGACGGACTCTTTGTAGCCCGACGTCATGTCTTCACCCAGGAAGATCACTCCGTGCTCGATCGCGGCGGACTCGCCCGCTTCCCGTATCAGGTGTTGGTCCTGGTACGGGCTCACAAGCAGGGTCGTCGTAAACTCCGCTATGCACAGCCTGCGCGCCTCGGCAGCCGCGCGCGAAAGCCTTACCTGGAAGCACTTCTCGCATCTCGTATCTACGCGCGACGAGATCTCGGCGATGAACCCCTCCATGTCGTACGGCCCTGTTTGAAGTTCAAGCCCCTGCTGTTCGCAGTAATCAACCACCGCGAAGTACCTCTCACGATATTCGCGAAACGGATGGACATTGGGATTGTAAAAGAACGGCACCACCTCATAGCCCCGCTCGCTCAAAACCCTGTGTGGCACGATCAGGCACGGCGCGCAACAAGTGTGCAAGAGAATCTTCATGTCACTCATCATCTAGAAAAGCAATTCCCCGGTGCCCTCCACCATCTCATGTCCCAGATGCTTGAACGCCCTGGGCGTCGCGACCCTGCCCCTGGGCGTTCGCTTGAGGAACCCAATCTGCATAAGGTAAGGCTCGTAGACCTCCTCGAGGGTGTCTGTCTCTTCGCCTACCGCTGAGGCCAGCGTCTTGAGGCCCACCGGGCCGCCGGAGAACTTGTCGATTATCGCACTGAGGATCGCCTGGTCGAGCACATCGAGTCCGACGCTGTCGACCTGGAGCATGGCCATCGCTCCATGCGCGACATCCTCTGTTATGACCCTGTCCGCCTCGACCTCCGCGTAATCCCGCACTCGCCTGAGAAGCCTGTTTGCGACGCGCGGCGTCCCGCGCGACCGCCGCGCGATCTCGTGGCACCCACCCTCATCTATCTCAATGCCGAGGATGCCCGCCGCGCGCTTGACGATGTATTCCATCTCGTTGACGGGGTAATAGTCGAGCCTCATAGACACCCCGAACCTCGTGAGTAGAGGTCCGGTCATGAGACCCACCCTCGTCGTTGCGCCGATGAGGGTGAAACGTGGAATCTCGAGCCTCACCGAGCGAGCGCCCGGTCCCTTGCCGATTATGATATCTATCTTGAAGTCCTCCATCGCGGGATAGAGGATCTCTTCCACGGTGCGGGGCATACGGTGTATCTCATCGATGAAGAACACCTCTCCGGCCTCGAGGTTGGTGAGTATCGCAGCGAGGTCTCCCTGCCTCTCGAGCGCGGGCCCGCTCGTCGCCCGCGTGTTGACCCCCAGCTCGTTAGCGATGATGCTCGCGAGCGTGGTCTTTCCCAGGCCGGGAGGGCCCGACAGTAGAACGTGATCCAGCACGTCTTTGCGCTTCCTGGCGGCTTCGATGAAGATGCGGAGCTGCTCTTTGTTTGCATTCTGGCCGATGAACTCGCCGAGCGCCCGCGGCCGCAGGCTGACATCCACCGCTTTTTCTTCCGGTGAGAGAGCGCCCGATGTGATTCCGTTTCTATCTTCAGTCAATCGCCAATCAGCTCCATTTGATGTTCTTCGTCACGCACACTCGAGCCGGGTCTCTCAGCCTCGGACCCGGGCGGCCCAGGAGACCGCCCTCGAGTGTTTAATCTCAATACCCGGCTCCGGCCTGCATGCACAATCAACTACGATCCATGTTTCGGAGGGCGAACTGGAGAAGCTCTTCGATGCTTGCGTCTCCCGAGGCGAACGAATACTTGCTCAAGGCGTTGTGGGCCTCGAGCCTCGTGTAACCCAGTTGTACCAGCGCTTCCGCGGCCTCCTGAAACGGGCCGCGCGCCTCGACCGGAAGGGCAGTGAGGTCTTCGGAAGCCGGCTCAATCTTGTCTTTCATCTCCAGCAGCAGCCGCTCGGCGCCCTTCTTGCCAACGCCCTTGATGATCGTAAGCGCCTCGGCGTCGCCCCGCTGGACGACGGCGTCGAAACCCTCGGGCGAGAACACCGACAGCACGGCAAGGGCCTTCTGCGAACCGAACCCCGACACGCTCATCAGCTTGGTAAAGAGATCGCGTGCCCTGGGCGAATCGAAACCGTAGAGATGCAATGCGTCTTCGCGCACGTAAAGGTATGTATGGAGCGAGATGTCGGCTCCCGTCTCGGGCGCCCTGTCAATGGTGCCGGCCGGGGCCCGCACCTCCAGCCCGATGCCGCCGACGAGCACCACCATGTGCTCGGCGGACTTCTCTATCAGCTTGCCTTTGAGGTAAGAGATCATCGCATCATCACGTACCGGTGAGCTCGCGCATGCGCCTCGACTGCAGGTGGCAAAGAGCCATCGCCAACGCGTCGCACGCGTGTAGCGTCTTAGGCCGCTCTTTCATGCCGAGGAGCGCGCAAACCATGTACGCCACCTGTTCCTTCTTGGCGTTGCCGTTGCCGACGACCGCCATCTTGACCTGTAGTGGTGTGTACTCGGCCCACTGCGCACCCGAGTGCCGGCATGCGAGCAGTATCACTCCCCGGGCCTGTCCGACGGCTATCGCAGTCTTCTGATTTGTGTTGAAAAAAAGCTGCTCAAGGACGACGACGTCGGGCTCAAGCTCGGCGATAACCCTCGAGACCTCCCGGTATAGCTTATCAAGCCGGTCGGACATATCCTCGGAGCTTGAGGTCTTTATTGCACCGTGAGGACCGGCAATCGGGCGTCCGGACTCCTCGATCACGAGCCCATACCCGGTGTTGGTGATTCCCGGGTCTATGCCCAGAACCCTCAATGTCAAAGGGAAGCGGCCTCCTCCTCGAGGATCTCGTCGGGTATGTCGAAGTTTGCGTAGACCTCGCCGACATCGTCAATCTCCTCGAGCGAATCGATGAGGCGCAGCACCTTCTTGGCGCTGTCGCGGTCGAGCTTGATCGTGTTCTTGGGAACCATCGTTATCTCCGAGCTCTCGGCTTCAATGCCGTGCTCGGCAAGGGCGTCACGGACGCTCCTGAACTGCTCTACATCGCAGACTATCTCCCAGGACTCCTCATCTTCGGAGGTCAGGTCGTCCGCTCCGGCCTCGAGTGCGATCTCAAGAAGCTCGTCCTCGTCGTGGGCCGGATCCTTCTTGACGAGGAAGACGCCCTTCTTCTCGAATATCCAGGCTACCGACCCGGTCTCTCCCAACCTGGCGCCGGCCCTGGTGAACGCCCTGCGAACATCCGAGGCGGCCCTGTTGCGATTGTCGGTCAAAACCTCGACTATGACCGCGACCCCGCCCTCTGCGTAACCTTCGAAGCTCATCTCCTCGAGCGCGCCCGCGCCCTTGAGCTCGCCGGTGCCCTTGGCGATAGCCCTCTTGATGTTATCCATGGGAAGGCTGTATTTGCGCGCCGTCTCTATAGCTGTAGCCAGCGCCGCATTTGCGTCGGGGTTGCCGCCGCCCTCACGCGCCGCGACCGTTATCTTGTGAGCGAGCTTGCCAAAAAGCTGTCCTCGCTTCGCGTCCTCTTTGCCCTTCTTATGTTTGATCGAGTGCCACTTGGAGTGCCCAGACATCTCCTACCTCCACGTCGCGGCCTTCCGTCCCGCGCTTCTGAAAACAATCTGATATTCGTTCACATTTCTTGAGCCGGGTCTCTCCAGACCCAGCTTTGATTAGTCACTCACACCCCGGCCCGGGGCATCCTCTCGAAATCACGAACATACCCCCGCCCGTGCCTCCGAAGTCTATCCCGCTTGTCTCACCATGTCCACGAACAGACGGTGAATCCTGTCGTCTCCGGTCAGCTCAGGGTGGAAAGCTCCCACCAGAAACGTTCCCTGCCGCGCCATGACGATGCCCTCGTCGATTCTGGCCAGGACCTCGACTTCGGGCCCAGCCTCCTCTATCACCGGCGCGCGTATGAACACCGCCCGGAAAGGCCTGTCCGCGTCATCGATGCCCGAGACCATGATATCCCGCTCAAACGAGTCGACCTGCCGTCCGAACGCGTTTCGCTCAACGGTCACATCGACGAAGCCGAGGAGCGTCGCGTGCCTGCCTTTAACACGTCGCGCGAGCACGATGAGCCCCGCGCACGTGCCGAAAATAGGCGTTCCGGCCTCCCCCACCTTCTTGAGTTCCGGGGCAAAGCCGTACTCATCAATTAGTTTTCCAATGGTAGTGCTTTCTCCTCCAGGGATGATCAGCCCGCTTACGTCGTTGAGCCCGGAAGGGCGCTTGACGCCGACCCCCCGGGCCCCACATATTTCTAGCATCTCCAGGTGCTCGCGAACGGCGCCCTGGAGAGCAAGAACACCTATCGTTATATCGTTACCAGCCACGGAACTGGATAAGGTTTTCTTTGCCGATCTCGCCTATGTCGAGGCCCTTCATCGCTTCGCCGAGACCCCGCGAGACATCGGCTATGAGCGCGGCGTCCTCCCAATGCGTGGTCGCCTTGACGATCGCCTTGGCCCTCACGGCCGGATCCTCGGACTTGAAGATGCCCGAGCCCACGAATACGCCGTCGGCGCCAAGCTGCATCATGAGAGCCGCGTCAGCAGGGGTCGCTATCCCTCCGGCGGAGAAGTTGACCACTGGAAGTTCACCAAGACGTGCAACCTCTACCACCAGGTCGTAAGGGGCACTCATCTCTTTTGCGGCAGCCATGAGCTCCTCCTCGCGAAGCACCGTGAGCCTCGCAATCTCGCCCATGATGGTGCGCATATGCCGGACCGCCTCGACTACGTTGCCGGTACCGGCCTCGCCCTTGGTGCGTATCATGGCCGCGCCCTCGCCGAGGCGCCTGAGCGCTTCGCCCAGGTTGATCGCCCCACATACGAACGGGACGGTGAAATCGCGCTTGTTGACGTGATGCGCCTCGTCGGCCGGCGTCAACACCTCGCTCTCGTCGACATAATCAACGCCCAGCGCCTCGAGTGCCTGCGCTTCAACGAAATGGCCGATACGACACTTTGCCATGACCGGGATCGTGACGGTCTCCATGATGCCGGTGATGACGTCGGGGTCCGCCATTCGTGCAACACCCCCCGCCGCGCGAATATCGGCCGGGACGCGCTCGAGCGCCATCACCGCGACGGCCCCAGCATCCTCGGCTATCTTCGCGTGCTCGACGCACGTTACGTCCATGATGACCCCGCCCTTGAGCATCTGGGCCATGCCCCTCTTTACCTTATCCGTGCCTTTTTCACTTAGATTTTCCACGATCCTCCTTTCATATCGGCTTGTAATTTCATCATAGCCAATAGGGGTGTGGGCTGCAACGTAGATAGTCATTAATATGCATATTGAGGTCGCTCCGCCGTTCAAGATGTGAAAACAAGGTCAGGTGTCCAACATCATCCAATACTCTGACCACGATTCCGCCGGCGTTAGGCTACTCCACCGGTTTTTGATAGGCTTCTTTGTGTTGGCGCGGCATGGTTGGGTGACCATGCTTTTTCCACGTACTCGGAGGAATCACATGAAAGAACAGCTTATTGTCGGCGCGGGGCTATCGGGGCTCGTCGCGGGGATCAACCTTACCAGGGAGGGCTACAAGGTTACCATCAAGGACCGCCGGCCGGCGGTCGGTGGCAAATTGAACATACCCGGATCCGAAGACGAGATAATCAACATCGGGGACGGCACACCGATGAACCTCGAGCGGATGTTCAAATATACCGGCATCGATTTTTCTCCCGTAGCCGTCAACCTCGGGTCGGTCGAAAACTATCTCTACGGCAAAACTTTCCACCTGGACTTCAATGTGGGAGAACCGACTTACCTCGTGGAGCGCGGTCCGGGAGAGCTGTCGATCGACAGGCACCTGTACAAGATCGCCGCCGACGAAGGCATCGAGTTCCAGTTCAATGAAACGGTCCGTGATTGCGAGGATTTCCCTCCGGATACCATCATCGCAACCGGGTTTTTTGGCGAGCTGTGGAAGAAACTCGGGCTACCGTCCCTGCCTGCGTTCAACTACCAGGCAATGGGCACGATCGAGCACGATCACACCGCAAAGGTCATCACTTATTTCGATGAGTTTACACGCGATTACGCTTTTTACTCCCAGGTCAACGGCGTGCGGGGCGCGGTGCTCTTTGCGCGAGGCGAGCCGCTCCGGCAGAAAAGCAAGGACAGGTTCCGTGAGTATCTTGCGGACACCCACGGAATACTCTTCGACAGATGGCACGAGATGGGTTCGTATCTTTCGCCACCCCTTACCTGGAGCTACCCGAGGCTCTTCGCCAGGAACTTCATCCTCACCGGCAGCCTTTCGGGCAGCATTGATCCGTTCCTTTCCTTTGGAGTCCACGGTGCCCTGGTCTCGGGAAAAGTAGCCGCAATGACGGTAATGGACCGCCAGAAAGGCGTCGAAGAGTTCCGCAAGATCAACAGGGCCTATAACGCCGGTCTGCTCATCACCAAGTTGCACAGGAAAACTCCGATGCCCCTGCTGAAACGAGCCACCTGGTCGGTGATGAAGGCATATCCTCTCGTAGCCCCGCTGATGGGCAACAGGCTCTTTGCCACCCTGCCAGGCTACATGAAGGTCTCAAACTCCAAGTAACATTCGACCACAAGACCAGGAAATGAAATGAGTCTTCGTGATGTTGCGCGAAACCTTGCGCCTGGCTGGGCCAAGCGTCTTGGGCGTCGTAAGGTTGTCTCGGCACTGATCTCTCACCGGGGTTTTTCGAAGAGGGGAATGTCTTCTTTTTTCCAGCTACCGTCATACCGCTTTATCAAGGGAACGCTGACCCACTTGGCGCCGATCTCGCTGCCAACTTCCCAGATGTCGTTTCCGCCAGCACAGGAGATCCCGGCATAATTCTCGTACTGGTTGGTTGTGCTGGTCCAGCCTTTGCTATCGAGATGGACTGTGGTCCCCGTACTTCCAGCGGCCCATACGTTTGAAGCACCTGTCATGCATACAGCATCCAGGGCACAATCCGGAACCTGCTTGACCTGTGACCAGTTGCCCGTGAAAGAAAGAATCGTCGATACAACAACGGGATTCGAACCCGATCCATACCCCACTGCATAAGCATGCCCCTCATCGGTCGCCGAGACGGAATGGACCGGAAAACCCGGGTCGTACTGCTTTTTCCATTCACCATCACAGAACCATACGCCGTCGACGCCAACCGCCCAGATGCACCGCTGGCTTGCGGCGGCGACACCGAGCAGGTAACTCGTGCCGAGCGATTGCAACTTCCACGCGGAGCCATCCAGTGAAAGCACTGTGCCCTTTGCGCCAACGGCATAGACATGTCCCGAATCGATGACCGAGACGTCGAAGAGGTCTGAAGTGGTGATCTTCTTCTGCTGTTGCCACCGCGAGCCATCAAAATGCACTACGGTGCCGTTTCTGCCCACGGCCCAGACGTCGTGGCTGCTGGATGCGTCCACGCCGAACAGCGTATTGCCTGTATCTGATTCTTCGTTCACCCACCTGGTGCCGTCGTAGAAAAGTATCTTGCCCTGGCTGCCCACGGCCCAGACGTTATCAGCGTCTACCGCGCAGACATCATTCAGTTTGTAAGTATCGTTGATGAGCGTCTTTTCCAGAATCGCGTACCGGCAACCCGAAACCGTCAGAAGGAGCAAGGCGGCTGACACCAGAAGAACGAGCTTCCTTGTCATCTCGGCTCACCCCTCGCCACACCGCCGAGCCCGGCGACCCAGATGGCTTTTTGCGCGGATACCCCTGTGGGATAAAGACGGGGGTCGACCGCCTGCTCCTGCCATCTTCCGTCAAAGCGCAGTACGACCGACCCCGGCGTGGTAGCAAGAGCCTGGGTCAGGTACCCTACGACCCATACATCGTTTTTCCCGGCCACCGATATCCCCCTCAACATCTCGTCACCGGAACGTTGCTCGTGCCATTCTCCGCTGAATCGCAATACTGTCCCGTTCAGACCGCAAGCCCATGCATCTCCCCGGTTCACCGCGGATACGGACGTTAGTTCGGAATCTGTGCCACTGTCCTGTCCAGCCCAGCGCGAGCCGTCGAAATGGAGTATGACCCCGTTGGAGCCCACCGCCCACACGCTGTTCGCGTCAGCAGCGGTGATACCGCGAAGAACGGCTTCCCCTGATCGCTGTCGCGCCCACCTGGTGCCGTCAAAGAAGAGGATTGTCTCGCCCCACCCGCAGGCCCAGACATGGCTTGTGTTGAGTGCGCATACTCCACAGAGCTCCACGTCGGTGCCGCTGTCCTGTCGCAGCCACTGATGCCCGTTATAGAACAGAATCGTCCCGTTTCCGCCTACCGCCCAGACGTGCGAAGGGTCGAGAGCCGAAATCCCTTTCAAGTCGATGGTGGTGCCGCTCTGTTGCAGGTTCCAGGCACCCGCATCCTGACTGGTGCTGCTGCCCGGGCCTGCATAGTGCAAAATCACCCCTGCGGCACCGACGCTCCATGCTTCTCCCCCCCCGGTGGTGGACACCGCGAAGAGCTTGTCGCGGCAATCCCCGGTCCAGGACATCTTTCCGGAGTTGCCGGTAGAGCAGCCACACAGCGAGAATATCGTCACCAGGATTGCGACAGCCAGTGCAGCTTTTCTCATGACCCCTTCTCTATGGCATATATCTTCGAGTGTCCCAGCGTCTTGATGATCCTGGCTCGCTGCAGTTCCTCCGAGCTGACCAGGTTCCCGGTGGCGAGGTCGATCGTGTGACCTTCACTGAAGGCTTCCACAATGATGATCCTCTTCGGTGTGCTCACGTTCTCAGCACCCTGGTTGTTGGAGTAGAGATAGCCGGCGGGGACGCCCTCCTGCTCGAGGTAGTACTCGGTTGTGGGCACTATGAAGTTATCGACGTACACGATGTCCCCGGGTTTGAGGATTTGCTTGAGGGCACTTGCGACCTTCTTCGCATCCAGGAAGGAGGTCTCGCGGGAAGGCACTCCCAGCAGATTGCTCTGATCTGGAGAATCCAGCCCGACTACCATAGCCGCGAGGAAAACGGCGAAGAGGACAATGACAAGCCGGGCAAATCCCGCGCCGAGCGTCAGTTTCCGCTCTTTCCTTCTCATTAGACCCGCGAGCCGTGACCCGGCGTAATACAAACCCGCGGCCGCGAATCCGAAATAGACCGGTAGCAGTGGCAGCCACGTCCGGATGAAGGATACGGAGTGCTGGGCAATCAACGCGATGGCGACCCACCCGACGATCACGAGCGCGAGATCAACCTTATCGTCGGATATCTTCCGGTGAAAGACGACGGCAACGATGAAACCCGCGAGGAGCACTTTGGTTATCACCGGGTTGAGGGCGATGTTCCACGACTTCCATGTGTCGAGAGCGAGCTTCCAGGTGCCCTCGAAGAAGTAACGGTACGGGAGAGACTGCACCATCGGGTTCGAGGTGACTGACTGGAGACCTGACCGAAACACCAACGGCAGATAGAGCAAGACGGTCATGACCGCGGTCGCCACCGCTGAGACCGCCAGTTTCGCAAGGAATCTCAGGTGGCTTTCGGAGACGTCGCGGAAGATTGCCGAAAGCCCCAGCCAGATCGCCACGGCTCCGAAGAAATAGAGTGTTGTGGGGAGCGCAAAGAAGCACAGCGTACCGACCAGGGCAAAGCCGGCCCACCCCCACGTGCTCCTCGCTCTCTTCAGATGGATTGCTATGATTATCAGAATCATGAAGAGCATCGCCTGCAAGGTATAGCCCCTTGCGTTCGTGGAGTAATCGATCAGCGGAGATGAAGCTGCGACCAGGCCGGCGGCGATGAGCCCTGACCACCGGTTGAACATTTGCTTGAACAAATAATAGGTGAGCGGTATCAACAGCACGCCGGCGAGAAATGCCGGAAAGCGTATAGACCAGTCGTGCAAACCGAAAAGTGAGATTGAGAGCTTGACCAACAAGGTATGCAGAAGCTGGTTGTTGGGAGGGGTATTCTTGGTCAGCGCCAGCAGAAGCGGTCCCCGCGTATAAGCGAAGAACGTGGATATTTCGTCGAGCTTGAGCGGCTGGAACAGGTAGGCAACCCTGATGGCCGCTCCAAGAACGGTTATGGCGGCAAGCGCGTACAGATCGTACTTGTCGTCAAGGCTCCATCTCCCCCGGGAAGTCCGGTCAAGCACATTCTTTACCACCTATGCGTATCCCTCCCACCCGGGTTCTGAGCATTCGATCCATTCTCTGCCGAGAATGTCCCACCATGGCTTCAAGGCAAATATCCTCACAACCGTGTACAACGATCGTCAATACTCATATTAAGACAACTTTGGAGGTATCTCCACAGAATGGATTGGGGTCACACAAATCTTGCGCTTGACCGGCGCCGACCTCGCCTGTGATGCGCCTGGCACGCGGTGGCTAAGCGGCACATGTTGTACCGAACAAAAGCGGCATGGAGGCACTTTGGACTCGATTCTCAATCCATACCGACTTCTAGTACTTGCCGTAGCGCTGGGCGGCCGCGAACATGGCGGCAACGTTCTCGGGCCTCGCATCAATGGGGAGAGCGCAGCCCGTTCCGAGGATGAAACCTCCGCCGGCGCCTACCTCGTCCATGAGGCGCTTACAGTAATCGTCTACCTCATCGGGCTCGCCAAGCTTCAGCAATGTCGCGGGTACGTCGCCCATGATACACATGTGGTCTCCGAGTATCTCCTTGGCTTTGAAGATGTCGGTCGCGCCATCGAGATTGAGGATGCACTTGCCGCGGGGGAAATCCTTGAAGTAAGGAAGGAAGTCGGTCCAGTCGCCGTCCAGGTGCAGCAGCGGTGTGATGCCGAAACTGATGAAATACTCGCTCATGTCACGCCACTCGGGCAAGGCTATGTCTTCGAACTGCTTTGGTCCGATGATGCCGGAGCTGGTCCTTGCGCCGCCAAGAAAAACGCGCTTGACGCCGGTGGCGGCAACGAGCGCCAATCCCATGAGCCGCCACATCGGCGTGAGGGCCTTGCTGGCTTCCTTGAGGTCGTCGGGATAACGGTAGAGGTCGAGCATGAACTCGTTGAACGACCGCAGCATTATCGCGATATACTCCATCGGCGTGAAAGAGATGTTGATGCCGACGAGGGGCTCGATGCCCTTCCACCTCCAGGTCCGGACGGACTTCAGGACCCTGAGTACATCCCACGCGACGCCGATGCCCACCTTTGCAAGGCCGGGAATAGTATTGAGCTCGGGGCGCGATTCTTTCGACTTGTCGAGTATCCAGCGGATGGCTCCGCGCTCGCCGATCTCGCGATACTCGTGCGGCTCCATGACGGAGACCTCGACGAACTGCCATGTTGCGTCCTCGTCTACCCCGTTGAGGCCTGGAATTATCGGGGGGGCCGGGGCCATGAGCCCCAGGAGGCTTGCGAGCCCCGCGTAGGAAAGGCTGAAGCCGTCGATTCGACCCATGTCGTCAAGGGTCTTTTGAACCGCCTGGTCCGCTTTGCGGACGCTGAAGAATAAGTCGTGCTGGGAGACCCCCGCATAGCGGCAAGCGAACATGTCGAGTAGCGGCACGAACGGAACCCGGTCCGGCAGCTTCTCCAGCTTGACTGCTGCTTCGATCCGCTCGTAGGAGGTACCATGTGCCATCTCCAAGATCAACCCCTTTCACTGCATCAGGTTGAGCGACAAATCATCCTTGCGAAAATCTCTCGCGCCCGTTAAACCTCATCATTGTCTCGAGGCACGCGTTGACCCTTAGCTGGGTGCAAGGACGTTTGGCAATTTGACACCCAGCCCGTATCACAAACTGCGAGTGAAATTTATTACAGTAATTGTCAACCAACGCAACCCCCAATTTCACGAACCAGGAACAAGGCTCCTCGAAGGTCCCATGGGCGGTCTTTGTCCCCCGCCGCCTCCCTTTGATCCGGGTCTCTCAAGCCCGGGTCATTCTTTTACCGGCCAGCGGGGAGGAGAACATCAATTCATGGTGGCGGGGGTGGTGGTGGAAACCAGCTCTATCCAGGTCGTGCCCGGTTTGAACTTGATGGCATTTCCGTTGCTGTCGGTGTACTGGGTGTGGGAGTTGCGCGCGCTCTTGGCCCAGTCACCCTCGATGAGTCGCCCGCGGACAAAGACCTGAGCTTTCCCATAGCCGACTACGCCAAGGTCGGGAGACTCAACGCCGTTGACGTCCACGATGCCGGATGCGGTCTCGGTCACATACTGCACTATGACATTATCTGCGGCGAGTTGGGCGCCGGTGGTGCGGTCGACGTTTGGCATATCGGCGACGAAGCGCATGAACCTGCCCGAGTTGGGAGCGTACGAGTAACGGACCCTGCAGGCTCCCTGATATGGCACGTACACGTTGTTTATAACGGTCAGCTTGGGCTTGAACGTGGGTGACGGCTTTGACTGGTTTGCGATGTCGCGCCTGATCTCCTGGGCGCGCTCGTTCTCCATCGTTGCCTGTTCCTCGTCGGTGAGAAAAACGAATGGTTGGGCCACCTGCCCGTGGTACGGGAACGCCTGGTTGCCGGCGGTACGCAGGCGGTCGGTTGACGTGTAGAGGTTGTGCGGAGCCCGGCGGTCGCTCGCGCGCCAGTACGCTCCAGGCCACGCCATCTGGTCAAGGTCGGGTATGCCGGCCTGCTTTATCGTCGCCAGGACCGGGGCGCCGCCTCCGCAATGGCAGAACAGGGCATCATAGGGGAACACAAGGTCGATGTCCGCGGGCCTTGCGCTACGGACCGGGCCTATTGTTGCGACATCGCGGCACAGGTAAATAGCCATGAACCGGGTTATGCCCCCCTCGGTGTCTTCCTCGTAGATGATGTCCGCTTTATCCAGCCCGGACTGCGGGCGGGCCGAAGGGTCGTTTTCAACCTTGACGGCCACCGGCCTTCGATCTATCGCGGGCAATCCCGACACCGGGAGGCCACACAGCGGGCAGGTAAGTGTCTTTTCCTCTTCGACAGCCACCTTCTTCTTGGCCACTGCCTTCTTGGTGCCGCCGAACCAGGA
>Ga0182021_10005465_pt1 | contig 15052 bp, 14 predicted proteins | sample 612E3MmetaG_FD_120493 | JGI IMG/M metagenome (GOLD analysis project Ga0182021, IMG submission 120493) | Permafrost microbial communities from Stordalen Mire, Sweden - 612E3M metaG (Illumina Assembly) | ecosystem: Environmental > Terrestrial > Soil > Wetlands > Permafrost | place: Sweden... | reverse complement strand
GGCCCTACTCCCGCCCGAACATCCCCCGCAGCTTGCCCATGAGACCGGCCTGGCCTTCCTTGGGGGCCGGTGCCGGCGGAGCCGGTGCCTCCTGGGACCAGCCGGCAGGCACGGCCACCGAGGGATCCAGTTCCAACGCGCGGCGGAAACAGCCCTGGGCGTTCGCCTTGAAGCCTTTGCGATGGTAGAGCTCACCCATGAGGGCCCATGGCTCGGCGGCTCGCGAGTTGAGCCTTGAGGCCACTTGCAGCGCTTCGATGGCGCGCGTGGACCAGGCTGGATTATTGATCCGGAGACGCCCGAGCAGCAGCCAGGACTCGAAGGCACCAGGCGAATCCCCATCCAGCTTGATGGCCTGCTCGAGCGCCCGGATCGCTTCGCTGGTGCGATCCTGCAGCAGGTACGACTTGGCTTTGACAAGGTGGGAGTGCGCCCGCTCGGAGGCGGAAGGCTCCTCGTCTTCCTCGGAAATGGGCGGCAGGGCAGTGGGCGTCGGCTCGGGAAAATCGAGTTCCGCGCCATCCTCATGGAAGGAGCTGGCCAGCGGAGGGATCAGATCTTCCTGAACCAGGAGAATCGGTTCAAATGCTGGCTCTGGTTCTGGTGCTAGCTCTAGTTCCGGCTCTGGCTCCAGTTCTGGTACAGGCATTTGGGTTGGTGGCGGTGGCTCCGCCTTCGGTAGGAGTGGAAGTACCCCGCAGACCAGGTTCAACCCTCCCAGTGCCCACAGCGTGGCCACCAGTTGGGCGGCCTGGGCCTGTGGAAACCCTGTCAGGCCAGCGATGGTGTCGCACCCCAGGGGTTCCGTGCCCAGCAAGGAGAGTGCATAGGCCAGGGTGGGTGTCAGGGGAAGGCTGCTCAGCGCCTCCAGCAGGTCCGGCAGCGCCTGCCAGCGCCAATCGGGCTCGCTGCGAAACATCGCGACCAGCTCTCGATCGATTTTTGCCTGCTGGAACGTGTCCCAGACCAACCTGCGGTGGTCGAGGCGGAACTGCAGATCGCCGCTGAGATTGTCATCAAGGGCGCCGGGAATCCAGGTCATCTTGAGGATTGTGTGTTCCATGGCATGCAGGAGGACGGAACCCAGCAGTTCGTGTAGCCGCTCGTCACGTTCCTGGTGGGTCATCAGTCCCCACTGAACCACACGGTCACCCATGCGTGCTCCCTCACCGTCGGAGAGCAGCTCCTTCAACGCAGCCATGTCCAGCACGCCGCGCCGGATGAGGAAGTTTCCGAACTGCTCACCGATGGAATCGCTGCGAAGGTACTTCAGGTCGCCGTTGGCCCAGTAGAGCCGTCTCGTCCCGTCATTCTGTTCCAGCACGAGCTCACCCTCCGCCTTCTGCTGGTGGAGGGATCCCATCAGGGCCGGCAGGAAATGGCGGACGCGAAGTTCGGGCACTCAGGCTCCAGGGGTGGCTCCTAGTGTGCATGTACCGAGCCAGGATGCCAGCCCCGAAACAGCCAGGTAAATGCTGCATGATCCACTGTCTCTTGGCCCGGATCCCGCCAGGGCCTATCCTGTTCTCCCGTCCCCCGCCGAACCTGGAAGGGTCCCCATGTTCGAGAAACTCGGAAAATTCGAGATCAAGCGTGTCCTCGGCAACGGCGCCATGGGTGAGGTCTACCTGGGAGTGGATCCTTCGATCGGTCGCGAGGTGGCCATCAAGACCATTCTCCCCGCGGCAGCCCAGGGTGGTGAGGCCAAGGAGCGGTTCGCCCGCGAGGCCCGTGCCGCCGGCGTGCTCAACCACCCGAACCTGGTGACCATCTATGAATTCGGCGAGGACCAGGGCGTCCTCTACATCGCCATGGAGTTGGTGAAAGGGCACGATCTCGAGGAGCTACTCGAGGAACAATCGCTCACCCGTTCCGAAGTCCTGGAGGTTCTGGCCCAGGTCTGCGACGGCATCGGGTTCGCCCACCGGCAGCAGATCGTCCACCGGGATATCAAGCCCTCGAACGTCCGCGTCCAGCGGGATGGCAAACGCCTCCACGCCAAGGTCATGGACTTCGGCGTGGCCAAGATCAGCAACTCCGACATGACCGCCACCGGCATGGTGATGGGCACGGTGAGCTACATGGCGCCGGAGTACATCCGGACCGGCAAGCCCGATCCCCGCAGCGACCTCTTCGCCGTCGGGGTGATGCTCTACGAATGCCTCAGCGGCCGGAAGCCCTTTGCGGGCGATACCACGCCTACGGTGCTCTACAAGATCGTGAACGAGGCCCCGGACCCGATCGATATCGAGCGGTTGAAGGGCATCAGCCCCGGTGTTCGGACGGTGCTGGATCGCTCTCTTTGCAAGAACCCCGACGAGCGCTTCCAGACTGCCGAGGAACTGGCGAAGGCGCTGCGGGCCGCCAAGGACCCCTCCTGGACGGGGCAGATCGAGGAGGCCACCACGGTCCTTCGGGGCGCATCTCAGGCGGCTCTGACGGCCGCGACGCGTCCGGCGCCGGTGGATGCCACGCTGCAAATCCCCGTCGCACCTCCCGTGGTGACCTCTGCACCTCGTGTCGCACCCGTCTCCGGCAGAAAGGGGAAGGGCCTGTGGATCGGCCTCGCCGCTCTGGTCCTGGCCGGCCTCGGAGGCGCATCCTGGTGGGTTCTGAGGGGTCGCGCTTCGGGGCCACCTGCCGTTCAGGCTGATGCCAAGGCGGAACAGGCATCGAACCTCGGCGAAACGAAGTCCGACCAGGCTCCAACTGCCTCCCAGGGGATGGTCCCATCCAAGAAAGCGGACAGCCCCGGTTCCGCTCCCGCGCTGGTCGCATCCCCGCCTTCCCAGGTTGGACCCAAGCCCGAGACGAAGCCGGAGTCTGGCCGACCCTCGCCAGCGAAACCCGTCGAACCCAAGACCATCGACCAGCCTGAGCTCTTTGAACCCGCGAAGCTTGAAAAGCAGCAGGTCTTTGAACGCAAGAACCTCGGCAACGTGTCTCTCAGCGAGTCCATCCGCTTGGCGGACAGCCAGCCCGACAAGGCCATCCAGGGGTTCAGGCAGGCCATCAAGGCCGATCCCTCCAATGTCAACGCGCATGCCTGGCTGGCGGTAGTCCTGCACGACCAGGGCCGCACGGGCGAATTCATCCAGGAACTCCGGGACGCCCGGCGGCATGGCCTCCTGGGCCAGATGACCCAGAACGCACGCTTCAGATCGGCTTACAACCACGCCCGGCTCAACCAGAGTCTCCCATCCGATCTGGCGAACTGACCGTGGTGCGGGGCAAGGATCATCCGGGCGATCTGGAAGACCGTCTGGGCTATCGGTTCAAGGATCCCGACCTGCTCAGGGAAGCCCTCACGCATACTTCGGCCGGGTCCCTCCGCGATAATCAGCGTCTCGAATTCCTCGGCGATGCGCTGCTGAACTTCACGGTCGCCTTCCTGCTCCACCGCGAGCGCCCGGACTGGCAGGAGGGCTCCATGAGCAAGCTCCGGGGGGTGTTGGTGCGCACAGAGTCGCTTCACGCCTGGGCCCTCGACCTGGGATTGGATCGGGCCCTCAAGTCCGTACATCCCCGCAAGGCGCCACCCATGGGTCCCAAGCCCCTCGCGGATGCCCTTGAGGCCCTGCTGGCGTCCATCTACCTCGATGCCCAGTCAGCGGGATTGGATGCTACTCTCCGGGTGACAGAACTGGTGGAGGCCCGCTTTCTGACCTCCATCCGCGAGGCCAGACTGGAAAGCTGGACCCAGATGGATCCCAAGACCCATCTTCAGGAAACCGCCGCTCGTCGGGGGCTCCCCGCCCCGGTTTATACCCAGGTGGAACTTGCGGGCCCCGGCCATGCCCCCCGGTTCACCATGCAGGTGTCGGTGGGTTCCCTGTCGGCCCGGGCCGAAGGCTCTACCCGAAAGCGGGCCGAGGGGGATGCCGCCCGGCGGCTGTTGGACCGTCTCGGAACCCACACAGAAACCTGACCCTTGCGTTACACTCCCATCTGCCTCTGATAAGGGTGTGTACTTGAAGATCTACCCCAGCTTGAACCTCCAGCAAGGCCAGGTGGTCTCCACCGCATGGCAGGGGGACGCCTGTCCTCCGATGCCGATGGACCTCGTCGAGCAACTGCTCGACGGAGGCGCGACCCGGCTGGCCCTGGTGGACGTGGACGCTGCCATGGGACGTGGGAATAACCGCGAACTGATCGGCCAGATCCTCCACCGTTGCCGCACCCGGGACCGGAAGGTCTGCGTGCAGGTTGCCGGCGGCATCCGCAGTTCCGACCAGGCCCAGTTCTTCATCGATCAGGGTGCCACCTGGCTGGTGGTGGGAACCATCCTCCACAAATCACCCATGGTTTCTGAACAACTAATGGCCCGTTTCCCCTCCTTCCTCACCGCCGCCATCGACGCGCGCGGGGGCATGGTCCATCGTGCCGGGTGGACGGACGCGACGAGCCAGAGTGCGCTTGATCTTGCGCTGCGGGCTAAGGCCTACGGATTCCGACGCCTGATCTTCGTCGATATCCCAAAGGACCCCACCGCCGATCCGGATTTCCAGACGGCCCAGGATCTCGCCGCAGCGACCGGCCTGCCCCTGCTCATGGGCGGGAGTCTCACGGCTCCGCATCATCTGGAGGCGGTGTACTCCAAACCTGGCTTGAAGGGAGCGTTGGTGGACGCCCTGATGTTCTACCAGAACCCGAGGCTTCTGGCCTTCCTCCAGGCCACCTGCGCCTGACCCTGGAGGAAACGTGACGGCAGGGGAATCCAAGTTCCTGGAAACCCTCACAGAGGCTGAGCGCATTCATTTCCGCCACCTGATGTTGATCCGGCCCCAGCTTCCCTCAGAGGGCCAGGTCCACATGCTGGAGGGACTGGCACGGTCGCTGGCCTCTCCACGCCTCCTCGCGCTCATGGCGCGCACCCCTCACTGGTTGGCTCATTGGCCCATCCTGCTTGGCCTTGCCGAGAACGAGGCCACGCCTGAAGCCATCCGTCGGGACCTGGAGATGGTGGTTTCGCTCTTCGACCAGATGCGGGAGATGGATAAGGCCCCCATCGCCGAAAAAGCCGACCGCTCCGAATCCGTGAGGACTCTCTATTCACAGCTGCACGCCGAACTAAAGCCCGTTGCCAAGCTCCTCGCGAAACAATTGGCGAAGACCGTGACCGCCTCAGGGACCACCCAGGAATTGCCCCCACTCCCCTCTGAGCACCCCGACTGGGAGGCACTCACGACGCTTCCGGCAGCACTGCCTCCGCAACCGCAGGCAGAAGGCCTGGACCGGACCGGACGCCTGGCTCGGGCAGGCCACACAGCGCAACCCGAGGAACTCCTCTCCTTCCTGGTGGACCCGGACCCTGATGTCCGCCAAGCGGCCCTCCAGAACCCCCTGGTCTCGGAAGATCTGATCTGCCGTGCCCTGGCTCAGAGTGAGGAAGCGTCCTTCTTCGAGGAAGTCTATGCCGAAGCCCGGTGGTACTTCCGTGAACCAGTGCGCGGGAGCCTGCGGGACGCCCCGGGATGCCCGGCGGACCTTTCCCGGCGCGTAGGGCTCTCTCAGCACCTGGTGACGGCCCTGGAGCAGGGTGCTCGCGACCGGCTTTCGCTCCAACGCATCGTGAGCCTGTTCAGTCAATTGGCTGAGAGCGAGTACCAGTTCATCACCTTCTGGGCCAAGCGGCAGTCTCCCGATCTGCTTCGCGTGGTGAAGTACTTCTACGATCGATTGCAACGGCAGCAGTCGAACCTGGCCTCAGCCCTTCCGGAACGGGGTGAGGAGGGCCGTTGGGCGACCCTGGAGGAGCGGGTCTTCCTGGCCACCCAGGCCACCCAAGAGGAACAGATCAGCCAGGTGCTGAGGGACCCCGACCTTCAGGTCTTCCGGCTGGCGCTGGAGAACCCCGCCCTGACCCCGCGCCTCCTGGCTTCCGCCGTCTCCGCCCTGGATCACACACGGGTAGAGGCGATCGCGGCGCATAATTCCTGGTCCGAGGACCCCATGGTGGCTGAGGCCCTGGTGCATCACCCCCAGTTATCCGAGGCTTCGGCGCTGCGGCTGCTCCCTCGGTTGCCGGGAATGAAGCCCTCGATCGAGATCCTGAGGGACGCCCGGATCCTCCACCTGGAGGTCAAGCGACGCGCCCTGGAATACCTCCGCCAGCTCTACCAGGACATGGATATCCCCAACCGGATCACGGCTCTTCGCACCTCCGGTGGCGAACTCATGCGTCACCTGCCCCAGGAAGTGCTCCAGGACGAAGCGACCTTGAGGCGGATGGTGGCGGATCGACAGCTGGATCCCGGCATCCTCCTGCGTCTCGCCCGCAACAAGCTCACCCCTCGGGCCGTCCTCGAGCAGATTGCGGGACACCCCGTCCTCATGGCCCATGCGGCCATCATGTCTGAGCTGCTGCTCAATCCGAAAACACCACGCGAGGCCTCGATGCGCATTTGGGGGCTGCTTTCCGAGGCCGAGCAGCAACAGCTTCTCCGCAGCCCCCATCTGCCCTCCGCCCTGCGTTCCCTGGGGTGATTGGCGTAAACGCCGGCCGCGCGACTCCGTAGCCCCACCCAGGAGCCATCATGCGACGCCCCGCCGCCATCCTCATCCCCGCCGCGGCAGCCATGGCCTGTCTCTCCTTTGGCTTCTCCTGCCACCCCAGGAACCGCGGGCCCGGCTGGGTGCTGGCCGCCCCTGGCGATAGCCTGGCTGCCTTCTCCGGGGAAGCCGGGTGGATGCTCACCCACAAGGAAATCCAGTCCTTCATTTCCCGCGATCCCATGGTGGAACGGGCCCTCGATCTCTTCCTCCAGAAGGCACATATCAGCCCCCGCCTTGAAACCGGCCGGGTGACCTTCCATGTCATCGGAATGTCGCAGAAGGGTGATGAAACCCTTCAGAAGGGCCTGGAGCACGTCCTCATCCAACTCAACCAGTTCAAGGACTCCGCCGCCCTGGTCGGGGCCCTGGCCGAATCCTTCCCCCAGGAAGGCAGTCTGCGGATCCAGGGCCGGGACTGGCCCCTCTATGTGATCCTGGATATCGAAACCGGCGGGACCAAGGCCCATATCCGTGCGGCCAGCGATGAGAAAGGCCAGGTCTGGATTGGCTCCCTGGAGGCCCTGGCCCATCTGGCCGCCGGGAAAAGCCTCGGTACCCAGCCCGATGTGGCGCTGGCGGCGGAATGGATCAATCCTAGGGCCCCTTTCCAGGGCTATCTCCAGCCAGAGGCACTGCTCAGTGGATTGAGGAAAAATCTGGAGGGCAGCATCGTCAAAGATCTCCCCCAGGGGGTCGACGCGCTGTTCTGGAGCATCACGCCGGCGGAAGAGAAGGATCAACCGGTCCGGTTCGAGCTCGCCCTCGCTGGCACACCCGATGGCATCAACCGGGTCACACCCTGGCTGCAGCGCCTGGTGGCCGCCGCCAATGCCGTCCAGTCCGCCCCGGGCACGGCTCCCGAGCTGATTCAGGAAAAGCGTCGCGTGAGCCTGCGCTGCTCCCTCACCGCTCAGCAGCTCAGGCTGGTGATGGAGAAGCTCGGCCAGCCCGGGTTCACCTTCAGCTTCCCCGGAGGAGGCGGCAAGGCATGAGCCCGGCACTCCCGCTCACGGCGAATAGCGATTTCGCATCGCCGGAGGAACCTTCGCCCGAATACTGGATGACCCAATTGAAGGCCGGACGGGAAGAGGCCCTCTCCCATCTCATGGCCCGGTTCGAGCGGCCCCTCCTCGCCTTCCTGCATCGCCGCCTCCTGGGGGAGGCCGGGGTGGTCCAGGAACTGGCCCAGGAGGTGTTCCTCAAGTGCCTCCAGCACTGCCAACGTTTCGAGGATGGCCGACCGGTGGCCGCCTGGCTTTTTACGTTGGCGGCTAATGCGGCGACGGATCACTTGCGTAGAAGAGGACGGGAGGTACCCCCTCCCGAGACCTTTGACGCACCGGATCCCCACCAACCCTCACCTTGGGAATCCGTGGACCAAAGCCGGCGAATCCAGGCCCTGCGAGGAGCCCTGGAGGGCCTGACCCCGCGCCAGCGGGCCATGGTCCTGGCCTACTACGTCCACGAACTCCCGGTGAAACGGATCGCCCAGGATCTGGGTTGCGCCGAAGGAACCGTGAAAGCCACCCTCTTCCAAAGCCTCCAGAAACTCCGCAAAATCCTCGGACCCCAGCCATGACCGCCTCCTTTGATCCCCAGCGCTGCGATTCCAGTCCCCTGGACGAAGCCCGGCTTTTCGAGCTGCTTGAGCAGCCCGAACACTGGCCCGAGGATCCCGCCATCCAGGCCGAATTGGTGGACCTGCTGGAACTGCACTTGGCCTTGGGAATCCACGGTCCGGCCCTGGCCGAAGACCTGGCGTCCGCGCCCCGCGCCCGCTGGACGACGTCCTGGTCTCTGGCCGCGGCGGCCGTGCTCCTGATGGCCCTGGTTCCCGCCGCCTACACGGTCCGGCGCACCCAGACCCTGCGGGTCCTGGCCCAGGACACTGTACGCCTGGAACAGCTGGCCCGGAAGCGCACCCAGGACCGGGCCTGGATCGCCTTCTTCCAGCAGAGCACGACGCTGCTCCAGGACTTCGAGCAGAACCCGGCCCTATGCAAGAAGGGTGAGGAGGATCGGCGGCAGGAACGCGACATGGCCGTGGTTCTCCTCGAGGCCAGCCATCAGCTGGCCGCGCAGGGGGCACCCAGCAAGGACGCCGAGATCATCCGCGCCAGCCTGCACACCTGGCTCTCTGAGGTGGCCTTCGAAGACAGCTGTCTCAGCCCTGAGCGGGCGAGGGAGCTCCGTCAGTGGGCCGAGGCCCACAATCTGGAATCCGAAGCCGGGCGCATGGAACGCCGCCTCCGCGGGGATGGCGCATGAACATGGGCCTCCTCATGGTGATTCCGGCCCTGGTGCTCCCGGCGCCCCTGGTCGTCCTGGCGCCGGACAACGCGGCCGAGGCACTGTTCCGTCAGGCCCGGGATCTCCGCTATGCCCAGCGCTGGTTCGAAGCGACCCAGGCCTACCGCACCCTGCTCCGGGAATTCCCTTCCTCCCCGCGAGCCATCGATGCCCGCTACTGGCTGGCCTCCAGCCTCGAACAGGATCAGCGCTGGGACGAGGCCGCAGAAGCCTACACCGAGTTCCTGGCGAAATATCCCGATCAGCGAATGCTCGGCAAGGAGGCCCGGCTCAATCGCGTGCGCTGCTGGGGCATCCGCCAGTGGGACAGCCCAACAGCCACCGCGGGCTTGGCCAGCTCATTGTCCGATGAACGCGAGGAGGTCCGTATCGCCGCGGCCCTGCAACTGGCCAAACATCGGGACACTCGGGTGCTGCCCGTGCTCCAGGCCGGTCTGCGGGTGGATGTCTCCTCCGAGGCCTGCCGTCTGGCCCTCCTCTCCATGGGCGCCCAGCCTCAGGCCGCGGGCCCGGCCCAGGGACGTTTTCTGGTAGTGCGGGTAAAGGAACGTGGCAAGGCCGAGGCCCTCACCGTGCGCCTGGCCCTGGGCCTCGCCCGGGCCGTCGGCGGGTACCTGTCAGACGAGCAGCTCCGCCAGGCCAAGAAGAAAGGCGTGGATCTGGAGCGGCTCATGGACCAGGCCCTCAACGCACCCAAGGGCACGGAACTTTTCAGCCTGGATGACGGCAAGAGCACCGTGACGGTGACGGTCGAGTAAGCGGGTTCCCGCTAAGCTGGAGGGTCGAGGGCCCATGTCCAGCATTCGCCGTTTCTACCGGGATCACCTGCTCCGGTTCCTGCCCGCCATCCTGGGCGGGATGTTCCTGCTGCTGGCCGCCGGGCTCTGCCAGTCCCTGCTGATCGGCAGCCTCAACTTCGTCTTCAAGGACAACCTGCACATGGCCCCCCCCGGCGCCAAGGCCACCGGGGCCTTCGCCGCGCTGGACCACCTGAAGCTCTGGCTCATGGCCCACCTGCCCCAGCGCTCCGACTTGCAGCAGAGTTCGCACTTCGTCCCCATCCTCCTGGTCAGCCTCTTCCTCATGAAGGGTCTGCTCGGATATGCGGGCACGCTGCTGATGGTCCGCTCAGGCATCCGTGCCACCCAGGAGTTGCGGGAGCGGCTGTTCGCCCACCTGCTGTCCCAGGAGCCAGCCTTCTTCCAGAAGCATCCGGTGGGGGAGCTCATCACCCGCTGCATCTCGGATGTGGGCGCCGTGCAGGGCATCGCCAGCAACCAGTTGGCGGAAGCGGTGCGGGAGATCTGCCTGGCCGTAGCCATGGTGTCCGCCCTCCTCTGGATGGACTGGAAGCTCTCCCTGACCCTCTTCATCGCCGGGCCCCTCGTGGTGATCCCCGTGCGGAAGCTGAGCCGCCGGATCCGCGCCGTGAATCACCGGAACCAGGAAGCCTCCAGCCACCTGCTCCAGCGCCTCAAGGAGGTCTTCAGCAACATCCGCGTGGTGCTCGGGTTCGCGCGCGAGGACTTCGAGGTCCAGCGGTTCAAGAAGCAAAATTTCGAGCTCTACCGCCTGGGGATGAAGAGCGCCCGGGCCTCCGCCCTATCCACCCCGATCATGGAACTCGTGGGCGGATGCCTGCTGGCGGGACTGGTGGCCTATGCCTCGGCGGAGATCCGCTCGGGTCGCCTCACCGGGGCGGATTTCTTCACCTACCTGCTGGCGGTCTACCAGCTCTACGACCCCCTTCGCCGGCTCACCAAGCTCAACAACGAGGTCCAGGTGGCCACCGCCAGCCTCGACCGCGTCTACAGCATGCTCAGCCGGACCTGTGAACTCCCCACGGTGGCTGCTCCCACTCCCGTTCCCACCACCCCGACGATCCTGAGATTTGAGGACGTGCAGTTCGCCTACGATGCCAAGCATCCAGTCCTGCGCGACATCGACCTCGAAGTGCGCTCCGGGGAAACCGTGGCCCTGGTGGGCGGCAGTGGCGGGGGCAAGACCACCCTGGTGAACCTCGTGCCGCGCTTCTTCGATCCCACGGCGGGCCGCCTCACCCTGGACGGCATCGATCTGCGGGACTTCGACCCCCGGGATCTGCGGAAGCACATCGGCATCGTCACCCAGGAGACCCTGCTCTTCATGGATACGGTGCATGACAACATCGCCTACGGCCTGCAAGCCAGCCGGGAAACCGTCATCGAGGCCGCGAAAAAGGCCCATGCCCACGAGTTCATCACGGCCCTACCCAAGGGCTACGACACGCCCCTGGCCGAGACGGGCTCCAGCCTCAGCGGCGGCCAGCGCCAGCGCCTCGCCATCGCCCGGGCCCTCCTGCAGGACCCGCCCATCCTCATCCTGGACGAGGCCACGAGCGCCCTGGATACCGAAAGCGAGCGCGCCGTGCAGGCGGCACTCGAAACCCTCATGCAGAATCGCACCACCCTGGTCATCGCCCACCGCCTCAGCACCATCCAGCGGGCCACGCGGATCTGCGCCATGAAGCATGGTCGCATCGTCGAAGAAGGCACCCACGATGAGTTGATCTCCCGCGATGGCGAGTACGCCCGCCTGTACCGGCTGCAGTTTGCCCAGGCATGAGTTGAGTCTGGAGCCTGCATCCCCATGAAGCGCTCCGACTTCCATTTCGATCTGCCGCCGGACCTCATCGCGCAGCACCCCACGCCAGACCGCGATGGCGCGCGTCTGCTGGTGGTGGACGCCCGGACTGGAATCCGCACCCACCACACCATCCGGGACCTTCCAAACCTCCTCCCAGCGGGCTGCATCTGCGTGCCGAACGATGTCCGGGTGCGGCATGCCCGCCTCTTCCTCCGCCGCGCCGGCGGCGGGGCGGGGGAGGCGCTCCTGCTGCGAAGTCTCGGTGGAGGCGTGTTCGAGGCCCTGGTGAGGCCCGGCGCCCGGCTCAAGCCCGGCGCTTCGGCAGCCGTCATTGACCCGGTCTCCTCGGCCGAGCTGGCCCGGATCGACGTGCACGGGACGCTGCCGGAAGGCCTCCGGACGGTCCGGGTCCACGGGAAACATGGCCTGGACTGGGACGAGATCGACCGCATCGGCCGCCTGCCCCTGCCGCCCTACATCGAGCATCTGGCGGATTCCGACGACGAGACCCGCTACCAGACGGTGTTCGCGGCCAGGGAAGGCGAAGCGGTCGCGGCCCCCACCGCAGGGCTCCACTTCACGCCGGAACTCATCGCGGCCCTGCAAGCCCGCGGCTGCGGCTGGCACCCCCTGAGGCTCCACGTGGGCCTTGGCACCTTCCGCCCCATGACCACCGAGCGCCTCGAAGATCACGCCATGCACGAGGAACGCTTCGAAATCCCGGGTGGGACCGCGGCCGTCCTAGAGCCCATTCTTCTGGATCGGTCCAGGCCCGTTCTCTGTATCGGCACGACCTCGCTGCGCACACTGGAAGGCGCATGGGATGGCAATCGCCTCGCACGGAAGGGCTCCACCCGGCTGTTCATCACGCCGGGCTACCGGCTGCGCACAGCGGATCACCTCCTCACCAACTTCCACCTGCCGGAGAGCACTCTGTTCGTGCTGGTGTCGGCGCTGCTCGGGCTCGACCTAGCCCAGACCGCCTACGCCGAGGCAGTGCGAGAGGTTTACCGCTTTTTTAGCTACGGCGACGCCATGCTGATACAGAATGCGCGACCGCGATCTGAATCCGAGTTTTGATAAAGAAACCGATTCACCAGGTGGATCTTTAAGTCCTAAAGATATTCCACGAACTGATGGATCACGGGAATCCGATGTTTCTTGCCCTTGGTGGCCTGGAGGATGCTCGTCACGGACATGCCCAGGCACCAGAGCAGCCAGAGGGGCAGAAGAACCCGTGTGGCTACGGTCCCAAAGATAGGGAAGAGACCGATGATCACCAAGGCCAGGGTGAATACGCATTCGGCAAAGGCCAGAATCACGCCCTGGCGCGCGTGCCATAGCAGTTCTGAATCCTCGCGATTCCGCATGTAGGGCAGGAAGGCCCAGGGCCCGGAATAGCACAGGATCAGATCTCGTAATCGCTCCCCCACGTAGAGGGGGGTCGGGACATCCAGGGCCACGGCAACCTCCGGGTCGAGGATAGCGCAACAGGAGGGCCGGAGGGCCTAGTGACCCCGGAGCGCCACCAGCAGGGCCATCAGCAGCACAACGCCGGCGTAGATCTGCTTCAATTTCGCACCTCGCGTCCGCGTCGCCACCCGGGCCCCGCCCAATGCGCCGATGGCGAAGCCGACGGCCACGCCGAGGATCACCCACCAGGGCAACCCGCCCTGGGCCCGGGCATAGACATAGACACCGGGCAGGCCGATGGGAGGCAGCATCATCATCAGGCTGGCCATTTGCGCCTCATGCTGGGTCATCCTGAATCTCGAGGCCAGCAGCGGGACCACCACCACGGCGCCTCCCAGACCCGTCAGGCCGGACACCAGGCCCGCCAGGAACCCGATGGGAAGACCCCAGGTCCAGAGCCCCGACAGATCGATGGGATCCGTTCCGCGATCCACCAGGACAGGCTCCTGGCGCAGGAAGGTATGGACCGCGATGAAGACCAGGAAGGCCGCATAGCCCCAACGCATGAGGGTCGAAGGAATCTGGTTGGCCACCGTGGCGCCGCCGTAGATTCCGAAGAGGAAGGCCAGGATGAGCACGCCCACCAGGGGGACGCTGGAGGCGATGCCCCGGCGCCGGTACTGAAGCACCGCCGGAAGTCCCGTGGGGAGCAGCATGGCTGCCAGGGTGGCGCCCTGGGCGCGGTGCTGGTCCAGCTTCAGAATCAGTCCGAGCAGGGGCACCATGACAATGCCGCCACCCACCCCAAACAGACCCGCAAGGAAGCCCCCGCAGAGGCCTGTACCCAGCCCCGCCAGCAAATGGACTGAATCAGCGGTCACGATTCACCCATTCCCCCTCCAGAGGATTCTGCGCCCGCGTGTGTTCCAATGGAAGGTTGGAGGATCTGGTGCAGGCGCAACTCAGCGAAGACGTGGTACTCGACAGTCGCCGGGCCTTGTGGCTGCCCCGGCAGAAGACCCTGGTGCTGTCGGACCTCTTCATTGGCTTAGGCGCGACCCGTCGGCGGAGGCCCGACCCCATGCCCGCCACGGCCCACATGGAAATCTGGGAGCGGGTCTTCAGCCTCATCGATGACTATGCCCCCGAGCAGGTGGCCCTGCTGGGGGACCTCAAGCCCAGCCAAGGGAATGTGGAAGGCGACGAGGCCGAGGAATTGCGCACCATCTTCCGCAAACTGAAGACCGGTGGCCGGACCGTGATCCAGGTGGTGGGCCATCCCGAACGGAGCGACGGTCCCGCCCTGGAGGGCACGGGCATCCAGCCCGTAGAACAGCTTCGCGTGGGCCCCTTCACCCTGATGCATCGCCGGCGGATCTTCGTCTATCCCCGCCACGATCCAGCTCACGGATTCTGGATCAACGGCGGCGTGCACCCTCTCTTCGCCGTGCCTTATCTGGACCCGACCGGTGGGCCAGATTGGATCAGGCTTCCGGCTTTCCTCTTCACGGGCTACGCCCTGGTGATGCCACCCTTCGTCAGCTACGCGCAGGGTTTCGAGGTCATCCAGCCCGAACGACTGCCCCGTCAGGCCCGGGCCTGGACCTTGCTGGCCGATCGGCTGAGCCCTCTGTCGCTGACCGATCTTCCCCCCACGCCGGAACACCTGCGCACCCTCACCCGCCCCGCCCGCAAGGGCAAGGAATTGGGTAAGCCCAAAGAATAAGGGACCTACTTCTTCTTCGCCCTGGGCATCGGAAGTCCCCCGTGAAGGGCGCGGCCATCGTCCAGGGTGAGATCCCAGCCCAGGTGATCGCCCTTCTTCAGGCCCAGACGCTTGAAGGTCCCAGCCGGGAATTCGATGAAGTGGCGGGCTGGAACCATGCCGCCGTAGGTGGGGCAGTCGTCGCCCCGCATGGGGCTGCAGGGTGGAACGTGTTCTGAGGTTTCCACCACGCGCCCCTCATGGTCGATCCAGGCCACATCCAGGGCGATGAGACAGTTCTTCATCCAGATGCTGTGATTCCCGTCCTCACCATAGACGAAGAACATGCAGCGGTCTTTCGCCAGGCTTTGCCGGTACATCAGTCCCTTGGCCTTCTCCGGCTCCGTGGCCGCCACCTCGGCCAGGAATGACGTCTGCTTGAAG
>Ga0182021_10005464_pt1 | contig 15053 bp, 12 predicted proteins | sample 612E3MmetaG_FD_120493 | JGI IMG/M metagenome (GOLD analysis project Ga0182021, IMG submission 120493) | Permafrost microbial communities from Stordalen Mire, Sweden - 612E3M metaG (Illumina Assembly) | ecosystem: Environmental > Terrestrial > Soil > Wetlands > Permafrost | place: Sweden... | reverse complement strand
TCGAAAAGAGGATATAGAAGGATATTCAATCGTTTCAGGTCAGGGAGGGACGCAAATGCCAGAAGTGACCGGGCTGACCGGAGAGAAAAAGGGGCAATGGCTGAAGATCGAACTGTCCGTATCGCCGCTGCTGATCGATCCATTGTCAAATTTCCTTACTGAAATAGGCGTCCCGGGAGCGTTTCAGGAAGAACTGGCGCCGCAGGCGCCGGGAGACTTTGGGCTCTCTGAAACGAGAGAGGTGCTGAAAGCGTACTTACCCTTTGACGGACGCCTGGAAGATCGTATCGCCTCCTTGAAGATATATTTGGACAGCGTTTCCGGTCTCTTCCCCGGCATGGAGGAGCCCCGCCTTTCCATGGAAATAGTTGCAGATCAGGATTGGGGGGAAGAGTGGAAGAAATATTTCAAGCCGCTCAGGGTGAGCAAGAACATCGTTATCAAACCGACCTGGGAGAGATACACCCCTGCAGGCCGGGATATTGTCATCGAGATCGACCCCGGGATGGCATTCGGAACAGGCCAGCATCCTTCGACGAGAATGTGTCTCGAAGCTATTGAGGACATACTTCTGAAGGACCGGGGCGTCAAAAAGTGGCGGGTCCTCGACGTCGGGACAGGTACAGGCATCCTGGGCATTTCCTGCGCGAAGCTCGGTGCGGAAAGAGTCGTATGCGTTGACATCGATAAGAAGGCCGCTACGATTGCCCGCGAGAATGCGATGATCAATAATGTGGCGGACAGAGTGGAAATCATCAACCGCGACGTCAATACCATCAATGAGCCGTTTGATCTCATCGTCGCCAATCTCACGGCCAAGATACTGGTACGTGTCGGCGACCACTTGATGTCCTTGATCGAAAAAGACGGTTATCTGGTGATTTCCGGCATCACTGATCAGAATAAGACTGATATTGAAGCGCACTTCCTGAAAGGCACATTCGCCGTCCACCAGATCATCTCGGAAAAGGAATGGGTTTGCTACGTTCTGCAAAGAAAAGGAAATAAGCCCTGAGCCCGCAAGAGAGCGTTTTGCATTTTTTAGCTAAGCCAGCCTTCCGACCAATTTCCGATTGTTTTGTGAGGGAATAAACCTTGACAGTGCCGAGAATCTATTTCCCTGGTATCACAGGGAAGGGCGAGACATTTGATCTTGGGGGAGAGAACCTCAGATATGTCAAGTCCGTCCTCAGGATGAGGAAGGGTGACCGGCTGATTCTTTTTGACGGCGCCGGATGGGAATACGAAACCGTAATAAAGAACTTCTCCACCGATGGCATCGATGTAGAGGTCATGGGAAAGAACAGGATAGAGGATGAGTCTCCGAACATCATCCTTCTTCAGGCCCTTCCCAAGGCGAACAAGATGGATTCGATAGTCCGAAAGGCAACCGAGCTGGGCGCCCGCAGGATCATCCCTTTCCGGTCTGCAAGGTCCGTTCCTCAGTTAACGGCGGAGAAGGCGCATGTGAGGGTGTCGCGCTGGCGAAGCATAGCCACCGAGGCAGCGAGACAGTGCGGGCGGGCCGATATACCGGAAGTCAGCGACGTTCTTTCCTTTGAAGAGATGCTTGCATCTTCAGAGGAAGGGGCTCTCAAGATTATATTCTGGGAAGAAGAATCTGAAAGAGGCGTAAAAAAACTATTGCGTGAAAATAAATATGAAGGAGCAAGAGACGTCACCGTCATGATAGGCCCGGAGGGTGGATTTTCAAGAGAGGAAGTGGAGAGCGCCGTGAGAAGGGGATTCATATCCGTAAGTTTGGGCAGGAATGTATTGAAGGTGGAGACGGCCGCCGTCACTATTCTTTCCATTATTCAGTATGAATTGGGTATCTTCGGAGGAGAACCGGAAGGAGATAATCTGTAATGGTGAATGGTGACTACGGCGGCTTCTGGCGAAGAGCAATGGCGTTTTCCATCGATAAGATAATTCTCTTTTTCACTTCTCTCTTCATCCTTTTTATAGGCATGCTGGCATTGAGCATGGGTTTTCTCACTCACTACCGCGAAATGCTGCCGGAGAGATTTGAGCAAATGACAATCACATTTGTTTTTATCTATCTACTTATGACCGTCTTTATAAGCATGTTTTATTTTATATATTTTCATGGCGCCGCCGGACAGACGCCCGGAAAGATGATCTTCGGCCTCAAAGTGGTTCAGTCAACGGGGGAGCAAATGACCTTCGGGCTCGCTTTTCTCAGATGGGTGGGGTACATTATTTCTGCCACAGTTTTTTACATGGGATTTGTCTGGATCGCATTTGATGCGAAGAAACAGGGTTGGCATGACAAGATAGCGGCGACAGTTGTCATCCGCGTCCGGAATATCGTTGATGGGCCTGCTTATACGCCTGATGAAAAAGGCCTTGACAAGGAAGGGGATTTTTTATAGACGAGACTTCCACTCAATGACACAATAAACAGGAAGGGTCGGTAGCTCAGTCGGTAGAGCACTGGACTGAAAATCCAGGTGTCGGCAGTTCAATTCTGCCCTGACCCACCATTGAAATCTGAGGGGTTAATCTATCATGATTAGCCCCTTTTTGTTTCTATGTGAGACATTTCCGGCCCCCGTGTTATTCAATCGAGAGCAAATTTTCCTTTGCTTCTTCCTGAAATCAAGCGTGCTACCATTATTGCAGACATACACCCTTTCGAGTGGTAATCTGCAATAAAAAATTGTGCAAAATATCTTGACTTTTTCTGATGCTTTGATAGTTTATATCCAACAGCGGTGAGTTACTTAGGTTACTTGCTCCGCTTAATAAATGTGCTAAAGGCCGATGTGATGTTGTAAGTAAGCCCGTTGCCTTTTGGCGCGGGCTTTTTAGTTTTTTGGGGCCTTCTTATCACCAAAAAATAAATTTTAAAAAGGAGACTGTTTGCATGCAGATTTCATCGGAAAGTATCAAGGTAGGACATCCGGATATAGTTGCAGATGTAATTGCGGCCAATGTGATTGCGGAAATCCTGGATGAAGAGAAGAAACTCGGACTTGATCTGGGAAACATGCCACATTGCGGCATAGAGGTCTTTCTGGGTAAAGGAATATGTCTTGTCGGTGGAGAAGTGAGGACGAGGGCATACGTCGATATTGACAAAATTGCTCGTGACTCGGTCCTATCTATCGGTTACAACCACGCAGCCGTGGGGTTGAACGGGCATCTGATGGGTGTTCTCAATGCTATCATCCCTCAGTCGGATAATATCAACCAGGGTACAAGCTGCAAACTGAACAAGAAACATGAGGTCGGCGCCGGTGACCAGGGCATTATGTATGGATTTGCCTGTGATGAGACGCCTGAGCTTCTGCCGCTTCCCTACGTACTCGTCAACAGAATAATGCGGGAATTTGAAAACTGTGGCGATCCCATCTTTGCCCCTGATGGTAAGGGACAGGTTTCGGTGGATTATGACATCAAGACGGGCAAACCGATCCGTGTTGCCAAGGTCCTCATGTCCAATGCTATCGATTACCGTTTCGTGAAGGGCAACAGGAACAAAGTCAAAGAAAGGGCTAAAAAGATAGCGTTCGATTGTCTGGCGGACTGCGTTGACAAGAAGACTGAATTTCTTTTCAATCCAACAGGGGAATGGGAAGCCATCAACTCGTGCAGCGCGGCCGATTCAGGTGTGACTGGGCGAAAGCTTGTCGTGCAGTTTTATGGGGGCTATCCCGGTGCTCAGCTTGGGGGTGGTGCTGTCGTGAACAAGACCCCCGAAAAAGTTGATTGTTCCGCCGCTTTTGGTGCCCGCTATGTTGCCAAGAACATCGTAGCCGCAGGTCTCGCCTCCAAATGTGCTATCCAGTTGGCCTACGCAATTGGTATCGCGAAACCCTTCTCCATTTACGTTAATACATTTTGCACAGGGAACATCTCTGACGAGAAGCTGATAAAAATCGTTGAGAGATTGTTTGATCTTACACCAGCAGGGATGATTGAACGCTTTGACCTACTGAACAGCGATGTCTATAGAAAGATTCCCCGAACATTCTTTATGGATAACTATCGCTGGGAAAAAACAGATATGGTCAAAGAACTGCGGAAAGCGGCAGCCGGGGCGTAAGCCTTCCGGGATTTTATCAAACCAGAGAGCAGAGAAAAACATTAAAGGCCTTGTCGGATCATTGAGAGGTGGGGTTTTTTTATTCTTAAATTGGGGGTCCATTACAAAAAAATATCCGCTTTTTTTGGTTATATTCTCTTATAAGAAAGGAGTATGTCATGACAACCTTTCTACGCATTTCATTAAAGTTCCTTTTGGGCTTCGTCCTGGCTTGGGGGCTATGCCTTTTACTTTCAGCCCCCGCTGAGGCCACAGGTCCCACAGTGCCTAACCATTTGGAAACCATGCCCAATTTAGAAGGCTTGAAACTGGCCGCCCTTTCCTTTGGGCGGGATCAGCTTAAACCGAAGGAAAACATTTTCGACCCTGAAACTGCAGTGCCCAATGTGGTAGGGCTCTCCCTGCTAAAAGCCCGCAGTCGGTTGTTTGATGCTTCGCTCAACTGCTCCAATAACGACATCACCCTGAAAACAACCGACCAGCGCCAACAGGATGGTGCTGTGGCTGCCCAGGACCCTCCTCCGGGCAAGAAAGTCAAGACGTTCTCCTTTGTCAAGCTGACGATCTATAAGTACGAGAGGCCGGCTGAAGTAGAGGTCCCCCTGGTGGTAAATAAAAGCATGAATGAGGCAAGACAACTCTTGGAGCAGAAGGGGTTCCAGGTGACAGTGGCAAAGATTCCTGTGCCAACGCGAAAACCTGATCAGGACGGTATGGTGGCTGGGCAATCGCTCGCTGGTATCCAGAAGCGCGGCACCAAAATAGAATTGACGCCATACAAACTGCTAAAGCTGCCGGGCAAATGATCGATTCGTATTTACCGAGTAAGTCTGAAAGAACCATCTGTTAAAGCCACACACACCTTCGGCGATCATCCCGACAGGTTTCATCCCATCTCCTTGCACTTGTCAAGTTTGGATTAGTGCTCTCGCTATACTCCATTTCAATCCGTAATTATTCGTTTTCCGTCCAGTTCCCGATCAAGACTTGTAGGTGGCATCAACACTTGCAAGCGTGCCAGTTGTGTATTTATTTTACGAATTGATCCTGCTATTATTTTTTTGACCAGTCGTCCTAACTAAATCAATTAAAAAGGGGTAACGCAATCGAAGCACTACCCCTCACAAAAAATTCCTGTTTTATTAACTCCTAAAAAATGCCCAATTCTTTTCCGAGTTCTTTGAACTGCTTGGGAAATTCCGGCTGGAAGTTAAGATAGACAGGCACAGGATACTGAGCGCCGACTTTTTTGCCCGCCTCTTGTAGGGCTTGATGTATCTCCTTGAGGTATTTGCCTGGGAGTGAAAAAACTATTTCGTCGTCTTGAGTCATGGAGAAGGCACGGTCTCCTGTTCCGGGCATGGCAATGTGCGGCGCCATATCTTTAAACGGCGCGAGAAGATATTCGGTGCATTCAATTTTGCCTCCGAAGTGACCCTTTACTCGTTCTCCTTGCCGATAAGTCCAGGCATGTACCATGCGCATAAGCTGAGCCGGATTTCCGTAAAAGGCGACTGTGTCTGGTTCAAAGGTTGCCCTGTGCAGGGGTGCAAACAAAATGGCCCCATACTCGTTCTTTTGCAACCGCGTGATCGAGACGGCCTCTTTCCGTCCCACTTCCTCACTCATCGAATAGCTTCCCTCGCAGAAGAGCCTTCCGAGAGAGGCGGCAGAATCCGTGGACTCGCTGAATCCGAAGGCGATGGCCGCAGGAACGCAGATGATGTCTTCTCTTGTCAATCCTACCGTCCATCCATAAACCCGGGCCATGGTGACAGCCTGGCAAATGGTTATCTTTTTCCCGAGGGCTACGGATGGCTGGCGGGTCTTCTCAGGAAAATCTTTTTTGTCCTTTAAAAATTTAACCGCCACAGGGAAGGTCTTGAGCCTCAAGTTGTTTCTTATAAAGTCAGCTATTTCCTTTAAATTCTGTTCTCCCATGATCATATCCTCCTATTATTCTAACTAATACTAAAGCGAAAAGACGCTCCGATTTTTCTTTCAGATATGTATGCGCAGTATAAACAGGTTCTATCTTAGATTACAAATGGAAATCGCTCTCTTCTGCACTGACCTCACCACCAGAATGAAGGGGGTTAACCAATCACGGTTTAGCCCCTTTTTATTTCCGTGTGAGAAATGTTTTCTTTTGAGTTGCTGCTCGGCAGACGGCCTCGATGGCAATTGCCGTTACGGCAGCTCCGTAGTCAAGGTCAATGTTGGTCATCGTATCATGGGTATCATGGTATCCGTGACGGCTGATGTCATAATTCTCCATGAAGAGGACTACCGGTATGCCTGCATCAGAAAATATCTGGGCATCGGTATTATAAAGCGTACTCTTGGGATCACGAGGCAAACGAATTTCACCATCGAGTTTGGGATGCAGCGCAATTGTCGGGACCGTCTTTTTATCGGAACTTCGCTTTCCGCGGGAACATCTGCTGCGGGCCGGTTTCATATTCCAAATATCGGTAGAGGCGTTCCATATTTCATTAGCCATGTGGGCTTGATAAGCCAACCATAACGACTCCTCTCCCATTCCCGGGGATATTTGAAATCTGTCACGTTCACTGTCATGGTTATGTGCAACCATATCAAGAATAAACGCGCCCTGAATTTTAACATCTGAGAGATCTTTTTTCTTATCCTTTGATAAGCGTAATTTCAATGTGCGTTCTATAAGCTGTTGGCAGAGATTGCGTGCTCCGAGACAGTCTGATGGAAATTCCTCGCCGGTCAGATGAATGAGCCAGATGTCGCAGCCGAGCTTCCCCTCCTTGCTGAGTTTGCAAAAGATCGGAGCCGCACGCATCAGCGCAGCGGTTGCGGAGAGATTATCATCTGCCCCGGCCGACGCGAGACGCGCGCCGGAACCGCCTTGCTCCTTATAGTAAATATCTTCCATGTATGCCGTGTCATAATGATCCGCCATGATAACCGCCCGACGGCGGTCACGTCCTGGAATCACGATCAGGAGATTTCGTTCCTCCAGTCGCCCCAACTGGTCATTTGCCCAACCTCCCCACCAGTCAAAGTCAAAATCAGTTTTCCATCGGAAGGGCAGGTCGCCGATCAGCGCCTTTCCCTGCATTCCGCATTGGGCGATGACCCGCCTATAGTAGGCAAGCAGGTAATTGCCAAGCCCTTCCAGATCTCGATGATGATGTTTCAGCATCCTTTGAGTCACGGCGTCGAGGATGCAATCAGAATTGGCTTTATTCGTATATTCGCCGGTCGATAGATGAAGGATATCCTTCCAATATCCCACTTCAAAAGAACGAACGGCAGAACGGGCAAAAGTCAGCGAGGCCGGCAGTCCCTTTCTTCCCGAAACCGGCAGAGTCGGCTTTTTGTTGTCGATCTGATCCTGTAATTGGGTAGCAAGCATTTGACCTTTTTCTTTATTGCCCGCAATCTCCGGCAAAGATGCGAGCCATGCATCGAGGGTCTTATTTTCCGGCAGCATCAATATCTGTCTTGCGAAAGTGTAAGGCAGCTTTCTATTACCGATGAGTTTGTGCGCTTCCAGGAGATTCAGCGCACGTGTAACTGTCTTTTGCTCATGGTTCTTATCTTTGAAAAGTTCGATGACTGCCATATGCTCGTTTCGTTTGTAAAGGCTCGGCCAAAGCTCGATTGGATGATCCAAATCAACATGCTGCTGGGCGTTATAGGCAGTAAGATATCCCATAAGAGTGTCGTGCAGCACGGCTGGCTTATCCGCATTGTAGGGCATGTATGCTATAAGGGGGCGATGCCAGTAGACTGGGTATGATCCTATGCACATCGGTGGATATTGAAATCTGTATCCAAACATACCACCTTGATTGACTGACTTAATGGCAGCGTCAATTTCGGCTCTGGTCGCGCCTGGGCCATCGAGCAATAGCTGATAGTCATGAGTCCAGATCTGGCTGTTTCGCGCCATGGGTTTGCCATACAGATCCAAGTCTTCGGGATTCGTGCTGAAAAGCACGTCGGCGATATGGTCCTGACGTCCGGGAGTCGCAAGTTCATCTTCGTAACGGCGCACCTTTGCCCAGCGATGGGTCCGCCGGAAGGTATTTCTGATAGGTCCGAAGTCTTCATTGGGCAAAGGATGGTTTTGCCGCTGTATATGCATCCAGCCGGATTGAGGCACACGCAGTCCATACGGAGATTCATGACGCTCCACAAGATTCAACAAGGCAATCTGGCTGGCCAGCGTTAATTCACTTTGCATTTTGATATAACCGGGAATGCCCCCAAAAAGCAGGCTGCCAGGGAAAGGCAGCAAGTTCAGTTCCCCTGCGAAATATGCCCTTTTCAAATCCGCTGGAAGTCCCTCGAATGGTTCAAAGTTCAAAAGATACTTGACACCTTTCAGTGACATTCCCCGACGCCAGACGAAGGACGATGCCCAGACCGGCCGCAGATTATTGTATGGATCATCATCCTCAACAAAAATACGAAAGCCGGAACCGTGGAGATCCGATAATTTCTCAAAAGGTTCGCCGTAGGCGGCATGGAGAAGAGTTCGGATAAAATCCATTGCTCTTTCTGACGGTAGCTCACTGCCGTCGGAGGTGAAAAAACTCTTCCAGAAAGGACGGGCGGGCCCCTGTTCACTGCCGCCAAAGAATGTCCACCGTCTCCTGCCCTTATCGTCATGGGTGAGAGAAAGAGCAAGCGGCAGAATTAAAACGAAGCGTTCATGATTTAATGCTCCTGCCTGCCCGGCAAGCTCCGGCGGCCAGTATGGATTGTTGACGAGCTTGTTCTTGGCAAGGTGTTTAGTGGGTTCCCCGCGAGCCAGATGAACCAGAGACTCCAGAACCTGGTGGGCGATGTTTTCCAGCCCCGGACGCAGTTCGTAATATTCTTCGAACTCTGTAACCGGGAAACCATAAGGGTTCCCTTCGGAGAAGAAGCCGTGTATCCTTCCGCCGTAAGGCCTGCAGCCCAAATGGATCGGCGGCATGAATTCGGAATAAGCCGCTATAGGGTGTTGCCCCCGTTTACCGGACGAACAACTCTTTATCAGACTCTTCCAGCCTATGAGTGGCATTTTGTTTTTCTCACTTGTCCCGCGGACATTTGCCACAGTTGTAACAGATTTTTCCTGATGTTGCATCTCGATTATTGTCATGAAGATTATTATATGTTGAAGATGGAGCCAGTCTTGACCCTGCCTTTGCATCCGATTTATCTTGACTTTGGGAGGCAAGCTTCATAGGCTGTGGTAGTAGAAAGCGCCGCTTGGTCGGCGGTGCAATGATTAATACAGATGTTGAAGCGCGAAGGATGTTGCCGTACACTTTGGAGTTCCGGCGGACATTTTATGTACGCGTTGGAAGGTAGGCCCATTGTTGAAAAAATATAGGTATTTGCTGATTAGCAAAATTCAAGAGTCTTTTTATCATATCATTCGCGCCTACAGCTGGACCTTCCGACTTCACATCGAAAACGAAAAGCCATGGCTGGAGTATCTGCAGAATGGAGGCCGGGTTCTTTTGTGCGGCTGGCATCAGATATTCTTCGCGGCCATCCGCCACTTTAAGAGCTATGCCTCGTATCACCCCGCGCTGATGATCAGCAAGAGCAAAGACGGCGACATCATTGCCGGTATTGCCGAGAAATCCGGCTGGCATGCAGTACGGGGATCATCCTCACGAGATGGTGGTCGAGCCCTGAAAGAGATGGTCGGATACCTGAAACAATCGGGTCTTGCCGCTCACATCGTGGATGGGCCGAAGGGTCCGGCAGGAATCGTCAAGGCGGGGGTGGTCAGCCTGGCCAGGGCCACCGGCGCCGTTGTCGTTCCGGTCTACGCGACATCCGACCGTGCCTGGTATTTTAACAGCTGGGATCACTTCATGTTGCCGAAGCCCTTTGCGAGAGTGAACCTGCGCTTCGGTGAGATGCTGGATCTCTCCTCCGGGGCGAGCGACGAGGATTTTGAACTTCAGCGTGTCCGGCTTCAGGAGATAATGCAGCCCGCCCCGCAAGTCTCATGTGATGCAAAATAAAGAAGGCAGCGCCATTTCTGGCACTGCCTTCTTGTCGATGAGATTAAGAGACACCGCGAAGCAAGTTATATTCACTCTTCTTAGTATCTGCGACCACCACCACCGCCGCCGTTTCCGCCTCTGTATCCTCCGCCGCCGCCTCGGGAATCCCTTCTCGGGCCTCCCTGGTCTCTCTTGGGTCTGGCCTCGTTGACGACAATTACATTGCCGTCAAGCTTTCCACCGTTGAACATTTCAATGGCTTTACGCGCGCCCTCCTCGGTTTCCATTTCCACGAATCCGAATCCCTTGGACTGCTTCGTGTAATTGTCTTTGATAACATTCACCGCAGCTACTGTTCCCGCGGTACCGAAATTTTCTTTTAAGACATCTTCGGTAGCATTTACCGTGAGATTGCCTACATATAAATTTTTATTCATTTATTTTTCCTCTCATTTGAATTGTTAATGGATCTTATGAACCCCGCGTCAACGGCAAGCGGTGCGCAGGATCACTGGCAAAAACAAAAAGGCACTCACACTATTATACTCTGGAGTGCCTCTTGCTTGCGTCCTGTGAGCTTATAACGCTTTCACATTCTCCGCTGCAGGGCCTTTCTTGCCCTCGACAACATCAAAGCTTACGCGCTGACCTTCATTTAACGTCTTGAAGCCCTCGGCTTGAATGGCGCTGTGATGAACAAACAAGTCGCCGCCTTCATCATTTTCGATGAAACCAAAGCCTTTGTGTTCATTAAACCACTTTACTTTACCTTCTGACATAGCTCTAATCCTCCTTTCCCAAATATTCTCTTAAGTCGGATTTTCACTATGAGACAGAAAGTAAAAAACCGCCGATACTCTAAAAAGTATGGCGGCCATCCTTTGCAATTCAAAATGTCGAAATCCAAACTTACTTAGTGGCTCTTAGTATATGAAGCCTTCTGTCATAAGTCAAGGGTTAATATTCAATTTCTTCAATGATGTGTTTTTTCATCCAAGTCGTTGCAAATGAACAACATATTGTGAAAGATGGTATCCGGCGACTTTATAATCCAGCCCACCAAAAGAGGCGGCCGATTTGTCCTTAATGCTTTCAATGGACAATATTCGCCTCTTAACCACAGTTCCCCGTACAGGTAGGTGCGAGCAGTAATATACTTCAGCACAAAATCAAATTTTCCTTGCATCGCCATTTTCATTCTCAGCGGCGAGCCATGCACGATGGGAAAGAGAGATTAAGGTATATAAATTGTAAAGGCGCCGCCTCCCAATGCGCCGCCATTAAGTATGGAGATATGACCTTCCCTGTTCTCGTTCGTGTGCGATTTTGCCACGAGCATGGAAAAATAGAGGCCGAGCCCCGTGCTGCCGGTATCAAAATCGATTGTCTTCTTGTAGGATAATTCTTCCTTGTCATCGACAAGCATGCATTCCGGATAACCGCGACCGTTGTCCTCGATTCTCAGGAAGAGATATTCGCCCTCTTTATCAGCGCTGATTCTCACCCTGTCCTTTGTATAGCGAAAAGAGTTATTCAGCACGTTCTCCAAAACTCCGGATACCAGGCCGCGGTCAAATGTCCAGAACAGCCCCTCGGGGCAGTCCGTTTCAATTTCTATTCCCTTCGAGCTGAGGAGCGGTTTGTTCTGAATTACGATATCATCGACGATTTCGTCAACGGGGTAGTAATCCACGTTGATCGCAAATTGTGATTTCTCTTTCTTGTATAAAGACAACAAGCGAATCATGCTGTGGTTGAGGCGTTTGGTTTCGTACTGAAGCGTGAAAAACCCTCCGTACGAGGAGCATTCCTTTTCTCTGCACTGTTCGATTGACTCTTCGAGCGTGTTGAAAAGTATCCCGAGAGAATTCTTCATGTCGTGAAGAGTAGACGCGAGTATATCGAGAAAGTCCATCTTAGTTTCCATTACGTGATGCCTCCGGGATCAGCTCTTTATGCATGTTTGTCAGGATTTCAAGATTCTTGTACAGCGGATCAATGCTCCTTACGCGATCGATATACGACAGGGCTTTTTCAAGAAGGCGCGGCTGGTTTCCGTGTTTCTGCATGTATGCCATAAGCGCATGTGCAGCGTTGGCGTTGATTGTCTTGTTGTCCGGCAGTCTATCCACCGCCTCTTCAAAGAAGTTAATGGCTCTGCCCAAATTGCCCTCCTGGAACAGCCTGATGCCGTCGTTGTTGAGCTTGATGACTTCACTCAGCGCCGTGGAGATAATCTCCCGTCCCTTATCTTCGATGTTCAGTTCCTTGAAAATAGCCTGGACATTGCCGATCAATTCCTGGTTATCGTGATTACTTTGGACAACGTGCCGGACGAGCTCCTTGCCGCTTTTCTCATCCCCGGTCAGGAATAGAGCTTTTGCAAGATCGAGCTCGATATCAACGGGCAGTCTGCCGGGGAGAGCCGCCACCAGTTTATATGCCTTTTGCACCGCCTTGCCGGCGTCCTCTTCGCGGTTCAACTTTTTAAGAGCCAGACTCTCCGCCACGGAGATCTGTATCGATGCTTCGGGATTACCGGAGAATTCCCTGCTGGCATCGGTTAATACGTCAAGGCTTTCCATCGGAGAGCCCTTGTCAACAAGTACCTTGGCCAGGCATGTATAATCGGTAGGACTCTTGAGAAAAGAATGTTTGCCCTGTTTCACAGCCTCTTTAAACGAATATTCAGCCGTAACATTATCTTTATTCTTGTGTGCGATGTTTCCCAGAGTCCGCTGGCGAAGGATGGCTTTGGGAGATATACGGACGGCGTCCTCAAGCACCCGCTGAGCTTCTGAATCATTCCCCATTTTCTCATGGGTCTTGGCCAGCCAATCATACGCGGCAACGATCTTGTTGTTCTTCTTTATGATCTTTTCAAACGCACTTTTTGCTTCGTTATAATCGCCGGTGATGAATTTAACCTTCCCCAGACCGAACATGGCCCAAGGCAGACTGCCCATGCCAAGGACCTTTTCATAGAATTTCGTTGCCTCGGCATAGGCCTGTTTCTTGATAAGAACTTCGCCTTTCAGTTTGAGTAAATCGGACAGGCTTTTTGTGTGGCTGTTAATCTGCTCATCGCAGAGGGCGATTACACTTGTATAATCTTTTTTCTCGACGGCCTTTTCGATGGCCTTCAGGCTCTCTTTTTTTGTCGACAGGTTCCTTAATTTCTTTTCGAGAGACTCTTTGGAAAAGGGTTTTATTAAATAGTCATCAGGCTGATATTCAAGTGCGCCCATGATCATGTCCATGGTGTTCTCAGCAGTCACCATGATAAATACAGTAGAATGGTCCATGTACTCACAGCATCTTGCTTCTTCAAGAACCTGATGGCCGTCCTTTCCGGGCCCAAGATTGTAGTCACACAGGATGATGTCATATTTATTGGAGGACATCTTCTGGACCGCTTCCTCGCCGGTTGCGGCGTCATCAATGTATGAGATGCCATACGACTTCAACATAGTCCTCAACGTAAGGCGGAAATTGAGAAAATCCTCCACCACAAGGACCTTTTTTTTCTTCAAATCGTCTGCGGGAATGGATTGGGAAGAAGGAGTATTATCCTGAGTTGTTGCCATCACTGTCCTCGATTGACTAAATTATAAGAAATCGCCTGTAGGCGGCTCTGGCACGCCCCGCCTATCACTTATATACATCGGCAGTTCATTAAGAATCTTTAGACGGATAACATCTGGAAGATCGTCTTTCCTTGACATATAGGTACTCTACCCATATACTTTTAGCATGTTCAATCAAATCCTTATCTAAAAGAGGAGGTCGCCATGAAGTTAAGTGCGCGCAATGTACTGAAGGGGAAAATAGTCAAAGTTACAAAGGGTGCTGTGAATACAGAAGTACTCTTGGAGCTTCCGGGCGGGGATCAGGTAGTTTCGATGATTTCCAAACAATCCGCAACAAAGCTCGGCTTGAAATCCGGTAAAAAAGCATATGCGGTTATAAAAGCTTCAAATGTGATGATAGCTGTCGATTAAACCTTTCATCTGATTGTCACGGGCGTCCCGATACACAGGGCCGCTCAAGGAATACAGCTATGGGATGTTATTCCATATATGCGTAGCATATAAGGTCGGGACATGATCAACGAAATCGTCCGGGATAAAGTTGATAAACCCGCGCCGTGTCTTGCCAGGTGAATTGCCAATGTATAACACCTCGCCGCGAATAGCGTCGGCTGTCTTTTCCCGGCGTCTTGAGTTGTCATGAACGATTCCGCCGCCGTCTATGTATTTCAGATCGCCAATGTGCTTATATCGTAAGGGGGGAGGCACTTTCGCAATGATGTCGTTGTTATTGACGAACCGGTAAGCGCTGGCGCGGAAGTCATCCGCGAAATCGACATCCCCCACGCGGGGTGAGCCAAACGTATACAGGCCCTGGGCCTTCCCATATCTCTTGAAGGCGAGAGTGGCAAGGGCGGCGCCGAGGCTGTGACCTGTGAACCAAATCGTCCGGTTCGAGGTTTCTCTACTCTTGATATATTCGAAGAGACCTTCCTTCTCCCATACTTCGTCGAGTGCGTGTTTAAATCCCCGATGAACCTTCCCTCCCTGGCCCGACTCCGCAAGGATGATGTCGGCGTCTGTTTTGAGATCGGCGATGATATTGCCGAAATCTGATCTCCCCTCGCGTTTGCGGATTTCAGTTCCCCTGAATACGATTATGGCGAAATCGTCGTTATTGGCGACAAAGCACTGCGTACCGTTTCCCGTAAAGAATTTCACTTCTCTAAGCCCCGCTTTTTGAAACCGTGGGCGGACGAAATCTTCCTCAGAATAGGCAAGCGTTGATGCTTCGATAAGCCACCATGCATTTACCATATCAAATGCGGTGGCGCCGTGCCGGAACGGGTAGTCATCTACACCCTTAAAATAAGGATAATGCGGATATGGTGGAGCGATGGCATCCAGGGTTATCTTCGGGAGAATTTCTTCGGGATCTCGTTGTGGGTTTGCCATACT